>Ga0180429_10000080_pt1 | contig 93603 bp, 83 predicted proteins | sample SS_ome_FD_132428 | JGI IMG/M metagenome (GOLD analysis project Ga0180429, IMG submission 132428) | Hypersaline lake sediment archaeal communities from the Salton Sea, California, USA - SS_1_S_1 metaG | ecosystem: Environmental > Aquatic > Non-marine Saline and Alkaline > Hypersaline > Sediment ... | reverse complement strand
TTCGAGGGTCATCGGCAGTCCTCCCAGGTTGTGTCGTAGCTTCCTGGTGATTCTGCTTCGGTGACCCTCTTCCTTCCCCCTACCGCAACCCACCAACTGCAAACACTACTGCGAAACTCGACAGCCTAGAGCGCATCTCCGCGAATCCTAAGCTCTTCGGAGACGAATCTATTCCACCACGCTTGCTGGCAGTCCGTGCAAGCGCACGTCGTGCGCTCGGTCTCGTATCAGCAGCCCTGAGCGATGCGCGGGACGCCTTCGATCATGAGCCGTCCGAGGAGAACCTCATGCGGGTGCTCAAGCTTCTCTTCGAAAGCGGCGACAGAGAAGCCTTGGTTGTCGAAGCCCGGCGGCTTCTTGACATGGAGACTGTCGAGATCGGCAATCTGATCTCGCTGGCGCAGGCCACGAGAGAGCAGAAACGGGCACTATCGAAGCGCCTGCTGACGCGGGCCGTCGCGCAGGGCCTCCCTGACGATTTGGTCACCGCTGCCCTGGTGCTGGCCTTCGAGCTTCTCGATCCAGACGATAAGAGAACGGCTCAGCTCATGCGGCGAGCCATGGAACTTGGCGAGCAGGGAATCGGAGGCATCCATCTCGCTTCACAGTCCGAATTCGAAGTGTTCGTGAAGGATCGAGCAAGAGGAGTCAGGAAGGCTTCCGAGCTTTACGCCTCGGGTCAGATACCAATACACCTTCTGTCCGATGCACTCAATGAGCCGCTAGGCGCCCTCATGCCGCTGTTGCTCACCGCATCCCAAGCCTTAACTGAGGCGACATCAGCCATTCCATTTGTGCGATCGGGGCAGATGGTTCGGCGCCTTCCCAGCCAGATTCAGATGAGGCGGCTCATGGCAGACTACACAGCGCTGGTGATTGGCGAAGCGCTGGGGATCTTGGACACGCTCGAGCGCGAGCTGGATGTAGTGCTGGTTCCATTCCACATCCTGGTTGCCCTGCAAGAAGCCGAGGATCGCATGGTCAAGATGCAAAGACAGAAAGATCCAAGCATCAAAGACGTGGGCAGGTGGCTCTGCACAATCCAAGAACTGAGAGAAAAGCTTCGCCTGGGGGTGGAGTCAGGGGCCTACGCGCTTCTCCCGGAGTTCCCGAGTAGTTCAGAGGAGGAAGCTCCCGCTCTCGGGCTGAGCGCCCGCTGTCTTCGAGGGCTTCTTCTCGCGGACACGCAAGAAGGGGACGTCTTCTGGTCAGACGATCGATACCTCAACGGGCACTCGATGATGGGTGTTGCCCCCATTGCCAGCACGTATGAACTGCTTGCCCATCTCCAAAACGTGGGAGCATTGACACAAGAGGAGCGTTTCGCTGCAAACCACACGCTCCGGAGCTGGCGCTGTATGTTCTTGCCCCTTGAGAAGGAGGAGATTGCTCATGTTGCGTCAAGTGGGAAGGCCGAACCAAAGCGAATCCTGCGGCAGTGGGTCGCGACCACGTATCTAAGCGGGACCGCACTTCAGATCAACCCGGCCAATACCCCCTCCGGAATGGGGGAGTTCAAGCTCTTCTTGGATCTGCATCGCGCCGTCGAGGACAGCATTATCCAGATATGGGCTGATGAGAGCGCTGAACTGGATGTCCGCGAGGAGCGGGCTACCTGGATATTGAGCGAGCTCTTCGCCTCGGCCCTTACCGTTCGTAGGCAGACAAATCTGTCGCGCGGCCAGGAGAACTCGCTGCAACTTGAAGCCCTCAGCGCGTCGGCGTTGTTTACTCACGCTTTCCTTCAGCTCAAGCCGGCAATCTGGAACCGCTACTTCGAGTGGCTTGACAGGCAAGTGCTTCAGCCCCGTGCGAAGTCTGAGCCGCTGCTGGTTCGCGCGATAGCGGAAGGGATTGCGGCGATGCTTCTCAATCGGGAAACCTGGGCAGAGTTTGACTTCGGAGAGCAGGAGAAGCGGTACCTATCGGTGTTTGCAGCAAGCCTCCCAGGGAGTCTGAAACCCTTCGTGCTTGAGGACCAAGAGGTTCGTGATGAGCTTGGGTTCGCAACGACTGTAGCGATCCAAAGGTTCCACTTCACTGCCGACGAGTTCTATCGCGGGATGACTAAGGTACAAGAGGAGGGATCGGCCAATCTCGAACTCCTCGAGGGAGAGGATACGGTCTCGGTCTCTGCGATTGGGGAGTTGCCCGCACAGGAGTTCACCCTTCGCGAACCCGATGGTACAGAGATCAAGTTCGCAGGAGAGGAGCTCGTGCTCTTGGATGGTACAGCAGCAGAACGTCGATCCTTTCTGGAAGAACGACGCCATTGGTTTGACTGCAACCAGCGTGAGTTCCGACAGCGTGTCGAACACATAGCCTCGGATCCCGATCCCCGTCGGCGGGCCGAGGCTGCTCGGGCAGCCAAGTCCTCAAGCATCTCTGTCTTCCTGCAAGCCCTCCGTGCGCGTCTCGCTGAGACACGTTCATTTGAGCTTCAGTCGCTCCTCCCTCCCGACTCGGCAGCAGCGATCTCGTACTTCGGCCTTGACCGAATCGGAGATGCGGAGAATGCAGCCGCAGAGATGCTGGAGGAAATGTCTGAATCCGAAGTACTCAGTCGCTTCATCGCATTGCCGTCCCCGCTTCCGAAGATCCTTGAGGAGAGACTTGTGTCTCTGCAGCCTCGGGATCGCTTAGCTGCGATCGAGAACGCGCTCCAAGAAACGAGATCCCCCATCAGCGTTTTCCATATCGCTCGACTGATGATGGTAGCCCCGGCGGGACCAGATTCCGTCGCTAGGGCTCAGCAGTTACTCCTTTCATCTTTGTCATCAGAGGGACGAGAGGAAGCTGAGCTTCTACTCAGGATTCTGGCCTGGGCTGAATCACAGCTTGCACATGACAGGGAGGTTGACCACGCCCCCATTGCGGTTCAGGTTGCCTTGCCGTGGGCCTGGGCCAGCAAAACACACAGCACGTTCATCCGCGCAGGAGCTGATCCACGGAAGCTGACGGAGATCTTCGAGCAAGGAAGGGCCGCACAGATTCCTGCAAGCGTGCTTGCCCCGGGCTCCTTGCTCACAGCAGACATATCGCGATCTACAAACCAGAGTGTGAGCTCGCTCCTGCTCTCCGGCGTTGCCTTTGCTCTTGGCGAAGGGGCTCCCTATTCGGACGAACTAGTGGGTGCAATGAGTGATTTGCTCTTCCTGGAAGACAGTGAGGGGCACACGCTGAGTCTCACACTCTGGCAGAACACGTCCGGTGCCACCGACGCTTTGCGGTCACTCCTTGGGGGAACCTGGGAGGAGAAGCTCAAGCCTCTTCTGGGTGAGGCGGGCGCGAGCATCAGCAACGTTGCCGCCGGTAACAGGGTTAGATTCAGTCTACGAGTGATCCAGGACGCTGAAGACGAGTCGGCAAGGGCCTGGACGACTCTTCAGGCCGTTCTGGGCGATTTCCCGGTTCCAAACGAGTGGCGGGAAGACGTCGCAGCTTGCCTAGTCGGTGCGGACCTACGCGCCATTGCTTCGGACGATGCGATAAGGGGAGCCATGGCGTACTACTTCGCCTGTGGTCAAGCGCGCTACTTGGTGGATGACGGAATAACAAGCAACCTCGCTGCCCAGGTTAGTGATCTCTCTCACTACATTGTTAGCCAACAGGAGAATGGGGATGCCACTGGTTCCTGGCTCTTGTTCGACGCCATTCTGAGACTCGCGACAGCTGCTCCGTCAGCCCTCGATGCCTCGAGAGCGGCAGCAGAACTCCTTGGGGAGGCGGTGCGCGACGCACCCGGACTTGCGATTGTCTGGGAGCCAGGGATCTGGGCTCTTGCAGACCGACTACCACTTGAGCAAGGACAGGCTTTCTGGCCTCTGTTGCTCAGGATCCGCGCCAGCGCAATGGGAGAACCGGACCTCGAAGCATCACAGGCTTAGGGCGCCCAGCATCGCAATCGGACGAATCAGACCTCTCAGCGAAAGTGTCTGTAGTCGTTGCCTGAGAGTAGCGCTGACCTTCTCCTGTGGGTCCGGTCCGATGGTGATGTCGAAACCGCACTAGTGCTTGGGCGAGGGCAAGGCGGATTGGCTACCAAGGCTCTCCATGACTTGGAGCGCCAATGCCGTGAAGCAGCTTGGAACTGGCGTTTCGGTCAAGCAGGCCGTCGTCTAGGATGGATTGCGAGTGTAATGCACATCACGCGACCCTAGGGGATTCGAACTCGAAGAGCCTTATCGCAACAGGGTTTCCGAGGATTTCTAGAGTCTGCAATCAGTGGGGCGATCGCTGGAAGACAATCAGGAACAGAGAAAGCAGGGTAGTGGTGGAGCCTGGGGGACTGAATGTAAGCGCTTATCCCTTTGAGGCAGCAGATTGAGCATTCAGACTCCTGATCCGCGTGTATTTGGGACTCCATACTTGCCGATTGCTGGTGTAGAGTGTCCTGAGATGACGATGTTGATTGCCCTGCCTCGTGGAGACGGGAGTGGGGACATCCTGCTTGCAGCCGATGGATGCCTTGCAGTAGGGGACCACTCGACCCAGGAGTGGCGCGAGGAAGCATCCTATGAGGTGAAGAGCGTTCGGCTCAGTAAGACATGTGCGATTGCGCTGTCAGCGGGGTCCGTTCGATTTGTGAATCACTTCTTGGCCCATGTGTTCAGAGAGCCATCGTGGAGGGAACTGGAGGATTCTGCGACAAGCATCATCATGGCGAATGAGGAGGCATTCTTGCGGCCAGGGCTTCAGGCTCGCGAGGCAGAGAGAGAGATGAGCGAGTTCGTACTTCCTCGTCCTGCAAAGGAGGAGCGAGGAACGGGACTAACCGCGATAGTCGCTGGAGTCTATGATGGTGGTGTTCCAGCAGTTCGTCAGTGGCGGTATGCCTTCGGGAGTGCCTGCAAAGACACACGTCAGCTGAGCGTGCTCTATACGCTGTACGACGAAAGCCATGGTCCTGGAATTGTGAGCCGACTACTGGCAAGCAAGGATACGGAGGCTTGCGTGGCCGAGGCATTCAAGTTCGGTGCAGAAGTGTATCCAGGGCGGGTGAACGCGAACGTAGGTCTTCGATGCCTGCATGAAGAGTTTCGCTTTCGTTGGCTCAGCAACTCGCAAGAACCAGATCCATCAGCCTCGCCTTCTCATGCCGATGCCGATACCTGAAGCAGAACTCGTCTAGGTAGTGCTGTAGGTACTTCGTGCTGACGTGGTGGAATACGCCGATCAGGGAGCGCTTGAAGAGACTCCAGGCGTTCTCGACGAAGCTAACGTGCACCTCTCCGTCTACCCATTGCTTCTGATGGACGACGTACTGATGAGGGCCTAGCTCGTGCATTCGTCGGTAGAGCTTGTGGCCGTCGGTGTAGAAGGACTTCACGTAGTCCACGTTCTGAGCGACGACTCGCCGGACCTCTTCGCCCTTGAGCTTGCTGAGGATCTTGAGCTTCACGTCGCCGTCCCTGGAAGCCATGCCGAGGACATAGGAGCCTCCGCCCCAACGGGTTCCCTTGTCGGTCTTGATGACTGCATCGTCGATTTCGATGATGCCCGAGAGCTTGACGCCGGACTGGTCGCGGATCATCGCGGTGCGAATTCGCTGGGTCACGTACCAAGCGCTCTTGTACGTCAGCCCAAGCTCCCGTTCGATCTGTTTCGACGAGATCCCTTTCGGTGAGTGGCACATGAGCCAGATCGCCATCATCCAGCGAGGCAGATCGATGTGGGTGCCGTGCATGAAGGTGCCGGAGGTTGCGGAGAACTGGTAGCGGCAACGGCATTGCCACTTTCGCCTACGCTCCATGAACGTGACTTCTTTGGAGCCACAGCGTGGGCAAGTCACCCCATCAGGCCAGCGCATCCTCGTGAGATGGGCTTCGCACTGCTCCTTGGTCGCGAACTCTTTGCGGGCCTCAACAAGGCTTTGGATCTTCTGCATGGCAATTCACCGCCGAAAGAATCAGATGATGCGCCCTATCTCTTCCATGAGGTCTCGGTGGGCGGATACGAGCCGTTCGTTCAGTTCAGTTCGGTTCTCCTTGGCGGATTCGAGTTTTCTCGCGGCCAATCGGAACCTCATCATTGCCTCCGCGATCTTCGGATGATGCGAGAGGCGTGCTTGCAGGTATGTGAGTTCCTGGGTCCGTTTGAACATCCCGAGCAATTCGAGGTTGTTGAACAGTGGATCGGTCAGGCATCCCATGATCCAGCCCGCGCATTCCCGAACGTCGATCAGGAGTTTGGTGTCATGGGCCTTAGCTACCGATACGGGGGTCGAACGTGTGTTTCTCGTCTTCCTAATGGCGTGTACAACGAGCAAGACGAAGGCGACGAAAATGGACGCCAGCCCAATCGCTAGGAAAGTCGGAGCGACGAACGTAGGAACAGAGTCAGCAAACATGGCCCACGCTCCCAGCATTGCAGCTGCCGCTGCGAAGAGCCCTATCGCCCAACCTATCATGTTGTGACTCTAGCAAATGCGAGATTGGATGCGCAATCCCGCCGTTCTGCTGCTCCAAAGGGATAAGCACTGAATGTAGAACGCGTTCGTGCGTCGCATCATGGTGAGGGATGTCTCCATCCAGCTACGGACTGTCAGCAGATGTGCCATTGGGGTCTTGGTTTTCGCCACTCAGAGCTCTTCCATCTCTTAGGTCCCGAAGTGCCAGTTCCGACATCATGTTTGGACCGATTCCCGGGGTGAAGGTCGAATGGAAGGAGGCAGGTCGGGCAGGTGAACTTGGCTGGCACGGCGGAGTTTGTCTCAAACCGACGCCTTGCCCTTGAGATTGCCTTGGGCCCATGAGCAAACCTCTCGGACGACCCCGCTAGCGCTTCAGGAACTCAGATAGGGTGCGTTCCGCAGCCGTATCGTTGATGTGCACGCGACACTCCCTGAGCTCCTCAGCCTCCGAGTAGGCCAGATACGTGAACGCCCATACGGAGCACCCATTCAGGTCGAGCGCAACCATCATGTCAAACAGAGCTCGCCAAGTGTCTGCGAGTTCCTGGTCGTCCCTAGTGCATGTTTCCTGATACACAAGGCTTGGCCAGTCCACAACCCCGCCATCTACATTGAATGCCCCCACCTCAGCGAGGACAACGTCGTGCGCAGGATAGATTGACCTCAGCCACCATACAGCCCATGCCCAGTGCCCGAAAGCATTCTCGGCAATGACTGTGTACCTCTGGTCAGTGCTTGTCTCATAGATCCCTCCAAGAGGCCATGGGTTGAGCCCGATGATGAGGCCGTGGCCTTCTTCATCCGTCCAATCCCAGAACGCTCCTGTTGACGACGATAGCTCAGAGACGCGACCTATCTTGCCTTCCTCGTGCAGCCCTTGCAGGATCATCGAGAAGTGGTCCTCAACGATCAACCTGCCTGAGAAGACCTCATCAAGCTCGTCCAAGAGGCGTATCACCTCTCTCGTCAAGCCCATCAACCCGTGCAGTTCAACAATCGGCGTGAAGAAGTCCGCTCCCTCTTCCTCGGCGATCCTCGCAAGCTCAACTGCGTAACCGCGATAGCTTGCGAAGAATCCGGGTACATCTCTTGGCACGAAGCAGCAGCGGTCGAGGGGAGATGCGGCGGTCTGCTTCGTTTCATCCGAGATCCAGATAGAGAAACGAACATCCACGTCGAGTCCGCACTCTCCTGCGATGCGGATCATTCTTCGGATAGCTGACGGCGGAGCAGTCTGTAGCCATGGGTGAACACTCTGATCAACCTCATCGAGACGGATGATTCGATTCAGGGAACTCCCTTCAAGGAAGTAGTTCACCTCGATGCTGATGCCGTCGAAACCCAGGTCAGCGATTTTGCGAAGGAAGCCTCGTGTATGAGACTCAGGACGTCTGTCGAGAATCGGGTAGTACCAGAGATGGCCGACATTGGCGAAGCGGTATCCGTTGAGGGGGGAAGTGAGGGAGTGAACCTCAATCGAGGCCTCTCCCAACACCAAACCGCTGTCTCCGCATGTAGCCACTCGGAACTCGTATCCAGTGATTGCATGATCGGTGTGCGAACTCGCCGGTGTATGCTCCAGCGGATTCCCATCGAACGTCTTCATCTGTTCGTTGGTGAGGACGTCAAGCATGTTGGGCAGGAAGCGCATCTTGACCCCATTGCGGTAGACATCGATCGTTTCAACTTGGCTTCGGTCGAACCAGTCGGCGTAGTTGATCCTGATCGAGTCGTTGTCGTAGATATCGGCATGCCCTTCGAGATCTGTGAGCCAGATGGACTCGCCAGGCGCCGGCTCGTACAGCGGCTCGTCCTCTCCAGGATACTCTGCTATGACGGACATGATCTCCTCATACGTTGGAGGTCGGCCCAGGTTCATCAGATCTTCCCGCGTCAGTCCGCCCTCGGGGATCTCGACCAGAGGAGGAACAGACAGCCACTCGTAGCTGGTAATCCTCGCGGTCGCGGGCGTCCATGCCAAGCCGTGCCCGACCCACGGAGGAAGCTCTGCCCCTGAGAACGTGAACACCGCGGCCTCTCCCCGAGGAGAAACAACCGTTAGCACGTCCCCGAAGTAGCCGAGCATCACGGGCTCAGAGAACGTGACTCGGAGACCGTAGGCCACTTCTTCGTTCATGAGGAACTCACCAGCAAGAACTGAGACGGAACAGAGAGCCAACCCAAGAGCCACCACGATCACGCGATTCATATGGCCTCCTCAGAGGAAAGAATAGCAGGAGAGGACACCCGGAGTGAAGCGGGAGCGAGACGTGAACCCTGACCGCTCTTGCGAGCGGACATCGATTCGGGCTCTCGGATCAGATCTGCGTGTCGGGCGGAAGCCAAGCGTAGAAGAGCATTTCAAGAACCGCAAGAATAGGGATGTTCTGGAGCCTAGGGGATTCGAACCCCTGACCTCTTGCATGCCATGCAAGCGCTCTCCCAGCTGAGCTAAGGCCCCGGTTGGTGTCCATTGATACTCGATCTGATCTGACGGTTCAAACGTCGGAGCCGGCAAGGGGATCGTACGCTGGGATCGCTGGGGGAGGGACGTTGCTGTGGGCGCGCACTACGTATGCAGGTCGGCGCTACTGGTAGTGAACGCGCCGTTTGGCGACTTGCATCTGGACGAGCGTCACGACGAAGATGATCGCGAACAGGACGATCGATGCAGCGGCCGCGCGGCCCAGGTGCTGTGTGCCCTGGAACCCCTGGCGGATGATGTAGAAGACGAGGGTCTCGGCCGCCTTCAACGGGCCGGGGGTGCCGTTGAACAGGACGTAGACCTCGGTGAAGATCTTGAACGACCCGATGATCGAGATGATCGACAGGAAGAAGATCTGCGGCGTCAGCAACGGCACGGTGATCTTCCTCCAGACCTGGAAGCCGGACGCCCCATCGATCCGGGCCGCTTCGTAGTACATCTCGTCGATTCCCTGCATCCCCGCGAGGAGGATGATCGCCTGGTACCCGACGTATCGCCAGACGTTGAGGACGATCAGCGACGGAAGGGCGAACCTCGGATCGTTGAGCCAGGCGATGCGGTGCATGCCGAGGGTGTTCATCAAGTAGTTGAGGAGCCCGTAGCTCTCGTTGTACATCAGCCGCCAGACCATGATCACGGCGACCATCGGCGTGATGTACGACAGGAAGAACGACGTTCGTGCGAACGTCCGCAATCGCAGCGGCTTGTTCAGCAGGCTCGCGACGAGAAGCGCGAGGAAGAGGGTGACCGGAACGCTGATTCCAACGACGTAGAGGGTGTTCCAGAGGGCTCGCCAGAAGTACTTGTCGGCGAGGATGTAGCGGAAGTGGTCGAGGCCGATGTACGTGCCGGGGTAGTTCGTCAGATTGACCTTGAACAGGCTGAGACGGAACGCCTGGAAGAACGGATAGAAGGTGAACAGCGCCAGGATGGCGAGGGCGGGCGCCAGGTAGATGTACGCCCAACCCGTCTCCTTCCAGTAGAGCGGGCTCCGCCACTCGTCTGGGATCGGTTTCTTCCAGAAGGCCAGTCTACTCAGTCTGCTCATGGCTCAAGAGGCCGGGCGCGGGACCCGAGGGTCCCGCGCCTAGCGAGTTAAGACGTCGGTCAGTCGAGGAGGAACTCGATCTCGGCGACGGCTGTCGCCAACGAGTCCTCCAACGTCTCCGCGCCGCGGAGGATCTCATCGCACATCGTCTGGAGTGCGGCGCGCATGTCGCCGTAGTTCGGATGCGACAGCGAGCCGATGCCGACTGGCATCATCTCCGACGCTGCGACCGCCTCGGGATGCGAAGCGAGATGGTCGAGCCAGGTCTGGCTCTCCAGTCCGGGGAGCGTCACCGGAAGGTACCCGGTCCGAGCGGCCCAGAACGCGGTGTTCTCCGGCTCCAAGAGGTACTTGAGGAACATCAGACCGGCGACGATCTCGTCGGCCGGCGCGTCCTTGAAGATTCCGATGTTCGTCCCCTGGATGAACGAAGCGGCCTTCTCGCCAACTGGGAGCGGCGCTGTCTTGACCGTCAGACCCGCTTCCTGGGCGGCCGTGTCCCAGTAGTAGAAGCCAGCCGAGGTGTCGATCGCCATCGCGACGTAGCCGATGTTGGAGTTGAGATAGTCGCCGGTGATCCACGCGTACGGCGCGAGGCTGGCGTAGAACTCGAGCGCCTCGATTCCGGCCTCGTCGTCGAGCGTCACCTCGGTCCAGTCCTCGTTGAGGATCGATCCGTTGTTCTGCTCGAGGAGCGCCAGGAACTGTTCGGGGTTCGCCGCCGGGCGGAGGCCTGTTCCGTAGCGGTCGATCTGCTCGTCTCCATCCTCGTCGACCGTGTTGGCGACGCAGAGGTCGTAGAACTCTTGCCACGTCGTCGGCGGCGTCGGGACGTAGTCCTCGATGTAGTAGAGGACCATGATCGACTTATTGAACGGGACCGTCAGCAGGTCCTTGTACAGGAGCCCGGGGATGATGTCGTCGATCTCCGCCTGGGTGAAGAACGGTTCCAGCGGCAGGAGCGCGTCGGCGACGCCCGGGATCCAGTCCTCGTAGAAGATCGTCATCGTCGGAACCTCGCGGGCGACGACGGCTCCGTTGATGGCCGTCTGGAGGGCGCTGTAGCTGCCCTGGTAGACCCACTCGACGTTGATGTCCGGGTAGCGCTCCGTGAAGCGGGTCGACAGCTCGAGGAGCGTGTTGTTGTGCCGTTCGCTGAAGCGATGCCAGAACTCGATTGTCACTGGTTCCGCGGCGATCGCCGCGAGTCCGAGTGTCAGCACGGCAAGGAGCACGAGTGCTGCCCACGTCTTCTTCATCGTTCACAACCTCCTTGGTGCGATCTGCTACCGTTCGTCCTATCGGACCGCCCGCCTGCCACCGAGTTCTACATCACCTCCTTAGCGTCGAACGCCTCATCACTTGATCCCCGTTCGCGCGACGCCCTGGATGAACTGCCGCTGTGTGAACAGGAACAGAGCCAGAATCGGGATGATCGCCAGGACCGAAGCGGCCATCAGCTTCTCGTACGCCGTTCCGACCTCGCTCGAGAAGATCTGAAGGCCAACGGGGACCGTTCGCATGTGTCGGCTCGTCGTCATGATCAACACCCACTGGAACGAGTTCCAACTCCCCATGAACTTGAGCAGTGCGACGGTGAAGATCGCCGGCTTCGACAGGGGGACCATGATCGTGAACAGGAACCGGAATCGCCCGCACCCGTCGATCCGCGCGGCGTCGCGCAGCTCGTCGGGAATCCCACGGAAGAACTGCCGCAGAAGGAAGATTCCGAAGACCGACACGAGCCACGGAATGATCAGCGCCTGGTATCTGTCGAGCCAGCCGAGGCGGGACATGGTCACGTAGTTCGGGAGGAGGAGCATCTGCCCGGGGATCATCATCGTTCCCAGGAGAATCGCAAACAGCGGGCCTTTGCCGAAGAACTTCATCTTGGCGAACGCGTAGGCGGCGAGGATCGTGGTGAAGACCTCGCCGACGGTCGTCGTGATCGCCATGAAGAAGCTGTTGAAGAAGTACCAGCCGAACGGGGCGGCATTCCACGCGTCGACGAAGTTCTGCCAGCGGAACGACGAGGGAATCCAGACCGGCGGCATCATGAGCGCTTCGGCTTCCGTCTTGAACGCCGTCGTCAGCATCCAGAAGAACGGGAACAGCATGATCGCACAGCCGGCGAACAGGAGAACATACAAGACAAGCCGGTAGAACCGTTGTCTCGCGACGTACTGCTGACCAGTGCGGACAGCCTCCAACGCGCCCCCTTTGGATCCGCCTACCGGACAGGCGGTCGATCAGTATACATAGCGACTATAGCCGAAGCAAAGGGGCGCGAGGCGAGGTGCCGTTACTGAGATCCTCGATGGGAACGACGCAATCGGCTCCCCGTCTGTCCGACCTTGTGCCTCGAACCCGCCCGTTCCTGGGCTTAGCTCCCAGGATTGCGCAGGATGATCCAGGCGGCGGCGGTCGCCAAGACTGCGAGGATCGCGATCGAGATCCAGGCGGGACGCGCGACTGCCGCTGCCGCCTCTCGCAGCTCGAACCGATCGAGGAGACGCGCGGTCTCGACGCACGTGCCGTCGGCCCGCTGCTCGGCGACGGAGACGGTCTCGATGTGGATCGCGCTCGGCTCGGTCTCGACGCGCACGTAGAAGAAATGCCCTTCGACGGAGACGTCCGATCCCTCGATGTGATCGGGCTTCGTCGTGCGCGGCGTGGCCCCACCTCCGCCGACGACCAGATACGTGACTCCGTCGCGGACGATGTGCTCGTAGTGGTGGGAGTGGCCGTTGAAGACGATGTTGACGCCGGTCTCGACGAAGATCGGGTGGAAGATCCGGTCGAGGAAGGTCCCCGAACCGTGATACGCGTCGGAGGAGAAGACCGGGTGGTGGAAGATCGCGAACTTGTGCGGCTCCGGGCCCGACAGGTGCGCGCGCGCCCACGCCTGCTGGGCCTGGAAGTCGGTCGCCTTCTTGACGTTGCTGTCGAGACCGACGATCACAACGTCGCCCCAGTGGAGAGCCCACCAGCGCTCGTCGTTCTTCCCGGCGCCGGGTGGAAGCGCGAATGCGTCGTAGTACGAGCGATGGTTCTTCTCGTGGTTACCGAGGACTGGCACGAATGGGGCGCGGCGGAGCATGGCGGCGAATGACGCGAACCAGTCGTCCCAGTAGTAGGACGAGGGGTTCTCGACGACGTCGCCCCCGTGGAGGACGAAGTCGTACTCGAACGGATCGGCGGCGATCGCATCGCCGACGAGGGCGAGGCGGTTCGTCCCCTCGAGCTGCTGCTGCGTATCGGCGAGGACGACGAACGAGACCGGAGTGCCCGCGTCGGGCGCGGTTGAGAACGCACCGACTGCGCTCGCCGTCTCCTCGTTGTCGTCGACGAGGACGACGCGGTAGACGTAGTCGCTCGCTGGCGCGAGGGCGGCGAGGATCGCATGCGACGTCTTGACGAGCGGATCCTCCGCGAGCGCAGCGACGGCCATCGTGTCAGTCATGGCGCCGGTCGTCGCGAAGTCGTCTCGGGTGGCGAATTCGACGCGGGCGGGCACCGACGGGGACGAGGTCCACGAGACGACGACCGAGTCGTGGGACGGCGCGCCGGCGTACGGTCCGTGCTCGAACGTCGCGGCCGTCGCCGGGAGAGTGCAGCACCCGACGAGCGCGACAACCAGGAACACGCGAACCATCGCCGGTCTCCCGCGTCGTCTTGTCACGAGTGTCCTCCCTCCCCCGCCGAGCGGCGGGCGAAATCCGGGTTTCGATGCGCGCCTTGGCGCGCGTCACTGTAGGGGGCGATGTTGGATCGATCAAGCGCGCGGCGCTGGTGGAGCTCGCTACGCGTGGTGCGACGCGTCTCGGGAAGACGGCGTTCCGAGGATCAGCGAGACGGCGGCGGCGAGGTCATCGGCGACGGCGTCCGGCTCGGCCGACGCCTTCCCGTCGGCGCCGCCGAAGCCCGTCCGAACGAGGATCGTCCGGCAGCCGGCGCGGATCCCGGCGAGGATATCGGTGGTCGAATCGCCGACGAGGACCGACTCCCCCAGGTCGATCCCGAGCGCGTCGCGCGCTCTCTCGAGCATCCCGGTTCCCGGCTTTCGGCAGGGGCAGTCGAGTCGGTACGCGTCGACGACGGCGTTCGGCATGTGCGGACAGTAGTCGACGCGATCGACGTGAGCGCCGTGCTCGGCGAGGAGGGCGGCGAGGCGGGCGTGGACTGCGGCGAGCGACTCCTCGGATAGATGCCCCATCGCGACTCCGCCCTGGTTGGTGACGACGACGACCGGGATCCGCGCCCGATTGAGACGTGCGATCGCGTCCGCCGCGCCGGGGAGCATGAGCAGGTCCTGGGGGCGATTGACGAACGCGTTCTCGTTGATGACGCCGTCACGATCGAGGAAGACGGCGGCGACACGGCGTCCTTGGGCCGCGTCGCCAAGGGCGAACTTCCGCTTGCCGGGCGATTGCGGGCCGGTTCGCTCATGGGGAGTCACTTGACGACGAGGCTGACCATCTTGCCCGGGATCGCGATCGCCTTGACGAGCTGTTTGCCTTCGAGGCGGGCGGCAACGCTCGGATCGGCGAGGGCGGCTGCCTTGACGGCCTCCAGATCGGTCGCCGCGTCCGCCGGGATCGCGATGCGTGCGCGAACCTTGCCGTTGATTTGAACCGGGATCTCGACGGTGTCGGCGACGAGCGCGTCTTCGCGAAACGCCGGCCACGGCTGCTCGAGCGGGGAATCGGCGTGTCCGGTCCGGCGCCAGAGCTCTTCACCGAGGAACGGTGCGGCAGGGGAGAGGAGCAGGATCAGCCCGTCGACGACCTCGCGAAGCAGCCGACCATCGGCGTCCGTGCGCTCGTCCGCGTGCGAGAGCTCATTCAGAAGCTCCATGATGGCCGCGACCCCGGTATTGAAGCTGAAGCGCTCATCGAAGTCCTCGGTGACCTTCTTGACCGTTGCGTGGTACTTCCGCCAGAGGGCCAGATCGGCCTCGCCGAGGGCGTCCGGGTCTGCCTTCGCCCCACTGTTGGCGAGTCGGTCGGCGACTCCGAGGATCAGGTTCCACACTCGATTCAGGAACCGGAACGAGCCGCGAATGCCTTCGTCGCTCCACTCGATCTCTCGATCGGGAGGCCCCATGAACAGCGTGTAGACACGCTCGGTGTCGGCGCCGTACTTGGCGATGATCTCGGTCGGATCGACGACGTTCCGCTTCGACTTCGACATCTTGAAGACGGAGATCTCGAGTGGCTTTCCACACGTCGGGCAGGTATCACCCTCGACCTCGTGCGGGAGGAACCATCCATGCTCTTCGCACTTGTACGAGGGGTGAGTGACCATTCCCTGCGTAAACAGGCGGGCGAACGGCTCAACGAAATCGACGTGTCCCAGGTCGTGCAGTGCCTTCACGACGAAGCGTGCGTAGAGCAGATGGAGGATGGCGTGTTCGACGCCGCCGACGTACTGGTCGACCGGCAGCCAGTGGTTGACATCGTCGGACCGGAACGCCTTCTCCTCGTCGTGCGGGTTGATGAATCGCAGGAAATACCAGGACGAGTCGACGAACGTGTCCATCGTGTCGGTGTCTCGTCTGGCCGGCCTTCCGCAGGCGGGGCAGGCGGTCTCTGCGAAGCCGGGAACATCGGAGAGACCCATCTTTCCGATCAGTCGGTCGACGTGTGGATGCTGGACGGGAAGCTGTTCCTCCGGAACGGGCACAACGCCGCACGCGTCGCAGTAGACGATCGGGATCGGCGCGCCCCAGTAGCGCTGGCGCGAGATCAGCCAATCGTGCAGACGGTAGGTGACCGTTCCCGCCCCCTTGCCGGTCTCCTCGAGCCAGGCAATGACGTCGGCGAGTGCACGATCGCCGGGCGTCCCCGAGAACGCCCCAGAGTGGATCATTGCCCCGTAGTCGGCGTGGTAGAGGAGGTCCCGGTACGCCGCGCGCGACCAGAGGAGCTCCATCACCGTTCGGGACGACGCACGTTCCGGGTCGAGCAGGCGACACCGATTCAGGATCTCGGACTCCGCCGCCGGGCTGTCCCAGGCGATGACCGCGTCGTGGAAGACGAATCGCCACGACGCGCCGACGACCTCGATCCAGCCGCCGGGGGCGACGTGTGCCTGCGCGATCTCGACGTAGCGATCGACCTCCGTCGCGTCGAGATCGATCGAGCTCGTGTCATCGTGGCGTCGAACGGTGAATCCGGCCGCTTCGAGGGCGTTGACGAATCCGTCGGTCACCGCGCCATCGGCGACGATCGATCGTGCTCGGCCGTCGGTCCGATCGATCACGGGGAGGATCGGGAGCCCGAACTTGAGGGCGAACGCGAAGTCGCGCTCGTCGTGTGCGGGGACGGCCATGATCGCGCCGGTCCCGTAGGTCATCAGGACGTAGTCGGCAATCCAAATCGGGACCCGCTCCCCGTTCACCGGGTTGACGGCGTAGCCCCCGGTGAAGACGCCCGTCTTGTCGCGCTCGGTCGACAGGCGGTCGATCTCCGTTTGCCGCACCGCCTGGTCTCGGTAGGCGGCGACCGCATCCTGCTGTTCCGCCGTTGTCACCGTCTCGACGAGCGGGTGCTCCGGAGCGAGGACCATGAACGTCGCCCCCCACAGGGTGTCCGGCCGCGTGGTGAACACGCGGATCTCCGCGCCGTCTCCGGCCGCAGCAGCGGCCTCTGCCTCCGCTCTGAAGACGACCTCGGCGCCGGAGGAGCGGCCGATCCAGTTCTCCTGCATCTTGCGAACGTTGTCCGGCCAATCTTCGAGTTGGTCGAGATCGGCGAGCAGCCGCTCGGCGTAGTCGGTGATCTTGAAGAACCACTGCTCGAGGTCGCGCGGCTCGGGAACCGTCCCGCACCGCTCGCACGCGCCGCCGACGACCTGCTCGTTGGCGAGGACGGTGTCGCAGGTCGGGCAGTAGTTGACTCGCGCCTTGCTCTTGTAGGCGAGGCCGTTCTTGTACAGCTGGAGGAAGAGCCATTGGGTCCACTTGTAGTAGTCGGGGAGGCACGTCGTCACTTCGCGATTCCAATCGAAGACAACGCCCCAGGCGCGGAACTGCTCGCGGGACTTGGCGATGTTCCCCAGCGTGTAGTCGCGAGGATGCGTTCCGTTTTCGATGGCAGCGTTCTCGGCCGGGAGGCCGAACGCATCCCAGCCCATCGGGTTGAGCACGTTGAGCCCCCGCATCTTCTTCACGCGTGTGATCACGTCGCCGATGATGTAGTTGCGCCCGTGGCCGACGTGAAGGTACCCCGACGGGTACGGGAACATGTTCAGGTAGTAGAACGTGTTCTCACGAGCGTCGGTGTCGACCTCGAAGAATCCTTGATCCTTCCAGAAGTCGCGCCACCGCGCCTCGATGGCCTTGAAGTCATACCGTTCCGTGCGATCCGTCGACATTCCCCATCCCTCCTGCGATTGCCACGGATGATAGCCGATTCGCGACAGGGCTGACACTAGCTGCTCAGCTCGGTTGGGCGTCCTGCTTCGAGAGCGGCTTGCAGGTGCCAAGACTTGCGATGCGCTCCAGGTCTCTGGGGGATACTCCCGAAGCATGCTCCAGGGGACGTGCGGCACTCCTCAGAAGACGGTCCGTTCGCTCCACGTCCCGGGCGGCTTCTTCGAGAGAGCGGGTAACCTCGTCGGCTCGCGAAGGAGTGAGGACGAGTGTCCTCAGGATCTTCTGGTACGCAGTTGGCGATGCGCTCGGGGTCAGAGGTGAGATGGACCAGCCTTCGTTCGCGTTGGCCACGTGCACTTCGTCGTCGTTGTAGCGTACTTGCAGCGTGCTGCGATTCCCCCGGAGAATCATCACCTTCTTGTCAGTCCCCAGGCCCTTCCCGGCGGCAATGGTGACTTCGACGTTCGGACTCACGGACGCATCGCAGTCGCATTCAAGTGCGAGCGTCGTGGTCGCGATGAACGCCGTTTCCTCGGGACAGACAGCTGGTGCTCCCCGGTACCGCCACGTCCGCGTCGTCGCCGAGTCGGCAAGCTTTGCTGAGGCGAGAGGTGGGCAAACCGTGTCGAGCATCGCCCAAGCGTGAACTGCGTGCTCGCGAGCGTACCCGCGTGCGAAGGCAGAGGAGGCGTGCATGGCGCTCCTCTCGAACGAAACCCAAACAATCTCCTGGACCCGGCCGATCGACTTCGTCCACGTCGGCCAGTTAGCGCTCAAGATGCGCGTCGTCGGCTTCATGGCGTAGTGGTCGACCACGCGGGGCATGAGTGCGTGCGAAGGAAGCTCGCAGAGGCGTCTCAATGGAGGAAGGTTCTGTCGGGCCTGGCACGGGTCGAGAGCTAGCGGCTTCTCGACCAAGACACGGCAGGGTCGGGGGCTTTCGCGCAGCAGCTCCAAGCAGTCTACAAGCTGAGGAATGTGCTGATCGGGTGGAGTGAGAAGGAAGATGGCGTCGTAGAGTCCGGATTTGATTCGCGCCTCGAGCTCAACGGAACCCCACGGCAGTTGCTCCCCCTCCGTGAGTCCGGGCTTCTCGGCGACGTCAACTCGAAGCGCGGTGGATCCTCCCAGGCGTTCGACGACGGGCCAGTACTTCCGACGAGCGACATCGCCGCATCCGACGAACAGGAATACCTGGCGCGAACTCTTGTGTCTCATCATGTGGACCGTCCTCACTGGGCTCGATTCTAGCTCATCCGGGAAGAGGTGGCTCCCGAAGCGTCGAGGCTGCAATCGACGGATGCTGGAACTTGAGGAGGGGATGGTGGCGTATACTTGATCGTCGGGGATCGAGGAAGGTGGTCAGATGAAACGACGTCCGCTTGAAGAGGAGAGTCGGCATCGCGCCGATCGGCTCGTAGCCAGGATAGTGACAGTCGCTGGCCTTGTCGTTTCCCTATTCATCGTGGGGCTAGAGATCTGGGCCCATGTTGGCGGAGATAGATACTACGCGCACTGCTTCTGGCTCGCCCTTCCGTGCGCGGGGCTCCTCGTACTGTCTGCATACGTCGGGCTGAAGTTCGTGTGTCACCGAATCCCGAAGCAAGTACCGTCGAGGTGGGCCGTCGAAGCATCATTTGCCAGGGTGAGGCTCGGGCCTAGCATTCTCGATTCCATCTTCCGTCCCGATAGTCCCCCGCTCTTCCTCGTTGGTAAGGATCTTGCGCATCAGGCAAGCCTCAAGGATCCGAACCTCCGGCATGCTGTTCGGAATACGTGGGAGCTCAAGTCGCTCAAGGTAGCGAACGCGCAGGATCTTCGGTGTCTTTGCCGACTGAGTCACGCTCTCGCGAAGAGAGCGCGAACAAGACTGGCGGCAAGAGGACACGTGTCTGCAATGAGGATGGCCCTGCGAACTGTGGCTGCCGGAGCGACAGGCGTTGATGCAGTTGAAGGTCGCGAGCCCCACGAGGGCAGATCTGTGGTGTCGGTGGGGGGAGGGGACACAAACCCCTTCTTCAGTCAGAGTGTCTACCGATACTCGCGCGTGTGGAGGGGCTATCCTGTGCTTCGATTCACGCTGACGACATCGGAAGTCATCATCGCGATGACCCTGGATCCAACCCGAAGACGCGGGGCATTCTCAGCGGAGTTCTTCTGGGAGGACAACACGGCACAACAGGCCATGGATCGTACGGGGCTGATCTCGTGCTATCGCGAGCCGAGGCGACGCGACTCCATCCCGCTCATCTCGAAGTGGCTACGGTGGCTGGATCGACCCAATCTGTGGAGGCTGCGCTGGTGCAGAGGGGTGACTCTACAGCCAGCTCCCGCTGTGCACTTGCTGTTGGCCGGACTCCACAGACAAGGGACCCAAGCTTCCTGTCAGGTTCTCAGAGCGATCGTGGAGGAAGCTTGCGGCGCATGGAATGAGTATCAGTACGCTCCAAACCTCAGGGTCCCGCTTGCCGTAACCCGGCTCGGCCAGGAGGGCGAGAATCGTCCGCTGTTGCTTCAGCAGCCCGTCGCGGGACGTAGTTTCGAGCAGGGTACACCGATTCCGTGCGAAGTTGAGCCCGACGTGGAAGCTTCGATCGCGATCATCGCGGGGCTCTCCTTCCGAGAGTATGCGGCAGAAGCGCGCGCGCAGCACGAGAAGGCAAGCTCTCATCTCTCGTTGGCGGGTGCCAGTCGCGTCCTCGACCTCGTAGTGCGCCTAGGCCTTTTCGACGACACACAAGTAGCTGTGTGGGGAGATGCGAGCCCGGACCGAGGAGAGCCCGCGCGCGCGATCCGGAGCACATGCCGTACGACGTACTAGCTGACGTCGAGGCTGATCCTCAAACGGACCACGAGACGCTCAAGTGGCACGAACTCCCTGCGTCTGTGATCCTGATCGGTGCAGTCTCGCAGAACTACGTCGTTGGAGATCTCCTTCCTCGCGTTCCAGAGGTGGCGACGTCATACGGGCGCGTCGCCGATGCGATGTACGAGCAGACAGACAACACGCACATCGTTGGAGGCCTCGTGATTGCAGACGTTGATCTTCCTGCCGCCGGCACCAGGAGAGTTGCGATCGCGTTCGGGGTCGGAGAGAGGGATGGCGATGTGGCTCATGCCGAGTTGGCAGATCCGACTACGCCGATCGCCACACAGGCTGCAATTGTGGGTCTACTGAAGATGCTCAGTGGGTACGAGCCTGACACAACGCCGAGGCAGGACGAGTGCAACTACCCTGATGCCCCGCGCCCCCTCTTGGAGCTCGTTTGCGGCGAGTACTTGTGTAAGGCACCCGCGGGGGTCCCTCGCCCGTCGGACGGCGAAGTGCGTGTCACCAGAACGAGAACGGTCGCCTGAAAGCTCGTAGTCCCGCTGCAACCTGTCTTGGGGAGGAGTGCGTGCTAGTTCCGACCAGCCTTGATTGTGTACATGGTCCCAGCTCTTCGCGTTTGGCTGACGAAGAACCCGCCGTGCGACTGGGTCTCGACAGGCGCTCTCGCGTTTGGGCCAGCCGGGGGCGTTTCCCGGAGAGGGATGGCCCTTTCGTTCATTCGAGCTGAGGGCACTGCCTCTGCGAGGAATGCGCTCGTTGAGAAGAGGTCGACAACACCGCATGGTGTATCGCTCCTCGTGCTCTGAGGAATCCCCGATCCCCAGGCGAAGAGGACAACACTCATCTCGTACGGACTGGCTGACCCATGGATCGCATGATTACCGATGAGAGAGGACGTTCCTGGAACGCCAGCATCACTAGCTCCATCGGAAGTTGCGAATGAGACCATAATCTCTGCGGCTCGTGGATGATTGCAGCCGACAGCTGAGAGGGGCAGTGCCGGTAGTCCTGGAGTCCACAGATCGTCACGCACGAGGATCGCGCCCACCCACTCCGCCTGCGCAAGGAATCGAACGATCGATTCAGCTGCGTCCGGTTGCCTCACATGTACGCTGTTGTCGGCCACGAGGATCTCGGTCGAGTCCACGCTTCGCTTCAATCCGTGCGAGACAAGCTCCGCAACTGGATCGATGTGCTGCAGCGGCGTGACCGCGCCGTGGTCGGATAGCGCGACGAAGACCGTGCTGCTTTCGCCACGTCGCGAAAGGACGCGCTCGCAGAACGCCGCGATTTGCTCGTCGAGATTTGCGAGGGCGTGGGCCCATCTCTCGCTTCCAAGGCCGAAATCGTGCTGCGCTTGGTCCGGCTCGGTGAACCACAGGACGAAGACGTTGGGCGGGCGTTTGCCGTCGAGTTCGCGTAGAGCTACATCCAGGATGAACCGATTGCGGGCCGTGGTCGATGAGTCTGGAGGGAGGAACCCGATGGACCGCTCGACTGCGTTGCGGGCGGACGTTGGCCAGGCTGTCGACCAATGGACGTTCATCCCAGCAGCCTGCGGATTCAGGAGGAAAGCCGTTCCCGTCGAACCCGAACATGCAGAGAAGAAGCGAAGCCCGTTCTGCTCGACTACTTCCGCCATCGTTAGTGGAGGAAGCACTCTTCCGGTGCGACTCGACGCGAGGGACGAAAGGAACTCCCAGTTGGCGCACGATGTCAGGGCGCGCGTGGGGTGGCCTGGATCCCGCATCGTATTCTCGACGATGCCGTGAGCGAGCGGAGAGCAGCCGGTCGCGAACGATGCCGCGCAGACTCTCGTTGATGAGGGGAAGACGGAGTAGGCATTGGCGAACGTGACGCCGGTGCGACGCTTCTCAGCGAGGAACGGAGCGATCGAGTCGGACAGCAGATCAGGCCGCATGCCATCGAGAACCAGAACGACGATCGTCACGTCCTGATGGCGAGCTTCGCGCGGCATCAGGAGGGCGTCTCGGAGGGGACGCGCTCGTCGATCGTTTGCTTGAGCGCGGCGACCGTCTCCGGCGAGGTCGCCTCGAAGTAGACGCGAACGAGCGGCTCGGTCCCGGACGGGCGCGTTTGGAGGTAGTTCTCTTCCGTTCCGTCGGGGGCGCGGAAGCGGAACTCGGCGTACTTGCCGGGGATCCCGCCGGCATAGACGACGTCCGTCGCGCCGAGGCGTCGTGTGTCGACCGCTTCCGCGACGAGGGCGTCGATGAACGGGGCCTTCTTCTCGTCGGGGATCGACAGGTTGACGCGTGCGGTGTGCGACGGGTGGTACGCCGCCTCGAGGTCGCGCCAGATCGCGGCGAGCGGTCGGCCGTAGTGGGCGACCATGTCGAGCACCAGAAGCGCGGCCCAGATCCCGTCCTTGTCGGGCACGTGCCCTCTTGACGTCAGCCCGGACGCTTCCTCGCCGCCGATCAGCAGGCGGCATCGCCAGTCTTCGGGCGGCGGATCGAGGAGGCGGTACTGCGGGTCCATCTGCGCGGCCTGCACGATGAACTTGAGACCGGTCAACACCATGAACGCGCTGCCGAAGACCATTGTCGTCGGATCCCCGAGAGCGGTCTCGTAGGCGGGATCGGCCATGTGCATCGGAAGCGCGCCGGGGCTTGGGCGGTGGGCATCGTTTGCGGGGATGTCGGCGGCGATCCGGTCGAGGATCCGCGTCGTGACGTACGTCGACACGACGCGGCCGGTGAGGGCGCGCTCGACGCCGAGGTAGCGGGTGAGCATCGCGAGGACAGCGTTCGCCTCGATGTAGCGTCCTCCGACATCGACGATTCCGTAGCGGTCGGCGTCGGTATCGAGTCCGAGTCCGAGCGCCGCGCCGGACGCGGCGACCGCGTCCTTCAGCCCCTGGATGTGCGGCTCCTCGGGGTTCGCCGCGTGAAGTCCGCCGAGCTGAGGGTCGCGCTCGCCGTGCACGACGTCGTAGGGGATCCCGATGACGTCGAGCAGGTACCGCAGGTACCCGCGGCCGGTGCCGTGCATCTCGTCGACGATGACCCGCTTGTCGGCGAAGTACGCGCGCATCCGCTCGTGGTCGAGGCGGATCCGGCAGTCGTTCTCGCCGCTTTCGAGGAGCCATCGACAGTAGGACTCCATCGGGTCGAACGCCGTCAGTCGAGCGCGGTCGGCGTCGTTCAGGTCGCGCGGTACCCACGTCCGCTCTCCCTGCCGATAGGCGGTCGCGCGCTCGGAGATGAAGTCGGTCGTCCGCGGCGGCGAGATCGAGCCGTCGTGCAGGGAGAACTTGATCCCCTGCCACTCGACTGGATTGTGACTCGACGTGCAGTTGATCACCCCGGCCGCGTCGGCTCCGAGGACGTCCCCGGCGTAGTAGGCGAGGGTTGGGGTCGGCGTGTCGCGGGATGTCAGGTGAACGTCGTAGCCGTTCTGGAGGACGACGTCGGCGCACCAGCGTGCGACGCGGTCCGCGTGCTCGCGGCTGTCGTATCCGACGACGACGATTCCGTCCTTCCGATGCTCCTGCTCGACGAGGTAGTCGCAGATCGCTTGGGCGATGTCGCAGGCGACGCTCTCGGTGAACTCGATCCCCCACCGGCCGCGAAAGCCGGACGTGCCGAATCTAACGGTCTCTGCGCCGTCGTGACGAGCCACGGCGACCTCCCCCCTGGACGCGGGACTTCGTGTTGACGCGGTCGACGTTCTCCGGGAGTTCGAGGTCCGGTCGCTTGAGGAGTTCGCGGAGGAGACCGAGGGGAAGGGATGTCTCGACCCAGATCGAATCGATGTCGACGACGCCGTTCTTGACCGGCAAGTGGGGGATCGCCCGCTCGACGGCCGTCTTGTAACGCAGAGCCATCTCGTCCGGATCGGTCAGATCCCGGGTCGTCTGATTCCGTTCCTCCAGCATCGTCCCTCCCGCTCGCTGCATCGCGCGACGTCCGAGAATCGGGTGAGCGCGATGCAAATGGCTGCGCAGTCTCCTACGATCACTGCGAAACGCAGACCAAATCTGTGCTGGCGATGATATCACACGTTTCGGCGGGGTGTAAAGGCGTTGCGCCGATCCGGTCGAGGCACGTTTGGGGAGGGTCCGGCGCGGACGGTTGCTTGGGTGGCGGGCGCAGATGACGATAAGATACGACCGATCGTGAGGGGGAGACCGTGAAGCAATCGATCGTACTCGCGCTCCTGTGCGTCCTCGTCGTCTGCGGCTCCGTCCGCGGGGATGACTCGAGCGCGCGTCTCCATCCGGCGCTGCGCGAGCTGCTCGGGTCACCGGGAGGCGTGGGGACTCAATCGCTCGACGCCTTCGGGGGGAGTGCCCGCTTCCAGTGGTCGATCTCCCCCGCCGGGATCGAGCAGGTCGGTGTGCTGGTCAAGTTCGCGAGCGCGTCGGCCGCCGCGCTCCGCGCGCTCTCCGCCCGCGGAGAGGCGGGATCGATCCTCGCCCTCTCCGTCTCTCTGGCCGAGCTTGCCGCACTGGCGATCGATCCGGACGTGGTCTACATCGAGCCCGCGTGGCGAACGCGTCCGACGCTCGATCGGAGTCTCCCCGCGATCGCCGCCGACGTCGTGCACGTCGCCTCCCCGTCGATCCGCGGCGCCGGCGTGGTGGTCGGGATCGTCGACACCGGGATCGACTACACCCACCTCGACTTCCGAGCCGACGGAGACGGAGACGGCTTCGAGGAGTCGTCGCGGATCGACTCGATCTGGGATCAGACCTGGGGGATCTTCGGCGCCGAGTACTCGCGTGGCGAGATCGAAGGCGACATCGCGCAGGGCCTTGGACCGGATGCCGGCTCGGTGCGGTCGAGAGATGCCGACGGTCACGGGACGCACGTGGCGAGCATCGCCGCCGGGGACGGATCGTCGTCGGGGTATGGGTTCGTCGGGGTGGCGCCCGAGGCGACCCTGGTCGTCGTCCGGACGTCGTTCTACACGTCGGACATCCTCAGTGCGGTCGACTACGTGTTCGATCGCGCCGACGCGCTCGGCCTCCCGGCCGTCGTGAACCTGAGCCTCGGAGGCCAAGAGGGTCCGCACGACGGCACGAGCCTGTTCGAGGAGGGGCTCGACCAGCTGGCGACCGGATCGGGACGGATCATCGTCGTCTCGGCGGGAAACGAAGGGGATCTTGCGATCCACACCTCGGGGACGCTCAACGGGAACGCGATCGCGTTCGACGTCGAGGCCGAGGACTGGGAGATCGAACTTGACATCTGGTATCCGGGTTCGTCCGCGTTCACGATCGCCGTCAGCTCGCCGACGGAGCCGCCCGTCATCGCCCCGACGGGCACGAGCACCGGGTACGTCGGAACGATCGACGGGACGATCTACGTCGACAACGCGTCGGGCGGGGTCAACCCCAACAACGGGGATCGGGAAGCATTCGTCCGACTGGCGAACGTATCCGTCGGAAGCCGGTGGGAGATCGAGGTCAGCGACGCCGGCGGAGGCGGGCGGTTCGACGCGTGGGTGACGACGTCGGCGGGAACGATCGTCGGCGGGGACGGCACGTCGACGATCGACGAGCCCGGCAACGCGGACCGGGTCATCACCGTCGGGGCGTTCAACTCGAAGGCAACCTGGCCGTCGCTCGCCGGGGATCAAGACTACTCCGCCACGTACCCGACGGGCGCGTTGTCGTCGTTCTCGAGTCGAGGACCGACGCGGGACGGTCGGACCAAGCCGGAACTGAGTGCGCCCGGAGCCTGGATCTGTGCCGCGGCATCGGCGGACGCGGCGGCGCTTCAGTACCTGCGACATCCCGACGAGACGCACGTGATGGAGATCGGAACGAGCATGGCGGCGCCGCACGTTGCCGGCGCGGTGGCGCTCCTGTTGAGCCAGAATCCGGGGCTGACCGTCGGCGAGACGCGCACCCTATTAACCTCGACGGCGTCGACCGACGTCTGGACGGGGTTCGTCCCCAGCGCGAGTTGGGGATGGGGCAAGCTCGACGTTGCTGGTGCGATCGACGCGCTCGGCGCGGTCGAGCCGCCTCCTCCTCCCGTCGATCCGACGGAGCCGACGATCGGCCTCACGGAGAACCCGGTCGCGTCGACGGCACGGTTCGAGTACGACGTTCCCGGGGAGGCGTCGACGGCGACGCTCCGGGTCTACACCGTCGGCGGTGCCCTCGCGTTTGAGGTGAGCGTCCCGACGACAGGCGAGAGCTACGAGTGGAACCTTCGGACGAGCGGCGGAGAGCCGCTCGCCGTCGGCCTCTACTTGTACGTGCTGGTCACGGATCGGGGCGTGTCGGAGGTCGGAAGGCTCGTGATCGAACGATGAACCGAATCAGCGTCCTCGTTGGTGTTGTCCTCGTCGTGATCAGTTTCGGCGCCGCGGCGACGGAGAACGTCGCCGGGATCTTCGACATTGGAGCGTCCGGGCGCGCGCTCGGTCTCGGAGGGAGTTTCGCCGCCCTCGCCGATGACGAAGGCGCCGTCCTCCACAATCCGGCCGGATTGAGCCGCTACAGCGGCCTCGGCGTCTCGTCCCTGTTCGCGAGCCAGTTCGGCGGCGTGACGTACGGGACGGTCACGGTGGCGATGCCGTACGTCGGGTTCGCGGCCTCGTTCCTCGATTCGGGGGCGATCGAGACGACCGAAGGGAGCTTTCGCTACGCGAGCCAGGGCGTCGTCGGCGGGGTCGGCGTTCCGATCGGCCCGCTCGGGATCGGCGCACGCTGGCGGTTCTTCCGTGTTTCGTCTCCGTCGACGGGTCAGGGATGGTCGATCGACCCGGCGATTCTCCTGGTGACCGAGGTGGTGCGCGTCGCCGTCGTCTTCGAGGGCGCGGCGTCCGCCCCGGTGCGCTACGAGAGCGGCATCGAGGAGGATTGGGGGCGGTCGCTGTGCGTCGGCGGGGCGCTGACCCTCGCCCCGGCGCAGGGGGTCCTCTGGAACGCGGCGATCGAGGCGACCGACCTCTTCTCCAGCCTGGCCCACCTGACTTTCGGTCTCGAGGCGTGGATCGGCGGGCTCGGGGCACGTGTCGGGTTCGACGGGCGGAGTCCGACGTTCGGACTCTCCGTTCTGTTCGCCACGCTTCAGCTCGACTGGGCGTACGCGATGCACGCGGATCTCGGAGACAGCCACCGTGTCTCGCTGTCGATCCGGTTCTAGGATGGCGGGGGACGGTCGATGAAGCGAATCGCTCTCACGTGCGTCGTCCTGTGGATCGCGCTCGCCCTCGGCGGCGAGGCCTCCGCGCTGCAGACGGGGAGCGTCTTGGCCGGAGAAACGCAGACCGAGAGCGCAGTCCTCGGTACAGACGTCTCGGCGTCGCCTGGGACCGAGGCGACGCCGATCGCGGAGACCGCCGTGCCCCTCGACCTCGCTTCGGACGAGGACGACTCGTTCCACGTCGACATCACCGGGCGGAAGACGTGGACGCTCGGCTACGGGTTCGGGCATCCGCTCGGCCTGGCGCTGGCGGGGGTCGCGCCCGGCCAGTTCCGGCTCGATCAGACGCTGTCGGTCGATTTCACCGCCGAGGCGATCGAAGTCCTGTCGGTCGTCGCGCACCTGGACGATCAGCAGTCGGACGTCATGCAGTCGTTGGCCGTCTACCTCGATACCGAGCGCCTCGACGGCGTGCTCGGGGACTTCAGTCTCGGGGACCTGGGCGGGGCGGCGGCGTACAACAAGAAGCTCCTCGGCCTCCGCCTCGACTACTACCTGGGAGACGCGACGATCACCGCGGTGGCGTCGCAGTTCGAGGGGATCACGGCGTCGCGGACGTTCACCGGCGAGACGGCGAGTGACGAGATCGAATACGCCGCGGTCCGACCGGATCAACCGTGGATCGAGGCGGCGTATCGCTACCATATCGACGGGCTGTACGCTTACGCGCTCGACGCCCCGTACGTCGAGGGGTTCACGGACGCACGTTTCGACCTAGACGACTCGACAGCGATGCGGGCCGTGCTCGACACGTACGGGCTCGGATACCTCCGCGACGTGATCGGCGAGCACGGCGCCCTCGACCTCGCCGAGAGCGACTTCACGACGGTCGACGATGGGATGACGTTCCTCCTCCGAAACGAGCTCACCGACTACACGCGCGAGATCCTCGAGGAGGCGATCGACGCGTACAACGACGACCTCGACGGCGAAGAGGACGCGAGGACGTATCCGTTCGTGATCGGATCGGGGTACGAGCTGGAGTTCCTCGAGCGGCTGGAGGCGTACCTCAATCTGGCGGTCGGCGATGGATCCGTTCCGGCGTCGGCGGCGGAGCGCGAGCGGTTCTACGATCTCGGGACGACCGACGTCGTCGAGTCGTCCGTCGCGGTCGAGCTGACGCTCGACGGTCTCACCTACCGATCGATCTACGTGCCCGAGTTCTCGGACTACTCGTTCACGGTCCACCCGACGGAGGGGGTCCTCGAGTGCGACTTCCCGGCCGACTTCTTTGCCAGCGAGGCGCCGGCGATCCGCGTTGCGTTCGACTACTACGCCATCTCGAGCGGTTCGTTCATGCTCGGGTTCTCCCTCATCCCCGAGAGCGAGCAGGTCTACTTGAACGAGACCCTCCTCGTGCGCGACACCGACTACTACATCGACTACGAGATCGGGATCCTGATCCTTGACGTGTCGATCGAGCTCGAGACGACCGACGTCCTCTCGATCGAGTACGAGGTGTACAGCGGCGGGCTGGGGGGCGGGTCGGACTACGCGAGCTACTTCTACGGCCTGGCGCTCGACCTCCCGCTCGGTGACGTCGGGGAGATGCAGGCGAGCCTGCTTCGGTCGCAGGACGATCCGGGATCGAGCGAGAGCCCGGACACGGCACAGACGATGCCGAACCAGCAGACGGTGGTGTCGGTCTCGGGCGATCTCGAGTGGAACGATCTTGCGGCCCGAATCGACGTCGGCTACAACGACGAGCTGTTCCCGTTCGACGACAACCTGCGCGACAACGAACCGAACGAGATCACCGGGATCGCCGGGTTCGGAGAGTACGTCGTGTTCGGACACCTCGACGGGTTCAACGTCTACGTCGACGGCGGCTGGCGTAGCTACGATACGGCGAATGGTCTCTCCGGAGCGGCTGTGCGCGCGCTGGACGTCGCCGGCGATCGGATCTACTTCGCCACGAACTCCGGCCTGACGGTCGTCACCCGCGACGGTGTGTCGCCGTTCGATCGCGTCAGCAACTGGCGTCAGTACGACGAGGGGGTCGGTCCGCCCGATGGGTCGATTCGCTCGGTCGCCGCGATCGACGGTCGGATCTGGGTCGGGACCGACGGGGGCGTCGCGTCGGTCGCGGTCGACGAGATCGACGACCCTGGGGCGTGGGTCAAGTACGAGGGGGCGGCGTTCGACGCGCTCGGCGTGGTGCTGACGATGGCCGGGGACAGCGCGAGCATCTACCTCGGGACCGACAGCGGCGTCTACCGCTACGCCCCGGCCGCCGATCGCCTCGAGCGGATCTCGGGCGCGGCAACCGACGCAGTCCACGATCTGGCGCTGGTCGACGAGACGCTGTACGCGGCGTCGGATCGCGGTCTACGAGCGTATGCCAACGGGACCCCCTCGGCGTGGCTCCTCGAGGAGACGGTCGTCCTCGGCGTGCTTGTCGCCGACGACACGATCTACGCCGGAACCGAGTCGGGGCTGGTCGTCGTCGGCGAGGATGACGCCGCCCACATCGGCTGGCCGATTACGGCCCTCGGCGTCGGGCCGGACGATGCGCTGTGGGCGGGGAGCCGGGCCGACGAGACGTACGTCCTCACGATCTGGCGCCACGGCGAGTCGGTGACGTCGTTCGACAACGAGATCGCGAAGATCGACGGACGCGATCCGCGTCACTATGTCGACGTCAGCGCGGATGAGCATCGCAGTCGCGGACTGTCGGCACGCGCCTCGTTCGAGAAGATCGAAGAAGACCTGTCGATCTACGGATCGGTCGAGAGCATCTCGCCCGAGTACCACGCTGTCGGCCGTCTGTCGAGAACCGACTGGACGGGATGGCGAGTCGGCGCCGAAGGAACCCTCGCCGACGCGGCGACGTGGTCGGTCGATCACGAGTACCAGATGAGCGATCTTCGAAGCGAGCAGCCGAGGGGGCGCTCCGAGACGGCGCTGACCCTCGACTGGCAGACGGTGTGGGGACCGAACCTCGCCGTCGCGCTGCGCAGCGAGGCGATCAACGACGATTGGACGCTTCGTGGGGCGGAGACGGTGTACGCCGGGGTCCAGGCTGCGTTGACCGACAGCCTGTTTTCGGACCGGGTCGATGTCCAGATTCGCTGGAACGATGCCTACGACATCGAGCGCGCCGGCGGAACGATCGATCGGGATACCTCGGTGTCGGCGGGCGTCGACGTCGATCTGCTCGAGGACTTCGCCGTCACGGCCGGCTGGCGACGGCCGATCGGCGCGTCGGGCGGAAGCTGGTCAGGATCGGAGACGTGGACGTGGAGCGCCGGCTACGAGGTCGGCCTCGGGTTCGCGTCGCTCGAGATCGACTACGCGGGCGAGCGCTTTGTCAGCCTGTTGTCGGGGAACGTCGATTGGGTGAACCAACTGGACGTCGGACTCGACGTGACGCGGTTCGACCTGGCCGAGTGGTCGATGACACCCCGGTTCCAGCTCGACGTCGATCAGGGGGACGATGTGTCAGCCGATGCGCGGCTGACCGTCGTCAGTCGGTCGGACGTATGGTCGGTCACGACGACGGTCGACGGGGCGATCGATGGCCTCGGAGACGTCATCGTCCGGGACGAGGAGCGGGTTTCGCTGAATGCGAGCTACCGTGCGTGGGAGGGCGTCTTCCCGTCCGTGCGCCTGTCGGCGGAGCGGGACGCGTCGACCTACGAGGGAGAGGTCAGAGTTCGTTACCAGTACGGGCTCGACGGATCCCTGCGCTGGGAGACGAGTCCCGGGGAGCGCGACACACTGTCGATCCGGCTCGACATCGACCGCTCGGCGGCGGGAACGACCACGACCGACCTCACGATCGACAACGCGTACCAGACGGATGTGACGCCGGCCCTCGGGCGGATCTTCGCCATCGAGTCGGACGACGCCTCATCGACAGCGCTCAGCCTCCTCGTCGACACCGCGGTCGACGCGACCCTGGGCGGTTCCGAGCTGGAGTTCGACGGATCGCTGTCGGCGGCGCTCAACCTGGCGATCGGCTCGATGTGGGGCGGCTCCCTTCGGGGGTCGTACGTCACGGGGACCAAGAGCGCCGGTGGCATCTACCACAGCGTGCTGCTCGAGCTGACGGTCGCGATCGACTTCGCGTTTCAGGAGTAGCCTTGTCGAGCTGCGCAGGGCGCGGCGATCCTCTCCTACCCGCCCGCGACTGGGGGTAAGAACGCGACCGTCTCGCCCCCGTCGAGGCGGGTGTCGAGACCGTCGAGGAAGAGCGCGTGCCTCCCGTCGACGAGCACGTTCAGATATCCGCTGTCGAGTCCCTTCTCGAGTTCCGCTACCAGATCGGGAGCGGCAGATGCGAGGGCGCGCAACAGATCGCGGACGGTGCCTCCGACGGGGACCTCGATCTCCCGTGAAGGCGCGCCGAGGCGCGTGCGGAGCGCGCCGAACACCTTGACGACGACGGGGAGGCGGCCGGAGCTGTCGTTGCGTCTGGTGGTCGTGCTCTCGTCGTTGTGCATCGTACGAGTGATACCCGCTTCGGCCGGGCCGCGCAATCCGGTTCCGTCCCGTTGGCTGACCAGGGTCTCACGGTATAATCCTCGACTGAACCCGGATCGTCGGAGGCTGAACCGCGTGAACAAGCCACGAGTTCTTGTCTGTAGTGCCTGGCCGTACGCGTCGGGCGTGCCCCATCTTGGGAATCTCGTCGGGTGCTTGCTGTCAGGGGACGTCTTCGCGCGGTACTACAAGCTGCGCGGGAAGGACGTGCTGTACGTCTCCGGTTCGGACGTCCACGGAACGCGGGTCGAGTACGAGGCGAACCGTCTCGGCGTCTCGCCGGCGGAGCTGGCGGCGCGCAACCACGAGCGGATCGTCGAGATCAACCGCGGGTTCGGCGTCGAGTTCGACAACTACACGACGACGGAGAACGAGATGCACAAGAGGTTCGTCCACGACATCTACCTCCAGATGGAGGAGAACGGGTACATCCGCCGTCAGACCGAGCGACGCGCTTTCTGCAGGCACTGCGAGAAGTTCCTCGCCGATCGGCTGATCACGGGCACGTGCCCTCGGTGCGGTGCGCCGAACGCGCTCGGCAACCAGTGCGACTCCTGCGGCGCGTTCCTCGAGCCGGAGGAGCTCCGCGAACCGCGCTGCTCGTTTTGCGGGCTGAACGAGATCGAGTTCCGCGAGACCGAGCACTGGTACTTGGATCTCGAGCGGCTGTCGGGGCCTCTCGGCGAGTACGTCGCGGCGCGAGGATTCCGAGGGAACGTCGGTCGGTTCACCCAGCGGATGATCGACGAGGGGCTCCGCCCACGAGCGATCACGCGGGACATCGAGTGGGGGATCGACGCGCCGTTCGACGGTGCGGAGGGCAAGGTCATCTACGTCTGGGGCGAGGCGGCTCTCGGCTATGTCTCAGCGGTGATCGAGCACTTCGGCGGTGACGCGCGTTGGCGGGATTTCTGGTTCGGAGACGACGTGCACCAGGTGTACACCCTGGCGAAGGACAACATCGCGTTTCACACGCTCGTCTTCCCCGGCCAGCTGATCGCGTCCGATCAGGGATATCACCTCCCCGACCAGATCGCGGCGACCGAGTATCTGAACTGGATCGGCGGCGACAGCTTCTCCAAGAGCCGCGGCGTCGGGCTGTACTGCGACGAGGCGCTCGAGGTGATGGACGGGGAGCTGTGGCGGTTCTACCTCCTCTACAACCGCCCGGAGGGGCGGGACGTCAACTTCTCGTGGGAGGAGTTGGAGAAGGCAATCAACGGGGTGCTGATCTCCAACATCGCCAACCTGATGAACCGGGTCATCTCGTTCGTGCAGAGCCAGTTCGGCGGCGTCGTGCCCGATGCGGCGCTCGACCCTGAAGTTGTGTCTTGCCTCGCCGAGGGGATCGGAGTCGTCGAGGACGCGTTCGACCGAGGGTCGCTCGCCGACGCGCTCCGCGCCGTCTGCGATCTTGCCGTCTTCGGGAACGAGTACTTCCAGCGGAAACGCCCGTGGGAGACGAAAGACGAGATTGCCGTGCACAGCGCCGTTCACCTCGTGAAGGGGATGGCGATCGGCCTCCTTCCCCACGTTCCACGGTTCGCATCAGGCATTCTTTCCGTGCTCCGGATCGACGAGCCGCGGTGGGAGAGCATCGACGCGCCGATCGGCGGCGTATGGCTGACCGAAGAGCGGATCCTCCTCGAGCGGATCGAGATCGACGAGATCAGGAAACGCGTGAGCGCCCCCGGGGCGGACGAGCGCGTTGAGGAGACGAGCGAGACGATCTCGTTCGCCGACTTCGAGAGGCTCGACCTTCGCGTGGGCGTGATCGCGTCCGCAAGTGAAGTCCCCGGAGCCGACAAGCTGCTTCATCTGTCGGTCGATTTCGGGGATCGCGCACGTAGCTGCGTCGCCGGGATCAAGGCGAGCTACGCCCCCGAAGACCTGATCGGGAAGCAGGTCGTCGCCCTCGTTAACCTGGAACCGAGGACGATCCGCGGAGTAGAATCGGAGTGCATGCTCCTCGCCGCCAAGGGCGGGGAGCTCTCGTTGGCGGTGATGGATCGCTCCGTCGAGCCGGGAAGTGCCGTCTCGTAGGGCGTTGAAATGCCGAAGGTCGACAGCTAGAATCGATTTCATTGAGGTGGGGACCGAGTGTACGCAGTGATTGAGACAGGCGGGAAGCAGTATCGTGTCGAAGAGGGGACCCTCGTTGAGCACGAGCGGATCTCGGACGTTGAGGTCGACGGCGAGATCGTGTTCGATCGGGTTCTCCTTCTCGTCGACGACGGGGACGTCCGCGTGGGGACGCCCCACCTCGACGGCGTGAAGGTGACAGGCCGCATCCGGGACGAGAAGCGCGGTGACAAGATCATCGTCTACAAGTACAAGAGCAAGAAGGGGTACCGCCGGAAGCGGGGGCACCGCCAGACGATGATGACGACCGAAATCACGCGCATCGAAGGATAGGGGAACGCGTGGGCGAGATACGGATCCGTCGCGACGAACGAGCGCGCGTGACCGGACTGAGCGTCCGTGACGTGTCCGGCGACGCACCGGCGGGGACGATCGCGCTGCACTTCCTTCATGCGGTGACGACGTCGCTGGTCGACTACCTTCACGTGAGCGTCGAGACGGACGCGGCGGTCCCGACGGAGTTCCTCATCGATCGAAGCGACGTGCACCTGGATCGGGAGCTCGATGCCGTGCTGGAGACGCTCGTGATCGGCCTCAAGATGCTCGCGGAAGAGCATCCGGGGGATCTGGTCGTGGAAGAGGCGACCGTCGGGGTGGAGGTCTAGCCTCGCGGGACGAGGGCGAGCAGGGCAGTCGGGCGGAGATGACGACAGGGAGTTGAGATGGCACACAAGACGAGCACGGGTTCAACCCAGAACGTCCACGACAGCGCCGGGAAACGCCTCGGTGTCAAGCGGTACGGCGGCGAGTGGGTCAACGCGGGGACGATCATCGTCCGTCAGCGAGGCACGGTCTACGCTCCGGGGAAGAACGTCGGATTGGGGCGGGACTTCACGCTGTTCGCGACGGCGCCCGGCTACGTCCGGTTCGAAGGACGGAAGAAGAAGTTCGTCAGCGTTCTCCCCGCACAAGAAGCCTGACGCTTCGCGGCGCTTCGCTCGGTATCGATGTTCCTCGATGAGGCAACGATTCGCGTTCGCGGAGGGCGTGGAGGAAACGGCCTGATCCACTTTCTCTCCTCGAGACACAACCCGCGCGGCGGACCGGACGGAGGGAGCGGCGGACCGGGTGGGTCGGTCGTCCTGCAGGCCTCGCGCAGCCTCTCTACGCTCTACGCGTTCCGGAACCGCCCGCTCTACGATGCATCTCCCGGAGTCGACGGCGGTCGCAATGGCCGTCACGGAGGGCGCGGATCGGATCGAGTCGTTGTCGTTCCCGTCGGCACGGTCGTCCGCGACGCGGAGAGTGGCGAGGTCCTCGGGGATCTCGCTGCGTCGGGGGACGAACTCGTCGCGGCCGAAGGCGGCGAGGGGGGACGAGGGAATGCCAGCTTCGTCACGTCACGGCGACAGGCACCGCGGATCTGCGAGCGAGGCCTCCCCGGCGAGGAACGACGGCTGCGGTTGGAACTAAAGCTGATCGCCGACGTGGGGATCATCGGGTATCCCAACGTTGGCAAGTCGAGTCTGATCGCGCGGATCTCGGCGTCGCGAGCCAAGGTCGCCGACTACCCGTTCACCACGATCGTTCCCAACCTGGGCGTCGTCGACGTCGATGGTACGCACCAGTTCGTCGCGGTCGACATCCCCGGCCTGATCGAGGGGGCGCACGAAGGGAAGGGACTTGGGGATCGGTTTCTGCGCCACGTGGAACGCACGCGGGTGTTCATTCACATGATCGACCTTGCTGCCGGGAGTGGTGAAGAGGCGGACGAGGAACGTGACCCGCTCGACGACTATCGCAGCATCCAGCAGGAGCTCGAGGCATTCAATCCGGCGCTCGCGGCGCGCCCTCAGATCGTCGTTGGCAACAAGGTCGATCTGCTCAATGAGGATGCCGTCGAGCGGACGCGCGGTCGCTTCGAGACCCTCGGGATCACGCTCCAGCCGATCTCGGTCGCCACGAGCGCCGGGCTTCGCGATCTGGTGGTTCGCACCTTCCGGCGACTGGAAGAAGCCCGTGCGGACGACCGCGAATCCCCTCCAGCGGCGCGACGGAGGGTTTATCGACTGCGCCCCGAAACCGGCTTCCGCGTCGAGCGGGACGGCGAGAGCTTCGTCGTGCGCGGTGACAGGGTGGAGAAGTTGGTCGCCAAGCTCATCCTGGGTAGCCGGGATGCCCTCGAGTATTTGACCGACCGGCTGGACAAGATGGGCGTGATGAAGGAGCTTCATCGGCAGGGGTTCTCGGACGGAGGGATTGTGAGGATCGGCGAGGTGGAGTTTGAGCTTGAGGGGTAGGGTCGGACTGTTCGGGGGGACGTTCAATCCACCACACAACGCGCACATCCTGGTGGCGACGAACGCGCTTGAGCAGTTCGAGTTGTCCGCGGTCGTGTTCGTGCCGAACGGCACGCCGCCGGATCGTCCCGACGAACCGCGGCCGTCGTCGGAGGATCGGCTGCGGATGGTGACAGCGGCGGTGGACGGAAGGGCCAGGTTCTCGGTCTCCCGAGTCGAGATCGATCGCAACGGGCCATCCTATACCATTGACACGATTCGGGCTTTGCAGGATGATTACTCGCAAGGGATCTGCTTCATCATCGGAGCGGACTCCCTGATACGAGTCGGAACCTGGAAAGAGCCCGCTGCGGTGGTGGCGAGCGTACCGTTCATCGTCGCGCCGCGTGAGGGCGTGCCGCTAGACGCGTTCGAGCGTGAGCCGTTCGACAGCGCATCGGTTCACGTGATCGACATGCCGGAGGTCGAGGTTTCCTCGACCCTCCTGCGAGAGAAGGCGCAACGCGGCGAGTCGATCGAAGCGTGGGTTCCGAAACAGGTTGCGGAGTACATCGAGAGAAATGGGTTGTATCGGGGCGCCAGAGCGCCGTAGGGACGAAGAAGGAGGCCGGGATACAGAGCAGGAGATTGCGCGTCAATGATCGGATCTCCGTACCGGAGGTTCGCGTCATCGACGACGCCGGGGAGAACCTCGGCGTGATGCCGACGAGCGAGGCACGCGAACTCGCCAAGGAGAGAGGCCTCGACCTCGTCGAAGTCGCTCCCCAGGCGAATCCGGTTGTCTGCCGCATCGTCGACTACGGGAAGTATCACTACCAGCAGGAGAAGCGGGACCGGAAGCAGAAGCGGCGAACGAAGCTGAAGGAAGTCAAGTTCACGATCAAGATCGGGGAGCACGACTTCGAGACGAAGCTCAACCGTGCGCGTGACTTCCTCTCTCGAGGCGACATGGTCCGCGTGAGCATCTTCTTCCGCGGACGAGAGGTCGTGCACGCGTCGCGCGGTCGGGAGCTCCTGAAGCGGGTCGAGGAGAGCGTCACCGACATTGCCCGCGTCGAGGGGCAGCCGTCGGCGAAGGGGCGGATCCTGCAGATGATGCTCGTTCCCACACAGCAGAGCTGAGGATTAGGAGGGGAGAACGTGCCGAAGCAGAAGACGCACTCCGCCGCGAAGAAGCGATTCAAGCGGTCGAAGAAGGGGAAGCTTCTTCATCACATGTCGAACTACGTACACAAGAGCCTGAAGAAGCGGCCGAAAGCGAAGCGTCAAGCGCGCAGCTGGAAGAGGCTGGCCGGAGGCCAGGAGAAGACGATCTCCCGAATGATCGGGAAGTAGGCGCGCCCGGCGCGAAGACGGAGGACGTGGAATGCCACGAGCAAGAGGCGGAAGCAAACGCAAGGAGAGCCGCAAGAAGATCATGGCTCTCGCGAAGGGATTCAAGGGGAAGCGAGGGACGTCGCACCGCATCGCCAAGCAGGCGGTGATGAAGGCCCTGCGGAACAGCTACATCGATCGGCGGCGAAAGAAGCGAGATTTCCGGCGACTCTGGATCACGCGGATCGGTGCGGCAGCGAAGCTCAACGGGACGTCGTACTCGGCGTTCATCGGAGGGCTGGAACGCCGAAACATTGCGCTCAACCGCAAGATGCTGGCCGACATCGCCGTCCGAGACGAGGCGACGTTCAGCGTGCTCGCGGAGATGGCGAAGGAAGAGGCCGTCAAGGGATGACGGTCGCAAACCGCCGAGAGATCGGCGGGAACGGGTCCGCCGCCGTCCCCTCCGAGTGTGGAATCGACCGGCGTGCCGTGTCATGATCCGTCGAGACGACGGTGCCGACCCTCGGGGCGCGCGAACGCGCCTCGCAGTGAACGGGATTCGCCTCGACGGGAGGCACGGCGTCTTCGCCGAGGAGAAACGCGATGGGAACCGGTTCGAAATCGATGTCGAGATCGAAGCGGATCTGACGAAGGCCCTCGCGACCGACCAGCTCGAGGATACGATCGACTACGGCTCGATCGTGCGCAGTGTCGAGGAGATCAACCGGATGCGAAGATTCAACCTCATCGAGTCCTTTGCCGGTGCGATCTCCGACGATCTGTTGGCGCGATTCCCGTCGATCGAAGAGGTGGTGGTTCGCGTGAAGAAGCTCTCGCCTCGCGGATTGGAGAGCGCGGCATGTGCGACGGCGGTCGTTCGGAGATCGCGCGCCCAGCGGCAGTGAGTGCCTTCCTGTCGCTCGGCTCGAACGTCGGCGCGCGCCGTGAGTCGATCGAGCGAGCCCTCAAGCAACTCGGCAGAGAGGGCGTCTCGATCGACCGGTGCTCTTCGTTCTACGAGACGGAGCCGACCGACTTCGAGGACCAGGCGTGGTTCGTCAACCAGGTCGTCGAGGCGAGGACGGATCTGTCGCCGGAGGACCTTCTGCGCACGTGCAAGCGGATCGAGGCCGACCTCGGGCGAGTGCCCGGTGTCCGTTTCGGCCCTCGGCAGATCGACATCGACATTCTTCTCTACGGGAGAGCAACGATCGACACGGAGACTCTCGTCGTGCCTCACCCGAGGATGCTCCGACGACGGTTCGTGCTGGCTCCGCTGGTCGAGATTGCCCCGACGCTCACCGATCCGCGCGACGGAGCGCGGTTCGACGACGTGCTCGATGGACTCGATGGGGGAAAGCAGGTGGTCCGATTAGCGTCAACAGAATCCTGATCTCCGTCGACGTCGCCGACGCGGGGGGAAAGCGAACACGCGTCGCACTCCTCGATGGCGATCGATTGATCGAGATTCAGTACGGTCATCCGTCCCAGGAGAACATCGTTGGCAACATCTACCGAGGGCGCGTCGAGGATGTCCTCCCCGGGCTCGGGTCAGCGTTCGTCGACGTCGGAGAACGCAAGAATCTGTTCCTGTCCCAGAGTGAGATCAGCGATGAGCTTCTCGTCGAGAAGGGCTTCAAGCCGTGGCAGGCGAACGTTCCGATCGCCAAGCTTCTTCGGCCCGGGGACCTCGTCACGCTCCAGGTTCGGCGCGGAGGAATCGGCGACAAGAACCCGCAAGGAACGATGAAGGTCAGCCTCCCCGGGCGGTTCTTTGTCTACCTCCCGACCGAGGATCGAATCGGGGTCTCTCGGCGGATCGAGGCGGTGCGTGACCAACGCCGGATTCGGCGGATTGCTCGTTCTCTCAAACGAAATGGGGACGGGATGATCGCGCGCACGGCAGCGCAGTGGGCGAGCCAAGCGGATCTCGAGCGGGACCACGGACTCCTCGTCGAAACGTGGCAGGCTGTCGCAGCGGCGGCCGGAAAGGCGAGGAAGCCGCGCTTGCTTCACAAGTCGATGGGGCTTGTCCAGTCGATCCTGCGCGACCGGCTCGATCCGGAGACGACGGAGGTCGTCGTCGATGCGCCGTTCTTCTACGAGAAGATCCTCTCGTTCCTCGATTACATGAAGATGTCCGAGTATAAGACGCGCGTACGGATTCACGAAGAACAGCGGCCGCTGTTCGAGGCTTCGCGCGTCGAGGAACAGATCCAGGAGAGCCTCTCCCGGCGCGTGTCGCTCGCGGGCGGAGGATCGCTCGTCTTCGACGAGACGGAGGCGCTGATCGCGGTCGACGTGAACACGGGAGGGGACGTGCGTCATCGCAATCAGGAGGAGGCGATCCTCAACACGAACCTGGAGGCGGCGACCGAGCTCGCCCGACAGCTTCGACTGCGGCAGGTGAGCGGGATCATCGTCGTCGACTTCGTCGACATGGAAGAGCCGAAGAACGTTCACCGCCTGATCGAGAAGGTGAAGGAAGAGCTGAAGAAAGACCGCGTCTCCGCCGATTTCGTCGACATGACCGGCCTGGGATTGGTTGAGATCACGCGCAAGCGTCGGGGCGAGAGCCTGGCGGACATGCTCGAGAACGCGCACTTTGACGCGTGATCGCCCGTGGCGGAGCGGAAACGGGCCGATCTAGCCTCGTCTCCCCTTCCGGCGAGAGTCCGGGTACAATCCGATGTCGAGAGTGCAAGACGCGCCGCCAGATGAGGCGCGACGAGGGCGATTAGCTCAGTTGGGAGAGCGTTCGGGTCACATCCGAAAGGTCGCAGGTTCGAGCCCTGCATCGCCCACAGTCGAGGGAGTCCGATCCGGGCTCCCTCACTTCTTCACGTCTCCGACGACGTAGACATCCTCGTCGAGCCGCGTCACGGCGACGTTCTCCAGACGGAGGGCGTCCGCGATGCGCTCCGCTCCGTCGCCGGCGATCGACGGGATCGCCTCGCGTCCCCCGATCACGAGCGGGGCGACGAAGAACGAGACCTTGTCGACGACGTCCGCTTCGAGGAACCCCGCCGCCGTTTCGCCACCGCCTTCGACGAGGACGGAGTCGATTGACGCTTCGGCGAGTCGGTCGAGAAGCGACGGAAGGTCGAGTCGCCGCCCTCGTGCGGGGATCCGCCAGACGCGCGTGCCTCGTGCAACCAGGGCCTTCTCCTTGCCCGTGGGCATCGTGGACGTGACGACGATCGGGCGCGGATCCCGATCGAGAAGGCGTGCACTCTCCGGGATGCGACCCGCCGGGTCGAGCACGATCGGGACCGGATCGCGGCCGACGACGTGGCGGACGGAGAGCTGAGGGTCGTCGGCGACCACCGTGGAAACGCCGACGGCGATGCTCGAGAAGCGCCGTCGGAGGCGATGGGCCTCGGCACGTGAAGCAGGCCCGGAGATCCACTTCGAGTCGCCGGCGCGCGTTGCGATGCGGCCGTCGAGCGACGCGGCGATCTTCAGCTGCACGAACGGGCGACCGGTGCGGGTGAAGGTCAGGAAGATCTCGTTCTGGCGTGCCGCCTCGTCGGACAGGACGCCTTCGATGACGTCGATCCCGGCGGCCCGCAGGCGTTCGATCCCGCCCCCGTCGACGAGGGGGTTCGGATCCCGCATCGCGACGACCACGCGGGCGACCCCCGCTGCGATGATGCGGTCGGTGCACGGAGGCGTCTTCCCGTGGTGACAGCACGGCTCGAGGGTCACGCACAGTGTCGCGCCGCGGGCGGCCTCGCCCGCCTCTTCGAGTGCGAACACCTCGGCGTGCGGCTCGCCGAATCGGCGATGCCATCCGCGGCCGACGACGTCCCCGTCGCGGACGAGAACAGCGCCGACGAGCGGATTCGGGTTGACGTCGCCCTCGCCGAGGCGCGCCAGCTCGAGCGCGAGGCGCATTCCGTCAGCGTCGTTCACCGACGGCCTCTCGAAGTTGGCGCATCGCGCCCAACCGATCGGCGGCACCGAAGATCGCCGACCCGGCGACGAGGATGTCGGCGCCGGCGTCGACCACGGCGCTCGCGTTTCCGGCGTGGATCCCACCGTCGACCGCGATCGCGACGTCTCGGTTCCCGATGGCCGTGCGTAGGCTTGCGATCCGCTCGAGCGATCCGGCGAGGAAGGACTGCCCGCCGAAGCCGGGCTCGACGCTCATCACCAGCACGAGGGCGACGTCGTCGAGGTGGGGAAGGATCGTCTCGAGCGGCGTTCCCGGGCGAAGCGTGATCCCGGCGCCCGCCCCGGTCGCAGCGATCGCGGCGAAGACGGCATCCGGGGGGTCGGCGGCATCGATGTGGAAGATCAACGTGTCGTCGGATTCGACGTCGAACGCGGGGACGTACGCGGCGGGGTGATCGATCATCAGGTGGATGTCGAACGGCTTGTCGAGGCGGGGGCGAAGGGCGTTCACGACCGGAGGGCCGAACGTTAGGTTGGGGACGAAGTGGCCGTCCATCACGTCCCAGTGGTAGCGGTCGGCGAGCGGAGCGACGGCGGCCGCTTCGGCGAAGAGCGCGGCGAAGTCAGCGGAGAGAAGGGACGGAGCGAGCTTCATCGCCGTCGGCTCGCAGTCAAGAGGAGCAGGAGCTGGAGCGCGGCCATCGCGGCGGCGGCTACGTACGTGAGGGCGGCAGCGAAGAGCACTTCCTTCACTGCGCCGAGCTCCTCCACCGTGACGAGGCCGGTCGAGCGGAGGGCGGCGACGGCGCGTCGGCTCGCGTCGAACTCGACGGGGAGGGTGACCAGGGTGAACAGAACGGCGGCGGAGAACAGGATGATGCCGCCGGTGACGAGCGGCGGGTAGCGGAAGATCAGGCCGAGGAAGAACAGCGGGAACGCCAATTGCGAGCCAAACGTGGCGATCGGCACGATCGCCGTGCGGAACGCGAGCGGGGCGAACCCGCGAGCGTGTTGGATCGCGTGCCCTGCCTCGTGTGCCGCCACGCCGATGGCTGCGATCGACTGCGACGAGCGCTCGGACAAGCGGAGGACCTTTCTCCGAGGATCGTAGTGGTCTCCGAGTGTGCGACCGGCCTCCTCGATCGTGACGTCGCCGATCCCCTCGCTGTCGAGGATGTGGGCCGCCGCGCTCTCGGCAGTCGATCCGCCGCCCGAGGCGACGCGGGCGTACCGAGCGTAGGTCGAGCGGACCTTCCACTGCGCGTAGATCGCGAGGGCGAGTGCTGGAAGCAGAATCCAGATGCTCGGGCCGAACACGAGCCAGCCGAAGACCATACTACGTGCCCCTTTCCTTCCCCGACGCCCGGAGGGCGAGTATATGCCGGCATCCGTTCGCCGGCAACCGGCTTCGGACAAGGCCTGCAGCGGTCGTCCCGAGAAGGTCGAAGTCGACGTCGGTGACGCTCGCCGTGCGCATCGCGACGAGGATCCGATGGACCTCGTTGCCTCGGGCGTAGGCGATCGTCAGGAGGTGGGCTGTCCCGGTGCCCCGGTTGTCCGCTGGGCGATGAATGGGGCCTACGCCCCCTCGTGCCCCCGCTCGTCGAGTCGCCCGATCGACGTGGGGAGCGAATCCGAGGACAGAGAGGAACGGGCGAATCGGACCGCGGTGTAGCGGCCGAGGGCGCGTCCAGAACGGATGGGACCGGAGGCGTGCGCGCAGCGTTCCGAGAGAGGGCCTGTAAGCCGGATTCTGTCGTGGGGAGACATCCATCTCTGCGGCCCACCCGAAGGCTCGGACGGGCAGTCCTCGATCGCCTTCTTGCTTGGCCTTGCTCCGGCCAGGGTTTGCCGAGCCGACTCGGTCGCCCGAGCCGCTGGTGGTCTCTTACACCGCCGTTTCACCCTTGCCTGTTCGAGCTCCGAGGAGCTCGCCATCGGCGGTCTGTTCTCTGTGGCACTTTCCCGAGGTCGCCCCCGCTGAGATTTCCTCAGTGGCCTGCCCTGTGGAGTCCGGACTTTCCTCCCGCGGCCCGGCAAGCCGAGCCGCCAGCGTCTCCCTGGCCCTCTCTCATCGATTCCCTCGCCTCTCGGGTGCCGCTCGAACTCGGCGCCCGAGGCCACGGCAGTATACTCGAACGTGCCTGGCATCCGAGCGCCTCCGGTTGGTGTTGCGACGAGCACAGTGCTCAGGGTCGCCCGATCGAAGGCCGGGAGGCGCGGCTCAGATCGTGTAGAGGATGCGCGAGCAGTGCTCGCACGTGACGACGCCCATCTCGCCGCGGACTCGCACCGTCGTGTTTCCGCTCAGCCGGAGCTTGCACCCACCGCACGTGCCGTTGCGGATGACGGCAACCGGATCGGCGAACTTGGCGTGAAGGGTCTCGTACTGCGTCAGGAGGTACGACGGAATCGCGCTCGACGTGCTTTCACGCTCGGCGGTCAGGGTCTCCCATTGACTGCCGACCTCTTCAGTCTCGGCCTCGACTCCGCCGATCTGGTCGCGAAGGAGCGCTTCGCGCTCGGCGAGCTGACGTTCCGCGTCGTCTTGCTCGCGAGTCTTCGCCTCGATCGCCTCCATCATCGCCAATGCCTCGTCCTCCAGCTGGCTGATGCGACCGCGTTCGCTGGCGATCTTGGCGCGCAGGTCCTCCATCTCCTTAAAGCTGATGATTCCCTCGTCGAGACGCGTCTGGTACGCGCGGATCTGGGCGTCGAGTTCGTCGACCTCGAGGTTTCTCATGCGGCTGTCGTGCTGGAGCTGCGCGAGCTCCTGACGGGACACGTCGACGGCGGCGCGTGCCTCGTCGATCTGTGAGAGAAAACGGCTCCGCTCGCGATGCAACCGAACCCGCCGCGCTTCTGCGTCGGCGAGCCGCTCGTCGAGCCTCTGGAGCTCAAGGAGTTGCCTGATCTCTGCAAGCACGATTCCCTCGGCAGTCGCGTCAGTTGCGGACGACTATACGGAGCGTCCGGGAACGGTGCAAGGGAGGACCGGCATGTGACGAGCGGAGCTACGGTTGGAGACCGAACCCCTGGGCCATCGGGCCGAGCTTCTTCTCCGCCGCTTCGCGCGCCGCCCGCTGCGCCTCTTGAACGGCGGCGATGACCAGATCGACGAGCATCTCGGCATCGTCGGGATCGATTACTTCGCGCTCGATCGACAGGTCGGTCAGATCCCCCCGCCCGTTGACGGTGGCGCTGACCATCCCGCCGCCGGCGGTCGCGGCAAGCCGCATCTGCGCGATCTCCTCCTGGGTCCGCTCGAGCTCCTCCTGCAGTCGCTTCGCCTGCTTCATCAGGCCGCCGAGATTCCCCATCCCTTTCACGATTCCTCCTTCACGATCCTTCCGTCGAAGACGCGCCGGACGAGCTCGGCCTTCTCGTGCAGGAGCTCGTGCCCGGTCGGTTTTGGTTCGACATCGGCGTCGTAGGCGACGTCCACGTGGATCTCGCCGCCGAAGTGGCGGTGGACGGCGCCGGCCAGGTACTGAAGGTTGGCGCTCTTCTCGAGGCTCTCCTTGTGGAAGGTATGCGTCGGGTGGAAGCAGAGGACGAGTGTCCCTCCGCGCATCGTAGGCCGGGACTCCGTCAAGAACGCCGCGACCGCGATCCGTTCTCGCCCGATCTCGTCGAGCATCGCCGTCCACGCCGCCTCGAGTGCCGGATCGTCGAACTCGGGAGGGAGGGCCGCTCCGGGGCGCGTGTCGCGCGGCGACGGATCGGGGATCGAACGAGCGCCGTCCGGCACGTCGGTCGGCGTCTCCGCCGTTTCGGCGGGCGCGACCGCGTTCGTTCGTGCGGTGGGCGCGACGGCGGACGCCGAGTCGCTCGTGCGGTCGGCCGGGACGGAGGTGGTCGACTCGAGCGACGGAGCGCTTCCCGAAAGCTGCTCCATCAGATCGAGCATCCCGATCTCGATGCGGACGCGCCGGTCGAGGGCACGGAACAGGTCCGTCTTCAGGTCGAGGAGTCCGCGGGCGAGACGGACATCGCGCGCGAAGCGCTCGCCGGAACCCGTTTCGTCCGCCTGTGCGAGCCGATCCCGGAGAAGATCGATGACGTCCGCGAGGAAGATCTCGAGGTCCTTCCCTCGGTCGGCGAGCGCGGCGACGATGTCGAGTCCGGCGCGACGATCGCAGCGTTCGAGGGCGTCGACGAACGCCTCGTGCGTCTCCGCTCCCGCGAGGCCGAGCATGTCGAGGACCGTCTCCGCGCTGATCTCGCTTCGGCCGTAGCTGATCGCTTGCTCGAGCATGACCACGGCGTCGCGTAGGCCGCCGTTGGCGCGGCGTGCGAGCAGGTCGACCGCGTCCGGTGCAAGCGTCGCCCCTTCGGCGGTCGCAATCTCGCTCAATCGTTCAGCGATCCGATTGGGCGGGATCTTCCGGAACTCGAACGCCTGACATCGGGAGACGATCGTCCTCGGCAGCTTGTGCGGCTCCGTCGTCGCGAACGCGAACACGGCGTGGGGCGGGGGCTCCTCGAGCGTCTTCAACAGGGCGTTGAACGCTTCGTTGGTGAGCATGTGGACTTCGTCGATGATGTAGACCTTCTTCACGAGGTCGGTCGGCGCGAAGCTGACCTCCTCTCGAAGGCGGCGGATATGGTCGATCCCGCGATTCGACGCGCCGTCGATCTCAACGATGTCGAGCGATCGGTTGGCGAGGATCGTCTCGCAGTTGGCGCAAGTGTTGCAGGGCTCCCCATCCGTCGGCGCGAGGCAGTTGACGGCGCGGGCGAGGATGCGGGCGACCGATGTCTTGCCGATACCGCGCTCGCCGGCGAACAGGTAGGCGTGTGCGACGTCGCCGGCGACGACGGCGTTGCGCAGGGTGCGCACGATCTCCGCCTGTCCGACGACGTCGGCAAACCGCTGCGGACGCCAGCGACGATAGAGCGAAAGGTGTGACTCCCGGTCGTTCACGCGAACCCCTCCATGTCGGGGAGACTGGATTCGAACCAGCGGCCTCCTGCTCCCAAAGCAGGCGCGCTACCAGGCTGCGCCACTCCCCGGACGCACGCCGGCGATTATAGGTACGGTGTTTTCGGCGATCAATCGGCGACTACTCCGCCGCGCGAGACGAACCGACCATTGCGCGTCGCCTCGGGAGCTTGCGCACTGTCAAGTCGAGAAGGAACAGCGCGAGCGCGGCGAGAAGGAGCGGACGGGCGATCGGCCGCTGGGTTCCCGCCTCGGCGGCGCGCAGGGCGGGGAGCGAGGCGCCGTCCTCGAGGATCACGCCCCCGGTGGCGCTGACGATGCGATCGAGGGCCTCGCGATCGATCCCGGTCGCCCGGTACTCCGGCGAGTACGGGATGGAGAACGATGCAGACGCGGCGCGGCCGCGGGTCAAGTCAGTGATCTGCAGGGCGTAGCCGCCCTCGGTCGGCGCGGGGAAGCTCCGGTAGTAGATCCCGGGGCCGACTTGCGGGACATCGAGCACCCGGTCCGATGGGAGGACATGGGCCTTGAGCGCGAGGAACTCGGCGAGTTGGCCGTCTGGCTCGCGCGCGTCGACGGTGACGGCGACGTCCTCGCTGGAGACGGTCACCATCGTCGTCAGCCCCGATCGAGTCGTCGCCACCGGCGCGGTCGTCCGAAGAAGGGTCTCGAACAGCGCGCTCGCCCGAGGCCACGCCGCCCAGCTTGCAGTCCAGGTTCCGGCGAGGTCGGTGTTGAGGACGGAGACCGTTCCGAGTCCGACCTTCCAGGTCGAGAAGAGTGGGTCGCTCCCGGCCCAGAGTCCGGTCTGCGACGACGCCCGGGGGAAGGTGAGCACGTACCCGCCGATGGGCGGCGTTCCGCCGAGCGGATCGGTGGCGATCCCGGTGACGTCGACCGTCCCGGTGACGAATCGACTCCGACTGAGGCGCTGGGTGACCTGCATCGTCAGCTGGGGAAGCTTGAGGAAGTCGGTGACGTGGTAGAGCGCGCCGCGACCCGCGTCGACGAGCGAGCCGAGGAGGGCGAGATTCGGAGTCTCCCCGAGGGCGATCGCCGACAGCGTGATCTCCGGGTGCTCGCTCAGGCGGTCGAGGAGCCCGGGGTAGTCCCGCTCTTCGTGGGTCGTCTTTCCGTCCGTGATCAGGATCAGGTGCTTCGATCGCGCCTCGACATCCTGGAGTCGCGTCAGCGCGTCGTCGAGCGGGTAGTAGAGGTCGGTCCCCCCCTCCGCGCGTACCTTGCGCAGAGCCGCGTAGACCGACGCTCCTTCGCCGACCGGCGCGATCGGGATCATCCACTGGTGGACGTCGTCGAACGCAACGACGCCGACCCGCGTGTCGCCGGGGAGGAGCGTGATGCTCGCCGCGGCCGCGTTCCTCAGGATGCGGATCTTGGCGACACCTCCGGTCAAGGCGCGCATGCTCGAGGACCGGTCGAGAAGGTAGACGATGGCGAGGCTCGGCTCCTGTTCCTTCTCCGGGACCGAGAACGCGACCGGGAGGAGGTCCTCGATCGGAGACGCGGCGAAACCGCGAACCTCGGCCTCACCCTGAACGAGGAGGACGCCTCCTCCGAGATGGCGGGTGAACCGTTCGATGTCGTCCGTCTCGCGCAGGGTGAGCGAGTCGAGTGGGACCCCGGAGAGAATGAGCTGGGAGTACTCCGACAGGGTGCGAAGTGTCGGGATCTCGTCGGCGGTCGCGAACGCGACCCCGGCGGCGTCGAGGAGGCTTGGGATGATCGAGGTCTCCGCTCGATCGACGAGCAGAACCGGAGGGCGGGTGGTCGTGCGGACGAGAAGGGAGAGACGATCGTTCTCGACGACCGGATCGTTCTCCCCCTTGACGACGAGTTCGTAGGTGCGCGACGCCGCGGCGGCCGCCGTGTCGGTGAACGTGACGCGGGTGCGGCCTGCTCCGAGTTCGACTTCGTTCGTCAGGAGAAGGCTGCCGTCGCGGTAGAGAGCGAGGGTCGCGTGTCCCGGTCGGGCAGCGTCGATCTCGGCCTCGAGGGAGAACGGACGCCCCTCGGGGACCTCGCTCGGAGCGTGGAACGCAACGAGGGCGAGATCCCGCTCGATCGTCTCCCCGATCGGCAGGATCGACACCGGCACGGCGTCGGCCTGAGCGGCTCCGATCGCGTCGCGAAGGTCGTCCGTGGCCCGTCCGTCCGTCACCAGGACGAGCTGGCCCGCTCCCTCCCTGGGGAGAAGCGAGATCCCCAGCTCGACCGCTCGCGCGAGGTTCGTTCGGCTCGTGTCGATCGGGTCGGGCGAAGGAGGCTGGATCGGCGAGCCGAGCGGCGTGACCACCGACGCACTCGTCGCGAACTCGATCACGCCGTAGGTCCGATCGGGATCGGATGCGGCAACCTGCAGGACGGCGTCGTGGAGAGCGCTCGCGGACGCTGTTCGCGCCACGCTCGCCGAACGATCGACGATCAGATAGACGTCACTGCGCGACCGACGGGTGACGATCTGAGGGCTGGCGAGCGCGACGAGGACGATCAGGATCGTGAGTGCGCGAAGGGCGTACGCGCGTCCAGCTCGGCGAGCGAACCAGACGGCGGCCGCGAGGAAGACGGGAACGGCAGCCAGAGCGAACGGGGACGCGAACCGGATCACGTGGTCCCCCCTGTCGCGGACGCACGTCGGGCGCGGACGCACGCCTCGGCCGCGAGGAGGATCGCGGCGGTGACGGCGAGGATCCACCAGACGTCGTGCAGCCGGGTGCTTGACGCGGCGGCGTGTGCGTCGAGCGGAACGGCTTCGGTCCCCACCGTCGCCGACTCGCTCGGCGAGACGTTGACGGCGAGCGGGTAGGTTCCGCGGGAACTGACAACGCGGTAGATCCCGGCTTGGCGCGGCGTGAATGTGGCCAGCGCGTCTGCGACGTCGATCGATCGGCCAGCCGGGGCGACGATCGCGTCGACTCGCTCGCCTTCGCTCTCGAACGGAATCGGCTCTCCGACCAGAGACCACCCGTGCGAGAGCGGCGCGGGGATGCGGACAAGGCGCGCGGCGAGGTTGCGGATCAGGATCGGGAAGTCGACTGTGATCGGGAGGTTCGTCGCCAGCAGATCGGGCGCAACGAACGTGATCGTTCGATCCGGGGCGTCGAATTCGACCAGAAGCGGGGTCTCCTCCGCGGCTAGGACGACCGTCCCGGGTGCGATCGTCTCGATCGCGGGGATCGACGCGACCCGCAGGGCGTCGGCGCGGACGCCGGCGAGGAGCGGATGATCCGGGGCGAGCGCGAGCACGTCGCCGGCGGCCACGTCCGCGCCGATGCGCACGACGCCGGGCATGTCTCCGTGGACGAGGAGGAGGTTCCCGGTGAGATTGCCGGGGACCGTCGTCCCGTAGACGACGGTGAGGTTGGCGTCGTCGGGGGTGTCGACGATCGAGACGGGAATCGCCGCCTCCAATGCGGCGAGAAGGTACCGGTTCGGCGTGCCAATCCAGTGGATGCGCAGGTCGATCGGTCGTTTGAGCGCAAAGTGGCGAACGTTGTCGGCGAGGAAGTCGTCGGACGGTTCGAGGGTCGCCGTGAACGTCGTCGCCCGGGTCGTCGGGAACGGGAGGACGTACGCCTCCGATGCGCCCGGCTGGAGAAAGACGGAGAGGGAAACCTCGCTCGAGCCGTCGTCGATGCGAACCCGTCCCGAGATCGACTCCGCCGTGTGGTTCGTCGTGCGAATGAAGACGAGGACGCCCGGTCCGTTCGGGTTCTCGCGAGCCGAGAACGCGTCGATTGACGCGTTCCGGCCGCCCACGATGACGGCGGTCTCCAGCCACGCGGGCACCTCGGGAAGGGGGTGGTCGGAGACGAAGACGACCCGCTCGAAGGCGGCCGCTCCCCCGACGCTCCCCAGGATCGCGATCAGGTCGTCGAGCGTCCCGTCGGCGGACGCGGTCGGCGACGACTCTGATAGGGCGATCGACGGATTCCCGGATCGATCGCCGGCGAACAGGATGGCCGGGGTGCTCGACAACTGGAGGATCGATGTCCGGGCGCCACGATGGCTCGCGACGAGGCGCGACGCCTCTTCGATCGCGGCGGCGTAGCGCGTTTCGCGTTCGTTGATCCACGTGCTCATGCTGGCGCTTCCGTCGACGACGATCGCGAGCGCGGACAGGCTCGATGCTCGGGTGCGAATCGCCGGGCGGGCCAGCGCCAGGGCGAGCGCGAGGACGGTCGCAATCTGCAGCAGAAGAAGGAGGTCGAACGGGATCCGACGGCGGGCCGCCCGGGTTCGAGGATCCTCCCGGAGACCTTCCCACAGGAAGAGCGCGGAGACCTCACGGCGGCGCTCCTTGGTTCGGAACAGGGCGAGGAGGACGACGATCCCTGCGGCGAGCGCGAAGTAAAGGGCCGACGGGCTGAGGAAGGTCACCGCAGGACGCCTCCTCGACGGAGATCCTCGTGGATGAGACGCTCGACGGGACGATCGGTGGTCCCGAGAACGTACGGGATCCCTCGCTCGAGCAGGAATCGTCGAAGCTCATCCTGATGACGTCCGAGGCGGTCCACGTACGCCGCCAGCGTCGACCGACCGACGGTCAGCACCGTCTGCCGCTTCGATTCGACGTCGACGAGTTCCGTTGTTCCCGTCCCGGTCGGTCGGATCTCTGCCGGATCGAGGATCTGGATTGCGATCACGTCGTCCTTGCGGTGGCGGAGCCGGGCGATCCCGTCGCGATAGCCGTTCTCGGAGAGGAAGTCGCTCACGAGGACGACGAGGCCGCTTTCGCGCGTTCGGGCGAGAAGATCGCTGACCGCCCGGTCGATCGACGTTTCGCCGGCCGGCCGGAGGTCGCCCAACGTGCGCAGGATGTGTCCCATCTGACGCATGCCGTGGCGCGGCGGGACCGACGACGGCTCGAGGGCGTCGCGGAACGGATAGACGCCGACGCGATCGAGCCCGCGCAGGCCGAGATAGGCGAGGGCGGCGGCCAAGCGAGCCGCGTAGAACGCCTTCGTCGGCGATCCGAGGCCCATCGACGCGCTGAAGTCGACGACGAGATAGATCGGGAGATCGCTCTCGTGGACGAACCGCTTGACGAGGACGCGATCGAGCCGGCCGTAGACGTTCCAGTCGACGTAGCGGAAGTCGTCGCCCGGGGTGTACGGGCGGTAGTCAGCGAACTCGAGACTGACGCCGGCGCGTGGAGACGTGTGCGTTCCGGACAGGCGTCCGTGTCGGCGCCCCTTCGTGATGAAGCGAAGACGTGAGAGCTGGCGGAGGAAAGCGTCGTCGATCAGCCGCTGCATCAGAGGGCGGGGACGTTCTCCCAGACGTCGGACAGGAGCTCGCCGACCCGAATCCCCTCTGCCTCTCCGCGGAAGTTGAGGATGATCCGGTGTGCGAGTGCAGGAATGAAGACCTCCTCGATGTCGCTCGGGCGTACGTTGACCTCGCCGGCAAGGAACGCGTGCGCCTTGGCGGCGAGGATTGCGGCGATCGCACCGCGCGGGCTCGCGCCGTACTCGACGAACTCGCGGACCTTCGCCGGCGCGTGAGCGCTTCCCGGATGTGTCGCCAGAACGAGACGGGCGACGTAGTCGCGCAGCCCCTCGGCGATCGGGATCTCGCGGACGACGTCGCGGGCCTTGAGGACGTCCTCTGCGGACGCGACGGGCTCGGGGAGCCGGATTCCCGAGCCCTCGGTGGTTCGGGTGGCAATGTCGGCCAGCTCCTCGAGGGTCGGGTACGCAACCGTCGCCTTGAGGAGGAAGCGATCGACCTGTGCCTCGGGGAGGGGATAGGTCCCTTCCATCTCGATCGGATTCTGCGTCGCCAGGACGACGTACGGCTCGTCGAGCGCGTACGTGTGTGCGCCGACGGTCACCGTTCGCTCCTCCATCGCCTCGAGGAGCGCCGATTGAGTCTTCGGCGTCGCACGGTTGATCTCGTCCGCGAGGACGACGTTGGCGAAGACGGGGCCGCGGGAGAAGGCGAACCGCCGATGTCCGTCCTCCTCGGTGATGATGTCCGTCCCGATGATGTCGGCGGGCATCAGGTCCGGCGTGAACTGGATTCGCGAGAACTCGAGGCCTAGCGCGCCGGCGAGCGCCCGCACGAGGAGCGTCTTCCCAAGGCCGGGGACCCCCTCGAGAAGGACATTGCCGCGGCAGAGCAGGGCGATCAGCGCCGCGCGGACCACCTTTTCGTGTCCGACGATGACCGTCTCGACCGCTTCCCGCAGGCGGTTGAACGCGACGTAGGCGGTCTCCAAGTCTCTCTCCGTGATCATGATCCTCCTTCGGTGATCGCTTCGAAGTACGTTCTGACGATCAGCGCTGCCTCCGGGGACAGCTCGCGCATGGCGACGATCGACTCGATCTGCTCGTAGCTGACGCGCGCGCTCGTCGCGGTTCCTTCTTCGGCGAACTCGAGGGGGACACCGGTCGTCAAGTACGACTTGACCTCACCGTCGTCGCCGATCGCGGTCGGCGTCCGCTCGAGCACGTAGCTTCCCGGAGCGCGTTCTCCGGAGTCCTCCTCGGCCGGGACCGGCGGCCCCTCGTCTCCTGCTTCGGCGTCCTCCGAACCTGGTGTGCGTGCCTCGCGCGTCGCGTCCTCGGCGGCATCCCCTTCGAGAGCGGGCGGGATTCCGCCCGCCGACTCCTCTTCGAGACCGGCGAGGAGCTGGTCCCCGGCAATCGTCGCGGCCTCGTCGTCCGGCTCCTGCTCCGTCGAGACCCTGGAACTGGCGACCGGCTCGTCCTGTGACGCATCCCGTGGCGTTTCCACGGAGGCGACGAGGGTCTCGAGCGCCTCCCGTCTCTCGGCGTCGGACGAGGCGGACAGGACGTCCTCGATGGCCTGGCGCACCGGGGCGGGGGCATCGGTCGCTGCCTCGCGAAGCGCGTTCTGCTCGTCGATCGTCAGTTTGGCCCCACTCGCTCCGAGGCGCTCGTGCAGCGACGCGATCAACGCGTCGAAGGTCGCGGCATCGTCCCTTGCCCCGAGCTCCACCGCCCCCGGATCTCCGCCGCCGTCTGCGGGTGCGCCCTCGAGACCGAGGTCGGCGAGGACGTCGTCGATTCGCCTCTCAGCCTCATCGGCGGCGTCATCGGCGCCAGTGGTGGTGGGCGCATCGCCGATCGCGCCGTCGACCGACGGGTTGGTCGGCTCGTCGTGTCCATCGGCACCTCTCACTTCTCCCGCGATCGATTCCCGATCCGTAGGGTCGGCCGTCGTGTGGGGCGGCTGGAGGAGCGTGCTCAGGACGACGGCGAGGACGACACACGTGGCACCTGTCGCGTAAGTAGCGACGGTTCGCGCCGAGACGGGGAGAGCCTTCCTCCATTGATCGAGTCGTAGGCTCACGTCCGCTTCCAACCGCCGGAAGATGAACGAGTCTGGAGCGGTCTTCGCGACCTCGTGAAGTGAACTCAATCGGGCGTCGAGCCCGAGCGAGACGTCGACGCGGAGGAGGGCCTGGGCGAGGCGCGATGGGCGGCGCATCCTGAAGGCGAAGCCGAGGACTGCGGCAACTGACGGGATCCCGAGCGCCGCGAGGGCGACCGAAAGGCGGGCTGTCGAAGAGACGGTGAACAGCGCCACGGCGACGGCCGCGACCGCGGCGGCGGCTGCGGGAATCAACAGGGCGACGCCGGCGGTTGCTGCCGCCGAGAGACGGCGGACGCGGCGCTCGATGGCGGCTACGGTCTCTCGATACGTCATCGTCTCCACCTCCTTGTGCGCAGCGCGATGTGGCCGAGGAGCACCATCCCGACGCCCGCTGGAACGCCGAACGCGATCGGAAGGGTCGGCCAGTCGTGCTCCGCCAGCAGGAGGTGAACGGCGCCGAGCGGGCTGACGGCGACCGCAGCGTTCAGCGGCCCACGGGCGAACGCGGCGAGCAGCGGAAGGGCGAACAGAAGAACACCGATCCCGTACCACAGACCGGCCGAGCTCATCCCGCGAGCGGATCTCCGCACCTCGAGCGAGTAGGCGGCAAGACCGAGGACGCCGCTTGTGAGGAGAGCGTGCCCGACGAGGATCGGGATCCGCGACTCGAGGCCCGGGAGAAGGACGCGAACGTAGACGAAGTACGGCAGCAGCAGAACGTGCGCGAACCCGATCTGAGCCTCCGCGCGAAGGACGGAGCGCCACTGATGGACCCCTCGGGGGGCGAGCGCGGCTCCGCGGTTCAGGCCGACGAGCGCGGCGAGCAGCGCGTAGACGGAGAAGAAGACGAGGGGCGACGGCTGCCAGGGAGACGCCATCAGCTCGCGGACGCGCGTCGCCCACGGCATCGAGAAGATGAGTGCGAGGCCGCAGAGGAGCAGAAGGCTGACGTAGACGCCCCATCCGCCTTGCTCGGTGATCAGCTCGCGACGCTTCATTCCGGCCTCCCCGGGATCAGTTCGATCCGCGTATCCCTCACTTTTTCCCCATGCTTGCCGTGTCGAGCGACGCTCTCCGTCTCCGCGAATCGCACGAGCCACGGTTCGGTCAGGAGGCCGAGCCTGTCCGCGAATCGCTCCAGGACGAGGTCGAGCGCGACGTGACCAGAGTCGTACAGGTACGTCTCCAGACCGTCCCCCAGCACGAACGTCTGCTCCCCGACCGGAATCGGCGGGAGCGTGTGGACGCGTCCAGCCGCGAGGAGAACCGCATCGTCCACGATCTCCCCCGTCCGATTGGCAACGTGGAGAACGCGTCCGTCGACGCTCACACGGAGGAGGGCGGGCCGCCGTCCGTAGATCTCCAAGTCCCGTCGGTCGTGCCCGACGAGCGGAAGGCGCGTTCCGTCGGGCGTGCTCACCGCGTCGAACGAGGTCTCCGCCGCCGATCGAATCAGCGATTGCAGCGGGAATCCACACCCGCCGCGATCGACCGCGAACTCTCTTGCCCGCCCCGAATACAAACTGTCCCATCCTATATCGATACCGTACTCATCTTGAATGCTGACAATCGTTCTAGAGGCATATAGGTCGACAGGTCGTTTCGCATCGTTCGTGGTGAAACCGGACAAAACCGACAAGGCGGCGATTGCTGCGCAAAGTCCAGGCAGCGCAAGGCGACGGTGTCGCGCAACCCCGCGCGCGAACCAGACGAACGAGAAGACCATCGCGATCACGATCGCAGGCGCAACAACGTACGTCGGCCGGATCACGGTCATCTCCCGCAGCGCGGCCTCGGCCATCCGCTGCGTCGACAGGGTGCGTGCGCTCTCGACGTGAGCGTGGATCCGATCGATCGTGTCCGAAGAGAGATCGGCCGCAGCGAAGGTCCCCATCAGGACCGTCCCGGCTCCGTGGGTACCGGCGACGGCGAGCAAGCCGTCGTCCGGTCCGAGGAGCGCGCGGGACGCCGCGGACAGGGTGCCGACCAGAGCCTGAGCGCCGGCGCTCACGGTCTCGAGGCGCGGATCGTCGATCGGCAGCAAGCGACGCAACGTCGGAGAGTCGAGTCGGTAGAAGTCGCTTCCTGTGAGCAGGACGAGGGATCCGCCGGCGAGCGTCCATTCGGCCACCGTCTGCCACTGCGCACTCGTGAGCACAGCGTCCCCGCCGATCCAGAGGCTCCGGACGCCGTCGAGACCCCACCAGTCGCGAGGGAGGTCGCCGGGATCGATGAAGACGGCGTCATCGGTGACCTGCGCCGCGAATCCGCAGACCGCAGGGAAGGGCGACGTGCGCCGATTCATGCGGACGTTGATCGTCGCACTCACCAGGGCCTGCCCGCCTGAGACGACGCTCACTTCGACAGGGTTGAGTGGATCGTAGATCGGAATTGTCGACTCGTAGACGCCGTCTGCCAGGGTGCCCTCGACGATCACGTGGGTGATCTGAGCCGGGCGCTCGGCCGGATTCCCGAGCTGCTGGTCGACGCGGATTTCGCCGCGGGTTCCTTCGTCGAGGCCTGCGATCTCGACACGGATCGGCGCGTAGTGGAGGCGGACGACGTGCCCGGCGAGGCCGACAGTGACTTCGATTCTCGGCGTGGCTGTACCCGACGTGGCCCAGGCGACGAGGAGAGCGAAGACGAACAGGGACAGGGCGACAAAACGGGTCCTACGATCGCTCCAACGCATCGATCGCCTCTTTTCCGAGTGCCATGGGGACGCTCGTGGAAGAGAAAGGGCCCGACGAACGATTATCGCAGCGGGGAGGGTAATGTCAACGCGACCGTCTACTGGGGGAGATTCTCGACGGCGACGGCGGCGTCCTCGCTCAGGATGTCGGCGTAGATCTGCGTCGTCTGGATCGACCGGTGACCGAGCTGCTTCTGGACGAGGCGGAGGTTGAAGTTCGACGCCCGATAGAGCATCGATGCGTACGTGTGGCGACAGGAGTGGATCGAGAAACGCCTTGGGATCGCCACGTCGTCTGCGAGGCGGCGGAAGATGCGGTAGACGGCCGTGCGGGTGAGCGGGCCGCCGCGCGCCGAGACGAACAGTGGCGCGCGGGAACCGGTCGCTTCGCCGCGCGCGTCCTTCCAGCGTATGAACCGCTCCAGGTGATTGCACAGCGCGCTACCGATCCGGACGCCGCGCTTCTTGTCTCCCTTTCCGGATCGGACGATGAGCGACGCGTGGTGCCGATCGAGGATGAGATCGCGGATCTCGAGGGCACAGATTTCGGAGACGCGCAGGCCCGAGTCGAGGGCGAGGTGGACGATCGCCCAGTCTCGCACCGGGTGCTCCCGTCGGTCGCCTTGCGGCGCCTCGGCCCGCGCGCGGGCATGATCCTTGAGCGCGCCCACTTGGTCGGGCGTCAGGAAGTCCTCGTGGGTGACGTCGAGCGGCATCGGTCCTCCTCGTCTGCTCCGTCACCGTAGCCGGAGGAGGCGCGAGCGAGGGCGGACAACTGTCGCAACAAAAGGGCACTTTTGTTGCGAGACCGATCGGCAGACGCCACAAACATCGTAAGGAAGGCGCTTTGCGGGGTTCTCGCGTCGCTGCCGGTAGAAGTCAGGAGTTCGATGGGCGCCGATCGCGGGTCCGACGGAGTCGATCGAGGCGATTTCCGGGCTTCTCAGTCGATCGAGTATCGCTCGACGATTTTCTCCTCTTCTCCGCTGATCTCGGCGACGACCTCGACGTACGGAGCGAGGGTCGAGTTCTTCAGCTTCTCGCGGAGGAGGTTGTCGAGCTGGAAGACCCCGGCCGAGTTGGACATCTCGATCGAGATCTTGATCGGCCGGGCCTCGCCGGCGCCGAGGCGGACCTTGCGGATTGCCATCGCGGAGACGGAGTGGATCGTCGGCCCTCCGGTGGTGAACGGGATCCGCGCGCGGCCGGCCTCCATGTCGAGCGCGTCGGCGACCTTGACGACTCCCGCCTCGATCGTCAGCGGTTGGATCTTCCGCTGGTGGGCGTAGATTGCGTGGAGCGCTTCCCCCTTCAGCAGGGTCGCGGTTCGCACGTCGTACAGCCCGTCGAGGAACTCGTCGATCAGGGGGGCGGCAAGGATCAGGGAGAGGGTCTCGTGGTTCCGACGGTGAATCACGTGGCCGACGTCGTGCAGGGCGCAGGCCAACGTCACGACGACCTCGGCATCCTCTGGACGGAGCCCGTGATCCGTGACCACGCTGGCGGAGACGTCGGCCTCCGCCAGAAGGCGAAGGAGCTTCAGACCGATGTTCGTCATGATCCGGATGTGGATCGGTCCGTGATCGTTGATCTGCATGCGGTCGATCGCCGTTACGTTGGAACCGGTCCAGAGCGCCTGGAGGCGTTCGGACGTGTCGATCCGTTCGACCAGCTTCGCCAGGGTCTCGTTCCCGCGAACCGGAAGTCTAAGGTCCATCGAGATCCTCCCGGAGCGCCTCCCACCAGGTGACGGATCGATCGCTCCTCGGCTGCTCCCTCGTACGCAGCTCCGCCTCGAGAACCGCGATCCGCTCGCGGAGGCGGGCGAGCTCGACCGCATCGGACGATGGATCAGGGTTCGTTTCACGCGGTATGGTATCGTTTGGCGCTAAACTTTGCGAGACCGTAACCGGCATAAAGTCCTTCTTATATGCTTTTGTCCGCAGCACGCTACTCGCCTCGGTCATGGTTAGCCCGCCATCGTACAGTTCCTGAAGTTCGCGAAGAAGATCGAGCCCGGCGTCGGTCAGGAGGATCTGGTTGTTCGGTCCACGACGAAGGTGATCGCCGAGGACGTCGCGGATGGCCTCGATTCGGTTTCTGACCTGGTTCGTCGTCGAGAGGCCGAGTGACTTTCGGAGGCTCGTGATGGTGTGCATTCCGCCGCCAACGATACGCAACGTCCGCGCCCACGGCAAACGAGAATTGTGAGGGTCAGGCGAATCGAGTAGCCTTCTCGGCATGGCGATCGCACGGCTGACGGAAGAGCTGACGAGGAAGATCGCCGCTGGCGAGGTCGTGGAGCGTCCCGCGTCCGTGATCAAGGAGCTGGCCGAGAACGCGATCGATGCGCGAAGTGAGCGTCTGACGATCGAGGTCGCTGGCGGAGGGGCGCAGGCGATCGTCGTGCGCGATGACGGGGTCGGGATGGACAAGGCCGATCTACGCCTGTCGGTCGAGCGCTACGCGACGAGCAAGATCAAGACGGAGAGCGACCTCGACGCGATTCGCACCCTCGGATTCCGAGGAGAGGCCCTGGCAAGCATCGCGGCCGTGTCGCGCCTTCGCATCGTCTCCCGTCCACGAGAGGGAACCGATGCGTTCGCGCTCACGGCGGAGGGCGGTCGGATCGTCGGCGTCGTCCCCGAAGCACGGGGACCGGGGACGACCGTCGAAGTGAGAGATCTGTTCTTCAATCTCCCCGCACGCGCCCGATTCCTCGGGACGCCGCGAACGGAGTTCCTCCACGTGAATCGTGTGGTGAGGCGGATGGCGCTCCTCGTTCCGGAGGTCGGATGGCAACTGACCCACGACGGTCGGAGCGTGTTCGAGGCCCCCCCGGCGATGACCCTGCTCGATCGAATCGCCCAGATCCACGAACCCGATGTCGCGCGCGGATTGATTCCGCTCGAAGGGCGGCGAGGGCCGATTGCGATCGAGGGATTCGTCAGCCGTCCCGATCTGAAACGAGGGAACCGCAGAGATCAGGTGTTCGTCGTCAACGGGCGCGTCGTCGAGGATCGGGGCCTCGCGTACGTTCTCGCCAGTGCCTATCGTGGCCTTCTTCGGCCGGGCGCGTTCCCGATCGCGATCCTCACGATCGATCTACCTCCGGAGTCGGTCGACGTGAACGTCCATCCCCGCAAGGAGCTCGTCCGGTTCGACGCACCGCGGCAGGTGCAGGACGCGCTCGCAGCGGCCGTTCATCAGGCGCTGTCGACGCCGCACGTTGTCTCTTCGATCGTCCCGACGAGGACGGGCGCAACGGAGCCACGGACGGTTCGCGAGGCGACGGCCCAGCCGCTTGCGTTCGACCTGCGCGGTGCGGTCTCGGCGAGCGGCCGAGAGAGGGAGGGCGAGAAAGTGAGCGTCGATGGCGATCGGCTCGTCATCGGCCAGCTTCAGCTGACGTACCTCCTCGTCGAGTCACCGGACGGACTGGAGATCGTCGACCAGCACATCGCGCACGAGCGGGTTCTCTACGAGCGCCTGCGGGACCAGGTGCGCGACGCGGGGATCCCGCGGCAGCTGTTCCTTCTCCCGGTTCGGATCGAGGTCGCGTTCGAGACGGCATCGACGCTGGCCGCCCATCGCGAGCGTCTCGAGCAGGTGGGGATCGTCCTCGAGGAGTTCGGCGGGGGGACGTTCCTCTTGCGCGAGTACCCGCGGATCCTAGCCGACGAGCAGTCGCAACACGGATTCCAGGCGCTGATCGAGGCGTTGGCCGAGGCGCTGGAGGAGGAGCGGGACCTCGAGGAGGAGCTGTTCGATCGGCTGTTCGCCGAGATGGCCTGCGGCGCGGCGATCAAGGCGGGGGAGCGGCTGTCGCTGACTGAGGGGCAGCGACTCGTCGAGAACCTGATGACGCTCGACAACCCGTACGCGTGCCCGCACGGACGTCCGATTGTCTTCAAGCTGTCGCGAGAGGAACTCGATCGGCGATTCCGGAGGAGCTAGCGGGGAACGAGAACCCGGATTGCCTCCGGGACCACCTCGACGTGGAACCCGTCTCGAGGGAGACGATACGGCTCCCCGTCGATGTGAGCGACCAGCTTCGCCGGCGACGAAAGCGTCACACGCTTCACCTGGCGGTACTCGACTTGCGATAGGCTGAGGTGCTTGCCGGCGCGCGCCTGGGGGAGTCGGATCAGGCGTTCGAGGCGCGGGAAGTCGCCGATCGCGGCAACGTCGACGAGGGCATCGTCGATCCGTGCCCGGGGAGCGAGCTTGAACCCTCCGCCGGCGAACGGGCCGTTCGCCACTCCGAGCGAGAGGCAGTCGAGCTCCCGCTGCCAGTCGTCGGCTTCGAGCGTCACCGGGAATGCCTTGAAGCGGAAGACCTCCTTGACCGCGGCGTAGAGGTACGCGGGAACCCCCCGGAGTCGCTCCATCTCCAGGACATCTCGGGCGACCTGGGCGTCGATCCCGACGCCGAGACCGTTGACGAAACAGCGGTCGTCTGCGACCCGGCCGAGATCGATCGTCCGTGGGTCTCCCTCGACCAGAGCGGCGAGCGCGTCGATCGGGTCGAGTGGGATCCCGACCGTTCGCACGAAGTCGTTCCCGTTCCCGGCGGGGATGACACAGAGGACGGCGTCGGAGCCGAGGAGGCCGTTGGCGACCTCGTTGATCGTCCCGTCTCCACCCATCGCGACGATGTGCGTGAACCCTGCCTCGATTCCCATATGGCAGACGTCGGTCGCCTCTTGGGGCTCGTTGGTGAAGTGAAGATCGTAGTCGATCCCGCGACGGTCAAGTTCGGCGCGAATGCGAGGAAACAGGGCCTTGCATCGGCCGAGTCCCGCGATCAGATTGACGATGAGGAAGTACTTCCGCCCCTCCATGGGCGCCATGCTACGCCGGGTCCGTCCGCGATGTCAAGGCGGCAGCGCGCTTGGGCGCGCTCACAGTTCCTGCTCGGGTCCGTCAGGATCCGTCTTGATTGCGCGCAGGACGACGAACGAGCCCGCATCCCATCCGTCCGATGGCTCCTCGACCCGGTCGTTGGCGTGCTGCGGATCGCCGGTGAGCGTGTGGACCGCGCGATCGAGGCGGAACCCGGCGCTGGCGAGCGCAGCGACGATCTCGACCCGAGAACGGAGCTGCGCCCGACGGAAGAACGGATCGTCCTCACCCGGATTTGTGTACAGCCTGCCGAATGGGCTGTCCGCCGGGATGAACGCGACGATCGCGATCCCGCCGGGAGTGAGGACACGCGCCAGCTCGGCGAACGCCCGCGCCTCATCGTCGATGAAGCAGAGCGACGTGATCAGGAAACCGACCTCGACCGAGGCGTCCTCCAGGGGGAGGGCCTCGGCGACGCCCTGGATCACGTCGACCCCGCGTGCGCGGGCCAGCGTCGCGATCCCGTCGGCCGGTTCGACACCGAGCGGGATTCCCAGGGCGGACGCGAACCGCCCCGACCCGACGCCGATCTCCACCCACCGCGGCGGCGACCCGTTCGGCCGCGGCAACGTCGGAGGCGGCGGGGCCAACGCGCGGACCGCCAGAAGCTCGGACGCAAACAGGTTCTCGTTCGCGTCGAACCACGCATCGTACTCTCGGTATCGTGTCTCGAACGGGTTCTCAGCGTGCATCATCGTCTCCTTCGAGGATCATCCGCATCAGCTTGTCGCGGGTTCGAGTGAACGCGGGGCCGTAGCGTGCGGATCGTTCCTTCTCTGGGACCTCGACCGATTGCTCCCCGAGGACGGACGCTGGCCGCTCGGACAGGACCACCACCCGCCTCGACAGAACGACCGCTTCGTCGAGATCGTGGGTAACGAACAGGAGCGTCCGATCGAGTTCGGTCACCAGCTCGACCAGCCACCGCTGGAGGCGATGGCGCGTTAGGGCGTCGAGCGAGCCGAACGGTTCGTCGAGGACGAGCGCGTCGGCGCCGGCGAGGATCGCGCGCAGCAGGGCCGCGCGCTGACGCATTCCGCCGGAGAGTTGGTGCGGATAGGCATTCTCGAACGCGGCGAGACCGAATCGGGACAGGCGCTCGCGAACGGCCGCCCGCCGCCGCTCCTTCGAGACGCCGGCGATCTGGAGCGGGAGGGCGACGTTGTCGACGAGGGGCTTCCACGGCAGCAGGAGCGCGTCCTGGGGGAGGTAGCCAGCGCGGGAGAGGCCGCTTCGAACCGATCCCGCATCGTGCGACTCGACCCCCAGCAGAATCCGCAGGAGCGTCGTCTTCCCGCATCCGGACGGCCCGAGGAGGGCGACGCGCTCGCCGCGATCGACGCGAAGGGAGAGGTCGCGGAGGACGGGGAGATCCCCGAATGCTTTGGCGACACTCTCCGCCGCGACGATCACTCGGTCTCCACCGGAAGGAAGGCGTTGGTGAACGCCGCCGCCGGCTCGATCGCCGTCTCGATCAGACCGTTGTCGAGCGCCCAGGCGGCGAAGTCGGTCCAGACCGACGCCTCCTGGCGTCCCCAGCTTGCGAGATCGGACTCCGACTGATCGACGAGCCAGTGCTGCGAGGCGACGACGAGCGCGCGGTCGAGCTCGGGCGCATGCGCGAGCAGAACCTCCGCTGCGGCGGCCGGATCGGTCGTCGCGGTCGTGTATCCCCGAGCCGTCGCCGCGAGGAACCGGGCAACGAACTCAGGACGCTCGCGGATCGTCCGTTCGCTCGCGATCAGGACCGGGGTGTAGTAGTCGAGTACGTCGGCGAGGTCGCGCAGTGGCAGGTAGTCGAACGCGATGCCCTCGAGCGCAGCGTGAACCCCCTGCCATCCGAAGAAGATCCAGTAGAAGTCGGCAACGTCGAGGCGGACGGCGGTCGTGAAGTCGATCGTGCCGATCCCGACGAATGCGACGGCGTCCGGATCGGCCCCGTCGAGCTCCATCGCCGTACGGATCATCAGCTCCTCCATTTCGCTTCCCCAGCCGGCGTACGTCTTGCCGGCGAAGTCCCGCGGCGACGCAATCCCGCGGTCGGACGGGGCGGCGAATCCGGACGTGTTGTGCGGGTAGAGCGCGGCGACCGAGACGACGGGGATCCCTTGTGCTCGAGCCATCGTCACGTACTCCTGGCTGGATATGCCGAAGTCCGCCTGGCCGACCGCGACCAGCTGGAGCGCGACCGTCGGTCCCGGCTCGAGCAGTCGCAGATTGAGCCCGACTTCGTCGTAGAACCCGAGATCGCGCGCGACGAGGAGGCCAGAGTGGTTCGTGTTCGGCGTCCAGTCGAGCGCGACACGAACCGTGTCCGTCCCGCCGCAGACGGAGCCGAGGGCGCACAGAACGAGAATCAGAAACGCTACAGTTCTCATCGTTCCCTCCTTGCCCACGGGGTGAGCGCGCGGCCGACTCCGTCGACCGCCTTGAACAGTCCGTAGCTGAGCAGCATCACGATCAGGATCGCACCGAACATCCGATCGACCCGGACCGAGCTGAGTGCGCGCGTCATGTAGACGCCCATCCCTCGGGATCCGCCGAGCCACTCGCCGATGACGGCCCCGAGAACGCTGTAGGTCGCCGCGATCTTCGTCCCCGCCGCGATCCCGGGAAGTGCCGCGGGGAGGTACAGGTGCCGGTAGCGGTCGCGGGCCGACGCGCCGAAGGTCTCGAGCAGCTCTCGGTAGGCGGGATCGATCGAGCGAAACCCCTCGTACGCGTTCACGGCGATCGGGAAGAAGCAGACGAACGCTACGATTAGCACCTTCGCCAGCACCCCGAAGCCAAACCAGATCAGGATCAGTGGGGCGATGGCGATCAGCGGGACCGCCTGGGAGAGAACGATTGGCGGATAGAGCAGATCCCGTGCGAGAAGCGACACGTTCATCGCCGCGGCGACGACCAGGCCGACGACGACGGCGAGCGCGAATCCGCAGATCGCTTCCAGAACGGTCATCCCGACGTGCGGGCCGAGAAACGACAGGTCGTCGACGATCGCGCGGACGGTCGCCGTCGGAGACGGGAGCACGTAGCTCGGCACCGCGAACAGCCACGTCGCCCCGTGCCAGAGCAGAACGAGCAGGATCAGGCCGGCCATCCAGCGGCAGCGGGCGATCCGGGAGGCGGGGGGAGATGTCGTTCTAGCCATCGTTGCCGCCTTCGCTACGCGCGTGAACGACGGCGACGATTCCATCTTCGACTTCGATCCGGACCGGACACGCCGACACCACGTTGGAGACCCCGCGCGACGCCACGCGCTCCAGGCGCTCTCGGGCGAGCGCGAAGCGCAGGCCGGTCGTGGTGACGACGGCGGCCGCCGACAGCGGTACGAGCGACACGCAGTCTCCGATCGCTACGTCGTCGAGGGCGAGGAGACCGTCCGTCAGGCGAATTGTCTCCCGGCCGGCCACGAGGACGACGGGAACCGCGGCGGCGAAGCCCTTCTCGAGTAGGTGAACGTTGGTCAGCGCGTGGTCGACGCGCCCTCCGAGCGCTGCGAGGACGACGATCTCGGCTGGGGTTCGCTGCAGGGCGGTGTCGAGCGCGAGCTCGAGGTCGGTCCAGTCCTTGTCGGTTGCGTAGCGGCGGACCGTCGTCCCCGTCGCGTCGGTCAGCCGAGCGCGCGCCGCTCCGTCGAGCGAGTCGAGATCGCCGATGACCTCGTCGACGTGGATGCCGAGCTCGGTCGCACGTGCGAAGCCGCCGTTCGCGGCGATCAGGTAGTCCGCGGCACCGAGGAGCGAACGAAGCTCACCCGTCTCCGTCCACACGCCCCCCGCCAAGATCACGACTCTCTCGTTTGTCATCACGTCGCGGAGCGTCGAGAGGGTCGCCTTCGACCAAAGAAGATCCCGGGCTCCTCGGGAGCTCCGGGATTCGCTCGTGTCCCTGCGCTGGCATTACCCAGATCAGGTTCAGTGGGTCGAGGTTTCCCTCCTCTCAGCCCAGATGCCTGAGCTCCCCGCGAAGAAGAGCGTACACCACGACGTTTCGTCCGACAACCGTCGGCGGTTCGACTACGACGGAACGAACGACGCCGATGCGTCGATCCCGACGACGGTGTAGGCGATCAGCTTCGCTGCGTTCTCCACGTCGTCGAGGTGGACGAGTTCGCACGGACTGTGCATGTATCGATTGGGGATCCCGACCAGGCCCATCGCGACCCCGCCCCGACTGACCTGCATCGGGCCGGCGTCGGTCGGCGTCTCCCGCGGGTACGCCTCGTGCTGGTAGGGGATCCCGTTCGCCTCCGCCGCGGCGATCATCCGCGCACGCAGGACGGGATTGATGTTCGGTCCTCTCGTCACTTGGGGGCCGTCGCCGAGCGCGCACTCGCCGTACTTCTTCTTCGCCAGGTCCATGTTCGGGGTGTCGGTCGCCTGGCCGACGTCGACGGCGATTCCCGCGACAGGATCGATTCCGTACGCGCTCGTGATTGCGCCGCGTGATCCGATCTCCTCCTGCGTTGTGGCGACGGCATAGATCGCGGCGCTCGGGTTCATTGCAGCGGCGAGGCGGAGCGCCTCGAGGATGACGAACGCGCCGATGCGGTCGTCGAACGCGCGGCAGGCGACGATCCCGCCGCGAAGCTCCTCGAATCCGTAGTCGAGGACGGCGGCGTCTCCGATCGAGATCGCTTGGAGCGCGTCCTTCTTGTCGTTCGCGCCGATATCGATCCACAGGTCCTCGATCTTCGTCGCCTTCTTCGCCTCGTCGGGCTCCATGACGTGGATCGCCTTGCGCCCGATTACGCCGAGAACATCGCCGTCCTTCGTCCGGATGCGGACGCGCTGGCCGGGGAGGACCTGCGTGTCCCACCCGCCGAGCGTCTGGAACGACAGATACCCGTCGTCGTCGACGTACGTGATCAGAAGACCGATCTCGTCGGCATGTCCGGCGAGCATGATCCGCGGCGTCCCGGCCTCGTTGATCACGGCGAGCGCGTTGCCCATCACGTCGCTCCAGACGCGCTCGGCGAACGTCTCCGCTTCCGCTTTCCAGACCTGCGCGGCCTCCTGCTCGGACCCCGTCGGACACGAGGTGTCCATGAACCGCTTCAGGAACTCGATTCGTGCTCTCTCCACGTCTCCTCCTTCTTCAGCGTCGACAGTCTACCCGAGGCATTCGGGCGTCTCTACGCGAGCGACCCAACCACCGTGCGAGGGACTTGTCACTGCCGGACCTCAGGCATAGGCTAGAGGAAGAGAGCAGTACATCTGTCAAAGGAACACCCGCGCATTCTGCGGAGGGAAGGAGAGTGAGATGCTTCTGTCGACGCCGACCGAAACGGAGGAGCTGGCGATCGAGTCGATCGCCCCGACGGCCGTCGAACCGGGCGCCGCGTTCACGATCAGGGTCGCGGTCGTGGCACACCGGAGGAGCGAGCTGCTCGCCGTGGAGTGGGTTGTGCCCCAGGGCGTCACAACGGGGGGACCGCTCGCGGACGCGGGCGACGGCCTCCCGCGGGCGCTCGACTCGGGAACGCATTACGAGCTCAAGTACGCGTTCAGCACGGCTCGCGAGTACGAGACCTTCGGCCAGATTACGGGAACGCTCCACTTCAGGCCGGACGGGGATGGGGAGCGTTCGGTGAGCTGGTCGGCGTGCATCGGGGTCTTCCCTCGCGCGGTTGCCAGGGCACGAAGGCCGCTGAGCGACGGGCTGCGGCATCGCCTGATCACGGCGGTGAACTTCGATGCGGCCAACGGACACGCGTTCCTCGTCGACTTCTGCGCGTTCTTCGACGACTTCTGCAACGTCGAGGTTCCAATGGAGATTGCGAGCAAGGTCTCCGATGAGCTCGGGCTCGCTGACCAGGGGCTGCCCCTGCCGGCGGCGCAGGCGCCGCCGGACGAGGCTGCGCCGTGGGTCTCCGACGGACCAGTCTTCGACGACCTTCAGATCATCAACATCCGCAAGCAGCACTACGTCAACGCAGTCCTCGGGCAAACGCGGATCTACGGGATCGAGCGACTGGAGTTGGTCCCGGAGGAGGAATGCAACGACTCCGACGGACGATTCGACCTGCGTGCTGCGTCCGACGCCACCGAGGAGTTCACGGAGGTCGAGCATGGCTAGTTGGGGTGCTGGGTTCGCCGTGGCGACGGAACTGACGACGTCCCTGATCAACGGAGTGATCGAGAAGTACCTCGCCCCGTTGCGCGCGCGGGGGGACCTGACGTTCGTCCGGAAGCTCGGATGGGTCGGGGAGGTCTCGGCAACGCTCGAGGGACTCACGCTGGAAGACCTCGAGGATCCGGCGCCGGTCGGCGGAGGCGTCGAGACGGACCTCGAAGCGGAGGTCAGCTTGGACTATCGGTTCTTCTGGATCATCCGCGGAAGGCCGACCCTCACGGCGACGATCGACAACGCGCTCGTCGACCTGCCGACTACGCCGGCCGGCCTGCCGCGCGGGATCGTGCTGGCCATCGCCAAGGGGTTCGCGATCCGCGTTCGCTTCGAGGACGCGAGAGGCATCGTCGGATGGTTGCTCAACAGGCTGATCGGTCCGCTCCTCTCCCTTGGGATCTGGCTTGCGTTCACCATCCTGCGCCGGGTCGAGCTTCCGATCTGGCCGCTCGTCGATGTGTTCAACGCGGTCGGCCTTCTGTTCGCGCCCGGTTCGCCGCTGCTCACCGCGCAGTCTCAGAGCGGCGACAACTCGCTTCTGCTGGCGTCCGACTTCAACGTCACCGGAGCGCGAGGGGACGCGAGCCGGTTCGCGAGCTTCGTTCCAGCCGGGGCCAACGCCGCGGCCGTGGTCCACGAGCGCGTCGTGGCCGCGGCGGTGGAACTTGCTCTCGCCAAGGGCTGGGCGCCTCGGCGGTTCACGGCCGACGGGTGGAAGATCTACATCAACGACATCAACGTCGCCTTCAAGAAGGACACAATCGAGGCCTCCGGAACCGTCAAAGCGAAGTGGGGAGGCTGTTGGTGTCGCGTGAAGGCCCGGATCACCTTCCGCGCAGGCCTCCGGCCGAGCGTGGTCGGTCCTCCGGGTCAGAACCCGGTGATCCACTTCGGCTACGACGCAGCGGCGGAGACGGAGATCTCCTGCTCCGGATTCCTCCTCGTGCTCGGCGTGATCATGGCCGCGCCCCTCTTCCTGGCCCTGACGCTGCTTGCCTCCAGTCTCGTAAACCTCCTGCCGAAGGAGCTGATCCCGTTCGTGACGAAGCCTCGAGCTCACGGATTGACCCTGACCGTCGACATGGCATCGATCGGTTTCTCCGGGGTCGCCCCGTTCCGCATGGAACTCCCGTTGGCGCTGGAAGGGCATGGGACCTACGACCTGAGCCGATACACGCGCTTCGATCTCCCGGCGCTCTGGGGTGTCGATCCGACGATGATAGTCGAGTACACGGACGAGAGCCTCTCGGTCGACGAAGGTGAGTTGAGGTTGGGGGCGAAGCTCGTCTAGATGGGCGAGATCACACCATCGGCCGGCACGACGGCGGCTGCTCGGTCGGCCGCGTCCGATTGAATATCGAAGTCGTCCATCGATATACTGAACGAACGATGGACGACCTTGGCGAACGCCTCCGCGAAGCGCGGACCCGACGCGGCTGGACGCTGGAGACCCTGTCAACGCGCTCCGGCCTCTCGACTGGGTTCCTGTCGCAGGTTGAACGCGGCCTGTCGACGTTGTCGATCGTCTCCCTGTCCGCCATCTGCCGCGCCCTCGACCTTCCGATCGCTGAGCTCTTCTCCGCCAGCGGCCCGCTCGACGCCGAAACGACGCGGGTGACGCGTCGGGTCGATCAGCTGCGAATCCAGGTCGGGGAGTCCCCGATTGCCTATCGGTACCTGTCGGGTCAGCTCCCTGCGGCGCCGATCCAGGAGCTTCTGATCGCCGAGTTCCCGGCCGGGTTCCGTCAGGACGACTCGAGCCATCACGGTCGCGAGATCGGCTACGTTCTCGAGGGGGAGTTGACCCTCGTCGTCGGGGACGAGGTGTACGGGCTGTCGGCCGGGGACAGCTACCACGTCGGCCCCGGCGAGCGCCACGGATACCGGATTCCGCCCGGCGCGCCGGCGAAGGTCCTGATGGCCGTTACCGAACGGTTCATCGAACTCCCGGCGAGGGAGGACTAGACGCGATGGGCCGCATCGAACGACACCCGATCGTCCGTCGGACGGCAGAGGCCGACGTCCCGTTCACCTTCGGCGGACGCGCGATGCACGCGGTCGCGGGCGAGGTCATCTCGTCGGCGCTGTTCGCGCACGGGGTGAGGGTGTTCGGGCATCACCCGAAGGACGGGTCGCCGCAGGGGATCTTCTGCGCCAACGGTCAGTGTTCGCAGTGCATGGTTCTCGCCGATGGAATGCCGGTGAAGGCGTGCATGACGCCGGTCTCTGAGGGGATGCGGGTCGAGCCGCTCGACGCGCTCCCCGCGCTTCCGGACGTCGGCCGCCTCCCTCGAACGGCCGACACCGAGGTCATCAAGATCCCGGTCCTCGTCCTCGGTGGGGGGCCGGCGGGTCTGTCGGCCGCGATCGAGCTCGCCGACCACGGGGTCGACCTCGTCCTCGTCGACGACAAGGATCGCCTCGGGGGGAAGCTCGTTCTGCAGACGCACCGATTCTTCGGCTCGACCGACGCGGTCTACGCGGGGACGCGCGGGATCGACATCGCTTCTCGCCTTGCGGCTGAAGCGGCAGATCGCGCCGAGATCGACGTCTGGCTCGACAGCACCGCGCTTGCCGTCTACGCCGACCGGCGCGTCGGCGTTCTACGGGGCGATCAGTTCGTCCGGGTCGAGCCGGAGATCCTTCTCGTGGCGACCGGCGCGCGGGAGAAGTCGCTCGTCTTCTCCGGGAACACGCTCCCCGGCGTCTACGGCGCGGGCGCGTTCCAGACGCTCGTCAACCGCGACCTCGTCCGCGCCGCCGATCGGCTGTTCATCGTCGGCGGGGGAAACGTCGGTCTGATCGCCGGATACCACGCGTTGCAGGCGGGGATCGACGTCGTTGGCCTCGTCGAGGCGCTTCCCGAGTGCGGCGGGTACAGGGTGCACCGCGACAAGCTGGCCCGGATGGGCGTCGCGATCTACACCTCGCACACGGTCCTCTCCGCAAACGGGGACGGCGGGGTCGAATCGATCACGATCGCCCGCGTCGACGAGGCGTTCCGGCCGATCGGGGGGACCGAGCGAACGTTCGCGTGCGACACCGTTCTCGTCGCCGTCGGGCTCGATTCAGTCGACGAGTTCCGCCGTGCGGGGGAGGCGTTCGGCGTTCCGACCTTCGCCGCCGGAGACGCCGACGAGATCGCCGAGGCGTCGGCGGCGATCTTCTCGGGGCGGATCGTCGGGCGTGAGATTGCGCAGCGACTGGGGGCGACCGAGGTCGAGATCCCCGACGAGTGGCGAAGGATGGCCGAGATCCTCCGTTCGAAGCCCGGCGAGACGGTCGAGCGATCGGCGATCGACACCTACCTTGGCACCGGCGGTCTCTCCGAGGGCCGCGTCTATCCTGTCTTCCACTGCGCGCAGGAGATCCCGTGCAACCCGTGCACGTCGGTCTGTCCACAGGGACTGATCCGGATCGACGGGGACGACATCCGCAATACGCCGCGCTTCGTCGCTGACGAGGTCGGTGCGTCGTGCGTCGGCTGCGAGCGCTGCGTCGCCGTCTGCCCCGGCCTGGCGATCACGCTCGTCGACGGGCGTGAGGATCCGGAGCGGCCGACCGTGACGATCCCGTTCGAGTTCACGGCGTCTCGCCTCGCGATCGGCGACGAGGTCACCGTCCTCGACAGGGCCGGCGCCGTCCTCGGATCCGTCCGCGTCGCCGACGTGAAGGAGATTCCGGCGAACGACCGCACCCTCCTCGTCAAGGTCCGGGCGGCCGCCGCGATCGCCGAACGGATCGCCGGCATCCGGGTCCAGGAGGCGTGGGTCAGCGAATCGATGCCCGCGTCCCCCGCCCCGCTCCACGACACGGACATCGTCTGTCGGTGCGAGCGGGTGACCGCGGGCGCGATCCGGGCTCTGATCCGTGCCGGGATGCGGGACGTCAACGAGATCAAGACGGTCACACGCGCTGGGATGGGCGCCTGCGGGGGAAAGACCTGCCAGGCGCTGATCGCGCGCCTGTTCCGTGAGGAGGGCATCCCGCCGGACGCGGTGACGGAGAACGTCCCGCGCCCGCTGTTCGTCGAGGTGCCGTTTGGCGCGTTCGTCGGGGGCGGAGGGGCACCGGAACCGGCGGATTCCGCCGCGGGCCCGGAACGCGCGGCGAACGGCGCGAGAAGGGATGCGCGAACGTGAGCCGGACGTACGACGTCGTCGTCATCGGGGCCGGCAGCGTCGGAACCCCGGCGGCGTGGGCGATGGCCCGATCCGGGCTCGACGTTCTCGTCGTCGATCGCCTGGCGAGCCCCGGTCAGGGATCGAACAAGACGGCGATCGGCGGGATCCGCGCCACCCACTCCGAGTCGGCCAAGATCCGCGTCTGTCTGCGGTCGCTCGAGATCGCGTCGACGTGGCGTGAGACCTACGGGGACGACGTCGAGTGGACGACGGGCGGGTATTCGTTCGTCGCGTACCGCGAGCGTGAGGCCGATCTTCTCAAGGGGCTCCTCGCCGGGCAGCAGGCGAGCGGGCTTGCGATCGACTGGTACGACGCGTCCGCCCTCCTCGAGATCGCGCCCGCGGTGAACCCCGACGGGCTCATCGGGGGCACGTTCTCGCCGGGGGACGGCCACTGTTCGCCCCTCCTCCTCGGCCACGCGGTCTACGAGCAGGCCCGGCGGGCGGGCGTCTCGTTCCGATTCCGCGAGCCGGTGACCGGAGTCGAGATCGACAAGGGACGCGTCGCTGCGGTCACGACGGCGGCCGGGCGCTACCCGACGCGCATCGTCGTCAACGCCGCCGGGGCGTGGGCGAACGAGATCGGCGCGATGGTCGGCCTCGATCATCCGATCGAGCCGGACTCGCACGAAGGTGGAATCACCGAGCCGGTCGCGCCGTTCCTCGGGCCGATGATCGTCGACATCCGCCCGACCGAGCGCGCGTCGAACTGCTACTTCTTCCAGCTGGCGACGGGGCAGATCGTCTTCGCGCTCACCCCGAACCCGATCGTCCCCGGGTTCGACTGCCGTGAGACGAGCGACTTCCTCCCGATCGTCGCCGACCGGATGCTCCGGCTCGTTCCACGGCTGGCCCATCTGCGCGTCCGGCGGACGTGGCGCGGACTCTACCCGATGTCTCCGGACGGCGCGCCGCTCGTCGGACGCGCATCCGGAGTCGACGGCTACGTGATGGCGATCGGGATGTGCGGTCATGGATTCATGCTCGGTCTCGGTCTCGGGGAAGTCCTCGATCGCCTCGTCCGCGACGACCTGACCGACGACGACCGGTTCATCCTCGATGGACTTTCGCCCGACCGTGCCCTCGAAGGCGAAGCGGCACTGAAGTAATCGCTGCTTGCTCCGTCAGCCTGCTCCCGCTCTGCACACGCCCCGAAGGGATCGCTCTCCGGTGGCTCCTCCTCAGCCGAACTGAGCTCTGGCCGCCCACACAAGGCTGACACAGGCCTGAGCGACGGTCTTCACGGGGCGCGGGCATTCTCTTCGGCGATTCACCAGACCTAGCACTCCAAAGGAGGAAGACCATGAACAAGCGAAAGAAGATCCTGACCGTCGCCGCGCTCGCGCTCCTCGTCGGTGGACTCGCCGCGGGTCTCGTCTTGGCACAGGAGTCGGGCGAGGAGGCCGCCGCGTCGGCTGACGCGGACTCGCTCATGGGGCGAGTCGCTGCGATCCTCGGAATCGACGAGGCGGTTCTCGCCGACGCGTTCGAGCAGGCACGTCTTGAAGGGATCGACGCCGCCGTCGCCGACGGACGGCTGACTGAGGAACAGGCCGAGGCGATGAAGGCCCAGATCGAAGCGCGGGCCGCGATGCGGGACGCGCTCGAGAGCGCGCTCGCGTCAGGCGAGATCACCCAGGAGCAGCTCGATTTGCTTCGCGGACGCCTCGGCGCCGGTCGATCGATCGGCCAGAGACCCGGTGGGCTTCGCGGACAGGCGTCGGAGTCAAGCGACTGCGCTCGCGGCAGGTTTGGATTCATGATGAGGACGCCGCGGGGCGGAACGATGCGAGGCGGTTGCTGGACGGATGGTTCGTAGCCTCGAAGCGGCAGAGGAGCCCTGACTCCTCCTTCCCACGCGACGAGGGGCTCGGACCTCTCCACGACGGAGCGAGGCGTGCGACAACGGCGCGCCTCGCTTTCTTCCTTCGCGTGTGAGCTCGCCGCGCGCACCTCTTGTCGATGCGCGTCTTCTCAGTCATACTCGTTCAACATCGGCTGACGTATGAGGTCAGCCTCGAGGCGACGGAGGTGTAGCGTGACAGACGAGACGAGCACGCCGGCAAGCGACGGCTCCGAACTGATCTCCGGATGGGGACGATTCCTGATCGGCCTCTACCTGGTCGCCCTCCTCGGGCTCGCCCTGTACGCGCTCGTGGCGCTCTGGCCAAACCCGTGTGGAACCGCGGTACCGAGCTTCTTCGTCTGGACGTTCCCCGGGGACTGCGAGCCGGCGATGGTCCTCTACGTCTTCGCCGCCGGGGCTCTGGGAGGCCTTCTTCATGCGTTGCGCTCGTTCTACTGGTACGTTGGGAACCGCGAGCTTGTTCGCAGCTGGGCCGCCTTGTACCTGTTTCTCCCGTTCGTCGGTGGCACACTCAGCGTGGTCTTCTACGTCGTGATTCGTGGAGGCCTCTTCTCCGGCGCTACGATTGGCGACGGTGTCAACTCGCTCGGGTTCGCCGCCGTCGGCGCGCTGGTCGGCCTGTTCTCCGAGCAGGCGATCCTCAAGCTGAAGGACGTCGCCAACACGCTGTTCAAGAAGCCGAAGCCGGGTGAGGACGAGACGACGAAGCCGGACGATCCTCATCCCCCCGCGCCGCCAACGGACACGGGCACAGTCGGCTAGCCTGACGACGGATCCCGCGTTCGGCCGGGCGAAACCCCGGGAGCCCCAGGGGGAGCTTCGTCTGCGACGGCTGCCTGGTTTGTCACGGAGCGAGCGAACGCCCAGAACAGGACCGACGTCAGGACGCAGAGGCCGGCGAATCCCCACACCCACCACGGGAAGCCAAAGAACGAAGCGCGTCCGTCGCCCCAGTTCCAGACGTCGTTGCCGACGAAGAACAGCGCGGCGAAGCCCACGCCCCAGCCGACCTTCGCGCGGCGGCTCAACGCGAGGCAGTGCGGGAGCGTCCGTGTCGTCCCGCGCCCTGCGAGCAGGCTGACCAGAATCAGGGCGATCGTGCTCGCGCCGACGATCGGGACGACCGGAAGCGTGCCGAGCTGTGGAAGCGCACCGAGGTAGGACGCGACGACGAGACCTTCCCCGACGAGAATCGACGCGGCCCCGCCGATCGCGGTCATCCGCCGCCAATAGAGGGCGCCGATCACGACCGGGAACAGGACGGCGAGCCCGGTGAACGCCTGCGTCGCGATCACGCGGAACGTCGCCGGCGGCCGGTAGGCGATCGCCAGCCCGACGAGCGCCAGGGCGACGACGAATCCCTTCCCGACCCAGGCGGGGACGTCGCCCTCCGTCGAGGGAGCGATTCCGTCGTCCCTCGCCCTCGCGAAGCGTCGCCGGATCGGTCCGGCAACGTCTCGGGCGAACATCGACGAGAGTGTGAGGAGCTGGGAGTCGAGGGTCGACATCAGCGCCGCCAGCGCCGCGGTCAGCACCAGCGCTTCGACGACGGGGGGGGCGTGGGCGCGGAGCATCAGCGGAAGGATCTTGTCCGCCGTGGCTCCGTCGGGGAGGACCGGGAAGCTCAGCCGGCCGAGGACGCCGATCGTTACCGGGAGAAGGAACAGGAAGCCGGTGAGGAGCGGATAGAGGGAGACGGTCGTCGCCAGTGCGCGCGGCCCACGTCCGGCGTAGAACCGCTGGAAGAGCTGGGGAAACATCGGGTCGGCGAGGAACCAGAGGAGCATGTACCCGAGCCAGATCCCGGGCGTGTAGATCCCGCCGAGCCCGGGGCGCGCGAACAACTCTGGGATCTGCTCGGCGACAGCGCCGTTCGCTGCCGCCAACCCGCCGAACCGCGCCGCCACGAACGCCACCGCGGTGACGAGGAGGCCGACCATCATTCCTCCCTGCAGCGCGTCGGTCCACGACACCCCGCGGAACCCGCCAAGGAACGTGTACAGGAGCATCACCGCCGTGACGAGCGCCGCACCGGCGAAGTACGGAATCCCGAGGAGCGTCTCCAGCGCGTAGCCGGCGGCCATCGGTTGCATCGCGAGATAGGGAACGGTGAACACCGTCATCACGAGGAAGAACAGGAAGCGCAACCCAGCGCTCCCGGTGAGGCGATGGACGAGCTCGGGAGGCGTGACCAGTCCGTGCTCCTTGCCGAGCCGCCACGCGGGGAGTCCGATCAGGAGGAACGTCAGCGCCATGAATCCCGTTCCGAACGCCATGATCGGGTAGTACGCGTATCCGGCCTCCCATCCGGCTCCCGCGAACCCGAACACCGTGAACGCACTGAAGTTGGTCGCCGCCATCGTCAGGAACAGGACGAGGGGCGACGTCGTGCGCGAAGCGACGAAGTAGTCCTCCAGTCCGCGCTTCGACCGGCGGCGCGCCGCCCAGCCGATGCCGAGGAGAACGACGAAGTATCCCACCACGACAGCAATCCGAGTGCCCATCTCCACCCCCAACTCCCAAACGAAACGCCACCCCGACGAGGCGGGATGGCGTCTGCCTGACATACCTCGCCGGGAGTATCGTCGGTGTCGCCGCGAAGGGCAAACGATCCGGGTCGCGAACGCCGGGGCAACGGAGGAGGGCGCCGACCTTGTTCCCCACTGCAAGATCGGCTATCAAGTGCGAGAACGTCATCGGATGAGCGGGAGGCAGCATGAAGTGGACGTGGCCGTTTCGAAGACGGAGGAAGCCGAAGAAGCCGGCGACGATCATCCGGATCGCCCGTCGCTTCGGGTACGAGCCGGGGCGCGTGATGCGCGAGGTCCTCGAGTGGATCGAGGTGCTCGCCGTCGCCGGCGCCCTGGCGGCGATCATCATGAGCTTCGTGACGGTTCGCATGCACGTGCCGACGGGCTCGATGATCCCGACGATCGACCCGCGCGATTCGTTCTTTGTCGATCGCATCACGTACTACTTCCGAGATCCCAAGCCGGGGGACATCGTCGTCTTCCGCCACACCGAGCAGGTGCTCGTCGGTCGGGTCCTCGAAGGCTCCCTCGCCGACGTGGCCGGCGTCGAACCGGGTGAACGGATGCTGTTCCTCAACACGGACCCCGTTTACACCCGTTCGTTCGCCGAGGATCTCCTCGCCTCTTGGCTCGACGGGACGGCGCTTCGCCTGACGACGTCCGAAGGTGGCCGCTACGATTTGGGCGCGAAGCCGGCTGACGCCGCCACATTCGAGGATCTCGGGATCGTCGTTCGCGAGCGGCGGATGCGCTACGTCAAGCGACTGATCGCCGTCGGCGGGCAGACGGTCGAGATCCGGAACGGAGACGTCTTCGTCGACGGAGAGCCGCTCGAGGGGGAGCGATTCGATCGCCACTACCTGTCCGATGACGCGCGATTCCGGTTCGGCGTCGAGCCGACCCTCGTCCCCGAGGGACACTACTTCGTTCTCGGCGACAACTCGGCCGACTCGTTCGACTCCCGCTACTGGGGGTTCGTCGACGATCGCGACATGATCGGGGTTCCGTACTTGCGGGTCTGGCCGCTCAACCGGTTCGGCCCGATGTAGGCACGGCGTGGCCGCCGCCCGATCAATCGCTCTCGGCGGCCTGCGCGAGCTCCTCCGTTGCGAACAGCGCGTCGGGCACCGATTCGCCGGCAAGGAGGTCGGCGAGCTCGGCGACGATCGCCGGGTGCGTGCGCATTTCGATGTGATCCATCCCAACGCAGGCGACGTGCTCCGCTCCGGGGAGACGCGCTGACGACATCAACACGACGAGGTCGTGCCCCTGCCAGGCGAGAGCCTCCCGCACGCATTCGCTCCGGCACGCTTCGACGTCGCTTCGAACGGAGCATCCGAAGCCGAGACAGCTCTGCCCGGCGAGAGAGACGTAGCGCACGTCCGGATTCACTCCGAACGGCGCGGCCTCCTCACCGCGGTTGAGGATCGCGAGGAACGCGCTCCCCGGCTCGAGCTGTCGCGGGAGGGGCCCGAACCACGGGCCGAGCGCGGCGAACTGGGCGCCGTGGTGCGGCGCGGCCATCGTCACGAGGGTGCCGACGTCGCCTCGGTACTCGGTTCCGTACTCGGGAAACGAGACCGTTCCCGACACCGGGTTGAAGTCGGCCGCTTCCACGTAGCAGCGGGCGACGAGGGCTCCCAGGCTGAACGCGACGATGTCGACGGAGTCGACGCCCTCTTCGTCGAGGATCCACGCGATCTCGTCAGCGAGGCGGGCCGCGTAGTAGCGAAGGTCGCGGACGAACAGCTCGTAGGCCACCGCGTAATCGCTGATGAAGACGTCGCGATGCGCGTCGTCGGCCGATCGCAGACGGTAGAGAACGTGCGATGTGTCGAGCGAGAGCCGCTCGACGTCGACGAGGTCCCGACCCGCGAGTGACTCGGCGATCTCCGCCCAGAGTTGCGGAGGATAGAACCCGGGGACCGGCTGGAACCCGTATACGAGGACGACCGGCGTCGAGAGCGCGGCGTTCGTCAGGAAGATCGCACACAGCGCGGCGAGGGCGATCGCCGTGAGACGGCCTCGACTCGCCCGGTGCACCTTACGCCTCCAATCGCGGCACGAGAGCGATCGCGTCCGCCGGGCAGCTCGCCGCGCAGACGCCGCAGCCGAAGCATCGCTCGATCGCCAGATGCGGAGCACTGACAGCGTCGTTCGTCCACGCGCCGAAGTGGCATCGATCGACGCACGTTCCACAGCCGATGCACGCATCGGCATCGTGTCGCGCGACGTAGTTCGACTCGACGATCGCCTCGTGATAGTCGAACGCCTTGAGGCGATCGAGGAACCAGCAGCAGCACGAACAGCAGGAGCAGAACTGGGTCACCGGCGAGTCGCCTCGGCGATAGGCGAGGTGCACGAGGCCCGCTGCGCGGGATGTCCGCAGCGCGGCCTCCGCTTCGGCGCGGGAGACGATGCGAAACCCCTCGAATTCCCCGGCCAGGTCCTGGGCATCGACGTCGATCGCGAGGCAGACGTCGATCGGCGCGTCGCAGTTCCCGGCATCGCGGCGGCAGCCGCAAGGGCCGAGTGCGATCGTCTCCGCACGCTCGAGGATCGCGTCCGCTTCCGGCTCGCTCACTACCGTCTGCTCGGCGCGGACGTCGACGTGAATCGGAATCGTCCGTGCGACGTACCCGTCGACGATCTCCGCCACGCGCTCGGACGGTCGCTCTGGGACTGGATCGGTCATTGGGTCCCGCCTTTCGCAGGGAAGTCTAGCCGATCAAGACCGTGCGGGCATCGCGTCTTGCGCTGCTCGGCAGGCATCGGCTACGGTGCGCGGACATGACTCCAAGGGCAACGGTCGATCCGCGGGTTCTCGTCCGACGTTTGACGGAGCGCGACGCGCCGGACGCCGCCGCCGCGGTTCGCGCCCTCAAGCCGCGGGGCACTGAAGGCGCCGTGGTCGACGAGGCGGCGATCGCAGCGTTTCTCGCACGGGAAGAGAACGTTCTCCTCGTCGCCTGCGCCGGTACGGTGCCGGTCGGCCACGCCGTCGCCTACGTGCTCGACCGCGTTGACGGTGCCCGCCCGATGGTCCTCTTGTACGAGGTCGAGGTCGACAGCGAGTGCCGCCGAGAGGGGATCGGTCGCGCGCTCGTCGAACGGGTCACCGACCTCGCCCGGGAGATCGCCGCCACCAAGACGTGGGTCCTCACGGATCCCGCCAATCGGGCTGCCCAGCGTCTCTACGCCTCGTGCGAGGCGGGACCTGCGTCGGAGCAGCTCCTGTTCGTCTGGCCCGGCCGCGACAACGTCGTCCACGTCGAGTAGACTCGCGTCTCAGCTGCCACATCCGAGGGGGCATCCTGAACACGACATCCGATCGACCGAAGCTCACGCTGCGTTGCCCTGTCTGCGGGTCCGTTCACCCGGCAGGGACGGCCCACTGCTCGACCGGCTGCGATGCGCTGTTGCGAAGCGAGTACCAGGTGGGCGAGTTCCGTCCGCACGATCGCAACGACCTGTTCAGGTTCCTCGACTGGCTCCCGCCGTCGCGTGCGGTGGAGACGCCGATCGGCCCGGCCGTCTACCGGTCCGAACGCCTCGCTGCTCGTCTCGGTCTGGACGAGCTCTACGTCGGCCTGAACGGGTATGCGCCCGAGCGGGGCGCCCGGAACCCGACCGGGAGCTTCAAGGACTTCGAAGCCCTTCCCACGCTCCTTGACTTCCGCGAGCGAGGACTCAAAGCGATCATCCTCGCGTCGGCCGGCAACACAGCGCGTGCGTTCGCTCACGCGGCGACGGTCCTCGACTTCCCCGCCTATCTCGTCGTCCCCGAAGGGATGCTCGATCGCCTCTGGCTCCCGATTCACCCGTCCGATGCGGTTCGCCTCATCGTGATCGACGAGAGCCGGGACTACGCGGCGGCGATCGAGCTGGCGGCGCGGCTGTCCGTACAGTTCGGCATCCCGCCCGAGGGCGGGGCGCGGAACGTCGCCCGCCGAGAGGGCATGGGAACGGCCGTGCTCGAGCACGCGCGCGTCGTCGGCCGCTTGCCGCGGCACTACGTGCAGGCGGTCGGAAGCGGGACCGGCGCGATCGCCGCGTGGGAAGCAGCGCTACGGCTGCGGCAGAGCGGACAAGTCCCGGGTGAGCTTCCCGTCCTTCATCTCGCCCAGAACGCGCCGTTTGCGCCGATTCACGACGCGTGGACGCGCGGAACCCCGATCCGACCGCACGAAGACGTTCCGGGCCAGCTCGCGCGGATTGACCGCATCACGGCCGACGTGCTCGCCAACAGGAACCCACCGTTCGCGGTCGGCGGCGGCGTCGGCGATGCGCTGCGAGCGACGGACGGCACGACCCATGCAGTCACGAATGAGGAGATCGCCGTCGCGAGGCGCTTGTTCGAGGAGACCGAGGGGATCCCGATCGGCACCGCTGCAGGGGCCGCGGTGGCGGCGCTCGGCCAGGCGCTCGCCGGCGGACGGATGTCGCGTGACGAGAGCGTGCTGCTGCACATCACGGGAAACGACGATGCCCTCCTCCGCCGCGACTACGCACTGCATCCGATCCAGCCCTGGCTGCGCCTTCGGACGGACGACCTGGCTCCGGAGCGGATCGCGCGACTCGCCGATCGGTTCGCGTGATCGATCGTCGAGGCTAGATCGCGTAGCCCGCATCGACGTGCGGCTTCATCGTGATCGTGACCTCCTCGCGAACCGACGTCCCCGCGGGCACGGATTCCCGGAGCGTGACGCAGGCGCCGATCCGCGCGTCGTCGCCGATCTCGATCGGTCCGAGCAGAGCGGCGTGCGCGCCGAGCATCACGCGGTTCCCGACCCTCGGATGGCGGCGCCCGCCGTTCGCCCGCACGCCGCCGAGCGTCACGCCCTGGTAGAGGAGGACGTCATCGCCGACGATGGCGGTCTCGCCGATGACGACGCCCATCCCGTGGTCGATCACCACCCGACGCCCGAGTCGCGCCCCGGGGTGGATCTCGATCCCCGTTCGCCGACGGACGGCGTGCGAGACGTAGCGCGCGAGGAGTTTCGCCCCCCGAAGCCAGAGCCAGTGACTGATCCGGTGGCACCAGATCGCGTGCAGTCCGGGGTAGGCGAGCAGGACTTCGAGGGTCGAACGAGCGGCTGGGTCGCGCGCCCTGAGCGCGCGGACGTCCTCACGCATTCGTGCGATCATCGTTCGCTCCTTCCCACAGCGAGCCGGACAGGTAGCGCTCGCCGCCGTCGGGGAGGATGGCGACGACGAAGGCTCCCTCGGCGTCGGATCGCGCGGTGACCGCGGCCGTCGCTGCGAGGGCCGCGCCGGATGAGATGCCGCACAGGATCCCCGCGTCGCGTGCAAGGTGGCGCGTCCAGCGGGCGGCATCCGCGTCGGAGACGCAGACGATCTCCGACAGAAGATCGACGTCGAGGACGGCCGGCGCGAAGCCTGCCCCGATCCCCTGGATCCCGTGCCGGCCCGTGCGCCCCTCGGTGAGGAACGGAGAGGCCGCCGGCTCGACACCGATCACGCGGGCGGTCGGCTTCCGAGCGCGCAGGAAACGGGCGACGCCGGTCACCGTTCCCCCCGTTCCGATGCCGGCGACGACGATGTCGACGCGCCCTTCGGTGGCGTTCCAGATCTCGGGGGCGGTCGTCGTCTCGTGCACGCGCGGATTGGCCGGGTTGTCAAACTGCCCGAGGATGACCGCGCCCGGGATCCGGTCGGCGAGCCTCCGAGCCTCGTCGATCGCGCCGCGCATCCCGTCGGCGCCCGGCGTCAGGACGAGCTCCGCACCGAACGCGCTCGACAGGCGTCTCCGCTCGATGCTCATCGTGTCCGGCATTGTCAGGAGGACGCGGTACCCTCTCGCGGCACCGAGCATCGCCAACGCGACCCCCGTGTTTCCTGACGTCGGTTCGACGATCGTCCCCGCCGGACGGAGGATGCCGCGAGCCTCGGCGTCCGCGACCATCGCTCGGGCGATTCGGTCCTTGACGCTCCCGGCCGGATTGAATCGCTCGAGCTTCCCGTAGACCGCGGCGGCACGCCCTCGACAGACGGAACCGAGCTCCACCAGCGGCGTCCCGCCGACGAGGTCAACGACCGATGTCGCGCGCTTCATGCGTCCCCCTCTCGCGAGTTCTTTGGATGGTGCGGCCGCCTCTGGAACGGGAACCGAAAGCGAACGCAGTCGTGGTCGTACCGAAAGGAATGGGATTGCGCGCGTGGGGACTACGCGATGGACGACGAGGCGAGCGCGCGACAAACGCGATCACCTCGAGTTCGATTCGTGTTCACGTCGCTCACCTCCTGTGAGACTTGTGATCGCTCAGCCTACGTCGGGATCGGCCGAGCGTCAAGGGACGCGGTTGCCGGCCAAGCCGCGGCCGCCCGACGGCGTTCTCCTCCGCGACTTCACCGAACGGCCAACCGACGATCACACGGTGCACGCATCTGTGGGCCAGACTTCACATTGCAGGGGGTCCATCGGCATTCGACAACGATCCTCGGTTTCGATACAGTCCCGAAGGCTCCGCATCGCGGGGCCTTCGTCGAACGGCGGTGAGCGTGCAGGAAACGACAGCGATGAGCGGTGTCGCGCTTCGGCGCGTCGAGGGAGGGTCGGGCGTGGCGAGGCTCGCTCTCTGGGCGCTCCGACTCCCCGCCACCGGCTGGCGTGTCGCTCGCGCACACGATCTCAACCCGTGGGTCTTCGTGGGGATGTCACTCGTCGGCTGGTTGATCCACAGCATGGTCTACATGCCCTGGTTCCAGGGCGAGAGTGCTCAGCTCGCGTTCCTGATCCTCCTCCGTGTCGTCGCGCTCGTCGTCCCGACGTACATCCTGCTCAAGGGGAAGGGAATCGCGCGTGCGTTCAACGGGTCGATCGTCGCGATGTTCGCACTGAACACGGCCTGGCACGTCTGCTACTACGTCTACTTCTAGCGGCCGGGTCACACCCGCCCGCGCCGGCGGTTTCGCCTACGTCCTCGGTCGCGCGCTGCGATACACGTCCGCGTCGACGACGAACCGGCGGACCGTCATCCCGAAGTACTCCGTCTCCTCGGCGAACCGGAGGCCGAGCTTTTCGATCACCCGCTGCGACGCGCCGTTGTCGGGATGGGCGAGGGCGATGATCTTGTCGAGGCCGAGCTCCTCGAACCCAAACCGGAGTCCGACCCGTCCGGCCTCGGTCGTCAGTCCCTGCCCCCAGTGCGCCGAGTTGAGCAGGAACCCGATCTCGGTCTCGTTCGTCTCCGGCAGGTACTGGAGTCCGTTCCACCCGAGGAGGCGCTCGGTCTCCTTCGACACGACGGCCCACCACGCGTAGCCGACGTCCGCCCACTGCGCCGTCTGACGGGCGACGAAGGCCCGAACCTTGTCGATCGGCGGGCTCCCGGGACCCGGGAAGTACTTCAAGATCCCGTCCTGGTTGAGGATGCAGTGCAGATCTTCGGCATCCGTCTCCGCAAACGGGCGGAGGATGAGCCGCTCGGTTTCAAACGTCGGCGGCGTTCCTCTTCCAGTCGTGCTCATTCGTCGTCCACCTCCCACATTCGGCGAACCCGCTCGGCGACGTCGACATCGATCAGGGGCGGACGCTCGCCTTCGACATCGTCGTCCCCTTCCGGTCCGGTGAGGCGCACCTCCTCGATCGACTCGAGGACGTGCGGGGTGAAGAAACGGCAGAGCTGAGCGTAGCTGTGTGCGTTCGACAGCGCGTACCACTTGTGGTAGTAGCGGAACGGCCAGACGACGTAGAGGAAGTCCTTCGCCCGCGTCAGGGCGACGTAGGTCAGCCGGAGTTCCTCCTCGAGCTCCTCCTGCGAGCCAGCCGCCATGTCCGACGGGAGGAATCCGTCGGCGGCGTGGATCAGGTAGACGACGTCCCACTCGCCCCCCTTGGCGGAGTGAATCGTCGATAGGACGAGCCAGTCCTCGTCCTTCATCGGCGGGCCGGCGAGATCGCTGGTCGAGGTCGGCGGATTGAGCTGCAAGTCGACGAGGAACTGCCGCCGCGACCGATATCCGGACGCGATCTGCTCGAGGCTGATCAGGTCTCGCTTGCGGACGGTCGGATTCTCGTACGTTCGCTCGAGGATCGGGTCGTAGAACTTGCGGATCCGCTCGACCTGTGCCGCCGGTTCCTTCACCCCCATCGGGGCGAGCTCGTCGATCAGGGTGGCGAACGCCTTCATCGTCTCGCGTGCGGCCGGGGGAGCGGTGAAGGTGGCGATCGAGCGCGGATCGCTCCCGTTCTCGAGGACGTGGTCGGCGACGCGCATCGCCGTCGTCGGGCCGATCCCGTCGAACAGCTCGAGCACGCGCGACCAGGCGAGCTCGTCGCGCGGGTTCTCCATCAGTCGCAGGAAGCAGACGAGGTCTTTCACGTGCGCGGCCTCGAGGAATCTCAGTCCGCCGTACTTGTGGTAGGCGATGTTGTGCCGTGTCAGCTCGAGCTCGAGCGAGTCGGACAGGTGGCCGGCGCGGAACAGGACCGCCTGGCGGCGGAGCGGGATTCCCTGCTCGTAGTGCGACAGGACGCGTTCGATGACGTACTCATCCTGCTGGGCCTCGTCGCGACAGGTGACCAGCCGGGGCATCTGGCCGCTTCCGCGATCCGACCAGAGGTCCTTGGTGTAGCGCTCGTTCGCGGCGGCGATGACGCGGTTCGCGGTCTCGAGAATCGGCGAGATCGATCGGTAGTTCTGTTCGAGGGTGACGACGGTCGTCCCCGGGAACTGGTCGGGGAAGTCGAGGATGTTCCGTACCGTCGCCCCGCGAAACCGGTAGATCGACTGCGCATCGTCGCCGACGACCATGATGTTGTTCGACGTCGCGCGCATCCCGCGGAGGATCTCGGCCTGGAGATGGTTCGTGTCCTGGTACTCATCGACGAGGATGTGGTCGAACCGCCCGGAGAGCTCCTGGGCCGCCCCTGCGTCGGCGACGAGCTGAGCCCAATAGAGGAGTAGATCGTCGAAGTCGAGCACGTTTCGCTCCTGCTTGCGAGCGACGTACCGGCCGAAGATGTCGCGCAGCTCCGTCTGCCACTCGACGCACCACGGGTAATCGCGCTCGAGCACCCGTCGCAGGTCTTCGCCGGTGTTGACGCAGCGCGAGTAGATGGCGAGGCACGTTCGCTTCCGCGGGAACCGCTTCTCCATCCGATGAAGCTCGAGCTCGTGTCGGATCAGGTTCATCAGGTTCTCGGCGTCCCCCTGATCGAGCACGGTGAAGTCCTGCCGGAGCCCGACCGAGCGAACGCGTGTGCGCAACAGACGGTTGGCGATCGAGTGGAACGTCCCGCCCCAGACGCGGCCTGTCGCCGAGGTTCCCCGCGCGACGATCCCCCCGGCACGATGAAGCATCTCGTGCGCCGCGCGGCGCGTGAACGTGAGAAGGAGAATCCGGCCCGGGTCGACGCCGCGCGCGATGAGGTAGGCGACCCGGTAGGCGAGGGTCTTCGTCTTCCCCGTCCCGGCGCCGGCGACGACGAGCAGAGGGCCGTCGCCGTGCGTCACCGCCGCGCGCTGCTCGGGATTGAGGTCGTCGAGCCAAGAGAGATTCGGGCCACCCGGAGCCATGCGCCTACCTTAGCCGAATCGGATCGGGAGGTCGATCTGGCGGCGTGGAACTGCGTCGGGGTGGTGGCCTTAGCGCAGTTTGCGCAGTCCTCGCAGGAGAGAAGCCGAACCCAACGTGCGACCTGCCGCCGGGGCGTCGGTCACGTGCCAGCTCGCCGCCACGACCGCTGCCGGTTCGTCACCGGGCGGTGGAGCGCCTGGCGGGGCGAGGTTGGTCCAGTTCCCCAGCGCGGGGAGCGTCGATGCAGCGAACGCGAGCGCGTCGAGTCCTCGCTCGCCGTCGATGAACAGCGTGATCGGCGCCGACACCACGAGAAACGGGTCAAACCGACCCTCGATCGTGTAGCCGGCTGCGGCGATTTCGCCTACCCAACCCGTGTCGATCGGCTCGTCGAGGACAATCAACAGGGTTGCCGTCGGCGGCGGCTCCGCGGCTCCCAACGTCTGCCATCGGAGCGCTTCCTGCACCAGACTCGCCGGAAGGAGCGGGTACAAGTCAGTCGGAGCGCCAAGGGCCCCGACGGCGGCGAGGACGGCGAATCCGACCAGGACCGTCCTCACCTTGGCGTTCACTCTTCATCGCCTCCTTCCGCCGCGTCGACGCAGCGGATCCACGCGCTTCTGACGAGGAGGTCCGCGCTCAGTCCGTCTCCGACGAGGACGTATCGGCCGTCCTCGTCGGGTCCCCGGATCTCCGCGTTGAGGGAGTGCAGCCACTCGCTCACCTCGCCCCACGGCGCATCCGGCTCGAACGCGACCGAATACGCCGGCGAGGCCGCCGGGAACGCGACCGACGAGCTCTGGTTCAGGGTCGGTAGCCCGTCGGGTTTGAGGACGGGCCGGTCGGCCGGTCCGCCCCAAAGAAGGATCGCCGCGATCGCGACCGCCTGGGCTCCGGCGAGCGCCCAGACCGCCGTCGTTGCCCGCGGCCGCTGCAGCGCGGCCCTGATTCGGGCGAGCCACGGGAGGGTCCAGGGAGCGGTCGCTTCGCCAAGACGTGCGAGCCGGCGCCGACAGCGCGTGCACGTGGCGACGTGGGCGGCGACCTCCCACCGCGTCCAGTCGGTCAGGGTTCCGGCGGCAAGAGCTTCGGCCCGCTCGCGGGACCACGCGTCCGGTCGATCGGGAAGGGTTCCCTCGCGGTACGCCCGCAGAACGGAGCGTCGCGGGTGCCGCATCAAGCCAGTTGCCGGTTCGGGCGGGGCAGTGAGGAGCGACTCGAGTCGTTCCCACGGTCGGTAGGCCCCGCTCCTATCCCGCCCCACGATGCTCCCCTTCCTCGAGGCGTGCGTATTCCTCTTGAACGAGTCTCGAGACGCGATCCAGGTTGACGACGCGCCCCACGATCTGACCGATCGACTGCTCGCTGAGCGCCGCTCCGCGGAGATCGCGGATGAGGTCGGCCGCCTCGTGGACATCCCCGATCGCGTCGAGCGTGAAGCCGTCAGCGAGGCGGGACTGCCACCCGTCCCGCCTCGCGCGGTCGCGCTCACCGGAGTGACTTACGTTGTACAGCAAGACGGCGACCACGTTGCGCGGGTTACCCGCGCGGCTCGACCGGAGCCGGCGCTTGGTGGCGAGGTAGGCGCTGATCTCGCGGGCGACCGCGGACGCCTCGTGCACCTCGTCGTGGTAGGTCTCGCTCCAGAACTTCACGTCTTCCTCCTCGAAGTCGTCGCGGCAGAGAACCATCTCCGCGAGGAAGAGCTCGAGCATCGTGCGGGCGAGCGCTTCCGGGTTCATCGTAGTCCCCACCTCCGCGATCTCCGACACTCCGGCGTGAGACGGGCCTCCCGCCCAGCCTGCGTCATCGCCTCACTCACGGTCTGCGAGGTACGCGTACGCGGCCCATCCGTTCGCCAGCCCGGATCCGACGCCGTAGTTGCACCCGCTTCCGAACGGGCACGTGAGGGGGCTCCCGGCGCGATTGCACGGTCCGGGCAACGCCTCAGCGGTTCGGCAGAGCGCGTCCCGCAACGCGGCCGGAGACGCGGCCGGAAACGCATCGCGTAGAAGTGCGACCAACCCGGCGACGACCGGAGCGGCGGCGGACGTGCCGGCGAAGGGTCCGCCCATCGCATCGGACAGGTACGCGTTCGGCGCCACGAGCTCTGGCTTGAGACGCCCGTCGCTCGTAGGACCTCGCGAGCTGAACGGCATCAAGCACCACGAGTCGGTCTCGGCCCAGCCGACCGCTCCGACCGAGAGAATCGAGTGCGCTCCGCCGACGTTGACCAACGAACCTTCCTGCGAATGGTGCTCCATGTCGAAGGAAGCACTCTCCGAGGTGACGTACAGATGGAAGTCGACGGTGCGTTCGAGCACTGCGCTGGACGGGTGCTCGCCGGTGGCGTTTCGGATCTCGATTAGGTACGTGCCGGGGGTGTCGATCTCGAACTGCACCACCTCGAGTGGCTCGAGCGGCGCGTACTCCGACCGGTAGAGCGTGATCAGCTGGTTCCGAACCGACTTGACGTCGAGCGGAACGACGGACCCTGTGCTTGGATCCAGGTAGTGGACGAACAGGTCAACGTCCTGGATCTCGACGATGTCGCTCTCGGTCCACGGGCCGGCGTCGTTCTCCCGCACCTGATACGACCAGCCATCCCACTCGAGAATGATCGTCAGGACGAACGGTTCGCCTCCGTCCCACGGGTCAACCGTGATCGCGAGGCTGTTGCGATCGACGGCCGACGACGACTTCGGATCGAAGTCGTGCGCCCCGTCACCGTCCCCGTCGACGTACGTCTCCCCGAGGAAGCTACGTGTCGTTCCTTCCCCCCGACCGAAGTTGCCGAGCGCGTAGACGAACGGAACGCCGCCGGCGACGACCGCATCGGCGAGCTTGGCCAGTTCCCCTTCTCCGTCGTTGTGATCGAGCGGGAGCGGGAAGAACGTCGAATCGGAAACGACGTCGATCTCCGATAGGGCAATCGTCTTCCCGTCGACACGGATCTCGTCGCCCGCGGCGATCGCAGCCATCACGGCCGATCGATCGGTGAACCCGGGGGCCGAGATCAAGAGAAACTCGGCTTCGGGAACGGCCGCCGCGATTGCCTCGGCACACGCGGCGCCGTGAAGACCTTCCTCCCGACCTTCCACGAGCCGCGACGCGGTCGAGCTTCCCAGATCGACGTGGTCGACCTTCACGTAGTGAACGCGACTCGTCCCGAGCCGATCACGAAGCGCTCCCGAGAACCCCGTGTCGATGACCGCCACGAGCACGCCACTCCCGTCGAACCGGTCGCAAAGGCGACTCGCTCCAGCCCCCTCGAGCACATCATTGGTGCGAATCGCGAAGAAGCTTGGCGCGTCCGCGTGTTCGAGAGGCACGTACGGCAGGATACTTCGCACCCAATCGAACCCTGTACTCTCCGGCTTGAATGCGGAGACCGCCGTGAGGGGACCGCGGACGACGGCTGCCGTTCCCTGGACGGACACGACGTCCAGGCCGAGCGTCGTCAGCTCCGCGACGTCCTCCACGCCGATGTCGCCCGTCGCGAAGACCAGGTACGCTTCCACCGGCGCTTCGTCACCTACCCCCATGACCTCCCATCGGAGAAGCTGCTGGTAGTCCATCCACGGAATGCGCTCCGTCCCGGGCGCACCTCCCGCGCTCAGTGCACCTACGACCATCCACGCCAACACAATCGCCAATCCCGATGCCTTCCGTTGCCTGATCACTCTCACCCAACTCCTTTCTTCGTTCGACAGCGTATTGGAGCGTCTTGCGCATTCCGACACTTCGCGTGCATCGGCCAAGATCGCATACTCATCCCCGCATCCATGCGGAGCAGGTCGCCACGGTGGGTCCGGCGGTCCCGCTCCTTTTCGCAGGTCCGTATGCTACACGGAACGCTGGCACGATCAGCATAGCTTCCCTTTGTATCACGATCATCCTGGAGAAGGCAAAGCAGTTGCGCAGAGGATCGGATCTCTTCGCCGTCGCGCACACCTTGTCTTGCCTACGACTCCGGCTAGGGGGTCTTCGTTCGCGGGCGGGGATGCCCCTAGTGTCGCGGTACGACGCCGAAGTGTCGGAATCACCTAATCCGGGCAGTAGGCTCCTGCCAGCTTGATCGACAGGAGGCTCCATCGATGGAGAACCGGAGCGACAGGAGACGAAGCAGGAAGCGAGGAGTACGGCCTTCGCCAATTGAGCATGCCGATTCGATGGCAGGCGTGGTTCTGGACTCCTCTTGCGAGCGTCCCCTGCGGTTCCCGCATGCTGATGACACCCTCCTTCGATCTACGAATCCGACATACCTCGGTAGCTTCCGCGCGGGGGGGAACTGCGCATGGTTCCCCCGCGCCTTGCGTCGTGGCATGGCCGTCCGCGAGAGTCGAGCGATCTTTGCCAGTGCGATTCGACGGGAGGTAGAATCTAGTGACGAAACGGACGACATGACTGCTCGAAAGAGGCTGGAACCTGTGGTTTTCTGTATTCACTCTCGATGTTCGATGCATGAGCCGAGTTCTACGATTCCGGCATCAGGAACGGCCAACGAAACGTCTCCCGCGGATTCGCGGGAACGCCGAGCCACGTCGCGGACCGTACAAGCGGTCCGCTCGCATCACGCAAGGAGGCAGGAATGCGTCACACGGTAGCACTCTGCTGTCTGATTGCAGCGTTCGCTTGGATTGCATCCGCGGACGACACGTTCGGAACGGCGATCGACCTCGGCACCCTCTCGAGTGGGGGACAACTCCAAGCGACGGGACTGAGCATCGACCCCGAGTCGGACGTCGACTACTTCACGTTCGAGCTTCTGACCGAGTCGGACGTCACCATCGTGACCGCCGGCGACTCGGGTGGGGACACGGTGATGGTCCTCTACGATGGCGACCGACAGGTTGTCGCGGAGGACGACGACGGGGGCACCGCCGCGTACAGCAAGGTGGAGGAAGACGAACTCGCTTCCGGAACCTACTACGTCGAGATTCGGGTGTACGGGAAGAGCGGCGCCATCGATGACTACTCGGTGACGATCACGGCAAGTGGAGCGCAGGAGGCCTCGTCTGCAGGGAGCCTCCTCACGCTTCCCGGGATCGGGACCCCGGGGGAGGTCGCCTCGTCGGACGACAAGGCCGACTTCCTCCGACGCGTCGCTCAGGCCATGCAGAGGCAGGGGTGGGACGTCAAGGTCTGGCCGAGCGACGAGCGGACCCTCACGGCGATCGAGCAGGAGCACACGTTCGTTTTCGTGCTCACGTACATGTACCACAGCTCCTCGTTGAGTCGGCTGGTCATCCACTGCGTTTTCCCCGGAGACCCGACGATCGACCTCGCGAGGCTGCGCGCGATCAACGATCTCAACGACGGCTACAACGCGACCAAGCTCAGCCTGGACGACGACGGCGACGTCTGGTGCGAAGTCCAGTACCCGGTCCACGGCTCACTCGCCCCCGAGGAGCTGGACGCGTTCCTCGTCTGGTACGACGAGGCCGTCGAAGCGTTTCTGATCAAGAACCACGAAGCGATTGGGATCAGCATGTAGTGCGGGTGACCGCACTATCGAACTCATGGTAAGACTGCAACGTGAACGGAGGCCGGGGCGCAGACAGCGTTCCGGCCTTCGTTCATCGCACGAGAACCTGCGGGCAGAGCGCAAGACTGGCGGACTCCGCGGTTCGTTCGTGATACCGGGAGTGCTCTGCAATCCAGGCGCGCTCACCGACGGACGAACACAAGGCGTGCCCGTATCGGGGCAACGTTCGAGTCGTCGAAGGATCTGCCCAACATGGGGTTTTCGGAGGAGAGTCGTTCCTTCCCTCGCAGTTCTCCTTGCTGTCGGGATCATGGTTGGAGGTACGACCTCCGGCGAGACGTTGGTTGAAGCCACAGCTCTCTTCGACCTTGCGTTCGAGGCTCAGGAGGATGAGCGCTACGAAGATGCTGTCCGGCTCTATGTGGAAGCTCTTGCCATTGAGCGGGAACTGCAACAGCGGCGAGCGGAAGGCAACGTTCTGAACAACTTGGGAATCTGCTACGCGGTGCTCGGCGACTACCAGCGAGCGATTCAGTGCCATGAGCAGGCGCTCATCATTCGGCGAGCCCCGCTGATCGGGAGCCGCATTGCCGAGGCGCAATCGCTCAGCAATCTCGGCCTGTGCTACTACAACCTGGGCGACTATGGCCGCGCAATCGATTGCTTCCGGGTGTCCCTCGAGATCGCGCTCGAGCTATCGCACAAGGAAGTTGAGGCAGCCGCCTTGGGCAATCTTGGGATCTGCCACCAGGATCTTGGCGACTACGACCAGGCAATCGACTACTACGAGAGATCACTCGCAATCAAGCGAGGGTTTGACGACCGAGAGGGGGAGGCGAGAAGTCTTGGCAATCTCGCTGGCATCCACTTCCTACGGTCGGACTGGAATCGGGCCATTGACTGCTACCAGGAGTCGCTTGCGCTTTTCGTCGAAGCTGAGGACCAGGGCGGATGTGCGAATAGCCTCGTGGGCCTCGGGAGTTGTCGCGCGGCGCTCCTCGAGTACTTGGAGGCGGCTTCGTACTACGAGCAGGCACTCGCCATGTTCCGCGGCATCGGCGACGGCAAAGGCACAGCACTGACTCTGTGCAACCTCGGGGTGTGCCACGAGTCTCTCTCCGAATACGATCGGGCGATCGACTTCTACGAGAAGGCACTGGCCCTTGCACTGGAGCTGGGAAACAGAGAGACACAGCACAGAGCTCACCGCTCTCTTGGGCGCTCCTATCGAGAGACCGAGCAGCCAGAGACAGCAGCTGCTCATTACCAGAGCGCGGTCGCCATTGTGGAATCGATCCGTACTCACATCGACGACGAGAAGCTCCGTGAGTCCTACTTCGGCAGTCTGCGCTCGCTGTACGAGGAGTACCTTGAGCTGCTGTTGGAGTTGGGGGAGAAGGCGGAGACAATCCTCGTGGCCGAGCGGCTGAGAGCCCGGACGTTCCTGGACGCTCTGTATCAATCCGGTCTCGCTCTCGAGCAGATGCACGTGAACGTGGTCGGAGTCACTGGATCGGAAGACCAGGCGGTTCCCGTGATGGATACCGAGGCCCTGCAACTAGCAGTGGAAGAGGCACAAAGCTCTCTCCTGCCGAACGAAGCCGTCCTCGAGTACATGGTGGGGGATGATGCCATCTACCTCTGGATCGTCCAGACGGATCGAGTTCTCGGTCCACGCCGCATCCCCTACGATCGCGAGCAGCTGTTGCGCGACGTGGTCGCTCTCCGTCGGGCGATCGAGCCGGAGAAGGCGGTGTCTGATGGTGAGCCGGAGCTTCCGTTCGGCAGTCCGACCGGCGCGTTGGAGGAGCTCTACGGCGCCCTGCTCAAGCCGGCACTGGTTCAGCTCGGCGAGGAGATCGACACGCTCATCTTCATCCCCAGCGGTCCGCTCTGGTACGTGCCGTTCGCGGCACTGGCGATGACGGATCGCCCCGAGATTCGGATCGGCGGGTCTAGCGTCGCCCCGAAACGTCCGACCTACCTGGTCGAGGAGTACACGATCGCCTTCCTCCCGAGCCTCGCCAGCCTGCCGATGCTCTCCGAAGGGACGGCGACCGCAGGAAGCGGCTACCTCGCGTTCGCCAATCCGACCTTGTCCGCGGACCAGCAGACGGCCGTCGGCGCCCACTACCAACACAGCGTGCTCGAAACGGCCTGCCGGACGTTCGCGTCCCAGGTGGGTGGGATCAACTCGGACGTCCACGTCCAGACCGACGCCCGCGAAGCGCTCGCGCACACGGTATCGCCCGGTCAGCGTGTCCTGATGTACGCGTGCCACGGAGACTTCAACCCGTCCGTTCCGCTGGCGTCGCGTCTGCTGCTCGCCCCCAGCGAGCTCGACCTGACAGGTGCCAGCGAGGACCGCCGACTTCCCGACGGGGACTACCACGCATCGGAGGTGCTCCTGACCGATCACCGCGGTGTCGACCTCGTCGTGTTGGCGGCGTGCGAGACGCTCCTTCCGGCGCTCCGTGAGATCCAGGGGCTGCTCGGATTGACCCTGGGACCGGAGTCCGACGACGCGCTG
>Ga0180429_10000077_pt1 | contig 94119 bp, 131 predicted proteins | sample SS_ome_FD_132428 | JGI IMG/M metagenome (GOLD analysis project Ga0180429, IMG submission 132428) | Hypersaline lake sediment archaeal communities from the Salton Sea, California, USA - SS_1_S_1 metaG | ecosystem: Environmental > Aquatic > Non-marine Saline and Alkaline > Hypersaline > Sediment... | reverse complement strand
CCTCGCTGGTAGGCTCGGCGCTGCGCTCGTAGATCGCCACAACCCCGCCTTCGTCAACTACGAGGCTATCGGGCCCCTCCGTATCGGCGCCCCCGTCAACCGCCCTGTGCCACCCGCACTCGGAGCAGTTCCAGTTCGCAAGCTCGCGCTCCAACCTCTCGATCCGCGCGGCCTGTTCGGCGTTGGCGGATTTCCATTCGGCGATCGCCGCGTCGGCCTTGTTGAGTTGCACCTCGAGCAAGTGGATCCGGTGCCCCGGCTCGGCGGTGGTCCCGTCGTCCCGTTGTGCCGACCGTTGGATCGCCCCGCCGATCCGCTCGTCCAGTTCAGCCTTGCTCGGTTGTGCGGGCGCCCCGGTGTCCGCCGCCAATGCCGCGAGGCAATCCGCGCAGACCTCGGCATCGTCGGCCGTGCGCCGGTAGTTGATCTCGGTGAGGTCGCACCCGCAACACTCGCAGCTGCAATCCATCGGCGCCGGGCCGTCGGACCCCTCCCGATCCAAGTGGCACGCGATAACCGCCACCTCCTCGCTTCGGTCGACGTAGAAAGAGTGGTCGGGGTGGGCCACGCTCAGGTTCGCGGCGACCTCGTCGATGGTCGGCTCGTCGGCGCCTTCGATCAGGGAGTCGTGGTAGTCCATGCCGGGAACGGCGCCGAGGATCGGGCGCGTCACAGCCTCGTCGGTGATCCCGATGTCGTCGATCAGGTCCTCGCGTCGCTCGACCTCCCGGCCGTCGGCGTCGGTGATTACGAGAGTGATCGTCCCCGGTCTGCTCCCCTGCCGGCACCGCACCCGCGGTCCGAGCTTGTCGCAGTCCGTGTTGACCGGGTTCGGGCACCGCTCGATCCCGGGGTCGAGGTCTGCAATGTCCGGGTAGTGACCGACAAGGACTTCCTTCACCCGGTCCCGCCACGCCCCGAACTCCACCAACCCCCCCGGCGAGTTGAGCAGGAAGTCCCGCCACGCCTCGCACAGGTCGTCCACCACGATCGCCCGCCGGTGGTCCGATAGCTGGACCACGTCGGCAGCCCCGTCGGGCAGCGGTCCGTTGTCCCCGCGGCCGAGGTTCTTGAACCCGGTGAGCTGGCCCACCTCGAGCCGAGCCTCGCACGTTCGGCACGTGTCGCCGGCGACCGCCCCCTCGGGAACCTCGCAAGCCCCGGGGCAGACCACATCGAACACCGCCGCGATCGTTCCCCACCCGTCTCGGTCCTCCCCGAAGATTCCGTTGAGCAATCCGAGGATCCCGATCCGGGTGTTGGTATACTCCCCTGGCTTGCCCGGCACGGGATCAGCCATAATCTGCACCCCCCTCACGCTCAAGAGATTACCGGTGCACCACTCGCGGTGGTTCATCAACCGCCCGATCGCGTCCGGGTCAGCCTCGGCTGCGGCGTTCAGTAGCTCGACGGCGTCGGTCACCGTCACGGATCCCTTGATCGGCATCGTGTCCCCCTTTCTCAGTGGATCATTTGTCCGCGTGCGATTGGAGATTGCGGACCATCCGGCGCCACCCCGGGATACAGGGAGACTCGTCGAACACCCCGAACTCGGGACAATCTCCATAGGCCGGACAGCCTGACCGCGTGCACTCGATCACCGGATCCCCGTCGTCGTTGATCGTGATCCGCGGTTCTATGTTGTCGAGATTCATTCGGGCCCCGCGGCGAGAATCTCTCGAAGCTCCACGTCGGCGACGTAGGGGAGCTTGTGGCGCCCGGCCCACGCCCTCACCTCGCGGATCGTGTCGGCGGCGTAGGCCCTCTCTTCCAAGTGTGATCCGGTGTAGGCGGATTCCCCACGTAGCCACGCTGTCAGCAAGGCTGCGAGGTAGGTCAGCCCCCCGCCCGTGACCCACACCGCACCACCCGTCCACGCCGCGGCGACCGGGTGACCGAAGGAGAGAAGGACCGCCGCCACCGCGACCCCGACCACGAACGCCGCGAGCATGGCTGCCTCGTACTGCTCGACGTGGTGCAGTTCGTGGCGTTCCGTGTCGGTGTCCAACCCCGGCCCGCCCCCGACCCCCGGGCCAAGCAGCCCACCGTGGCCGAGGGTCGTCCCGAGCCAGCCTCGATACCACGTGCGCGCCGGCCAGCTGTCGGCCCGTAGCTCGCACCACAGCCCGTCCAGCCAGAACACCTTCGCACCCCACGCCACCCGGACGAACAACACCGCGACCCACGCGAGCAGGTCGGTCGGCCACGTCCACACGTAGGTCAGCCAATACCGGGCCGGACGTGCGACGCTGGCCTTCATCGCCAGCCCGAGCCGAGCCTCAACTTTCGGGTCCATCGTCGTCCTCGCTTTCCGCCCCGTCGGTGATCCCCGGGACGTCGTAGAGCTTCGCAAGCTCGAGCATCGCCGACGCCGCCTCGGCGATCGCCTCGCTCATTTTCTTGAACGGCACCGCCACCTTGGCAAACCCCTCGGTGAGGCGCCGCGCGTCGTCCGCGGTCAGCGGCTCGCCGTCCCGGCGGCGCACCCCGCGGGAATGTAGCTCGAACGCACGCTGAGCCTCGACCAGCTGGGCCTCGGTCCATCGCCATATGAACCCGCACGCCCCGCACCGTAGCTGAAACTCAGGCTCGGCCCCCGTCCCCAACGTCGGCGACACGGTGATCGCCCCGGTGCCCTCGCACTGAGGGCAGTTGAACGGCAGCACCTGCTCGGCTTCGAGTGGTATTCCTGTTCCCGGCATGGGTTAGGCCGCGTCGGTGGCGTCGTCGCCGTCCGTCTCCGGTGGCGGGTCGACGTCCATCTCTTGCTGGCGGTAGGCGAGCTTGAGCTTGATCGGTTCCGGCGCCTGTAGGAACGCGATCAGGTATTGGAGGTCGGTCCACTTGACCGGCGGGATCGACACCTTCCAAGTCAGCACCGCGTTGCACGGGTCGTCCTTCGACTTCACCAGAGCGAGCCCGGACGCGGTGCACGGCAACGCCTCGAACTTCACCCCCTTGCCGTCGTAGACCGTGAGCGCGAGGTCGGAATAGGTGACGTCCAGCTGAACCTTACTGAACGGATGCACCCGGGCCCCGTCGTCGGCGAGCCTCGCGTCGATCAAAGCCTTGACGGTTGCGCCGAGGTCGTCGGCGTGGTCGTCCTCCAACTGCATCTTGAGAGACATCACCACCTTGACGCCGGTGTCCTCGTCCCCCTTCGCTCGGCTGAGATCGATGTTCGTTACGGTCGGGTTGAAGATTTCTTTGAACATTGGCCCCTCCTATTGGTTGCCGTTGTCGTCGCCGTCGTCGGCGAGGATGTTCGTGAGCAGCGCAGGGTCGTCGGGATCCTGCCAGGTTGCCGCGTTGGTCGCCGCGTCGGGGCAGAGCTTGCGGGTCCCGACGTGCTCGCCTTTCGTGAGCCCGCACCCGGCGCACCGTTTTTCTCGGTCGAACGCGAGCACCGCCCGGCACGCCCGGAAAAGCTCCGACCGCTCGGCGCCGTTGATCTTCTCGGCGCCCGGTGCGCGCAGTTCGTGGTATGCCTCCCACACCATCGCCCGGGCGTATACGATCGCCGCGTCCCGATCCCAAGTCTCAGCATCGCCGACACCGTCGGCCAACTCGTCGAGCTTGTCGAGCACCTTGCAGACTGTGTCGGTCGGCACGTCGTCGGCGTCGTCGGTGTCCCACGCGAGGAGAGTCTCGCGGGCGAACTCGACCGCCCGTTCGAGGGCCCGGATCCTCCGGTGGTCCTCGGCGGCCGCTCGTTTCAGCGCGTCCTCGGTCAGTTCTTCGGTGGCGTCCGCACCGGTGGCGGCGTCGTCGGTCATGGTAGCCCCCTTCGGTTGTGGTGATACTACTGCCGGCAGCCCCCCGCGTCAAGCGTTAGTGCTTGGCCTCCATCGCAGCGTCCAGGGACTTCGGCAACGGGTCCGCACCCGGCCCCGCCGGCGCCGTTTTCTGGACCGGGTCAGGCTTCGGCGGTGGTTCAGCTGCACCCTCGGCGAGCAGGTCGTCTAGCTCGTCGGGCGGTCCGCTCGTCGTCGGTGGTTTGCTCGCCGGTTTCGCCCCGCCACCGCGGCGCCCGGAAACCGACCCGCCACCACCGCTCAACCCGCCGGCTCCCAGCCCGTAGCCAGCCCCCGACCCGCCACCACCTCCCCGGGCGGCGATCCGGTCCCGCCCGTCGGCCACCCGCAGAGCGTCAGCCACGCGGTCCCTGAGCCGATTCTCTCGGTCCCGGTTCACAGTGTCGCGGAGCTTGTCGTTCTCCGCTCTGAGCCGGGCCAGCTCGCCCTGAGTGGATTCCAGCTGCTTCGCTAGGAACTCGATCCGCGTGCGCGTCACGGCGTAGCTGGCTTCGGTTTCAGCCTGGGCTCCGAAGGCAGACACCGCCCCGGCGATCGCCGTCGCCGCGGTGCCGGCTGCGACGAGTAGCCCGGTGATCCAAGCGATCACCCGGCCCGGCGTGCCCGGTGCTACTGAGAGAATGGTGTCCCGTCCCATGTGCAGACCTCCCGCGTTGAGCTACACCCGGCGGAAAACCTTGCCCCTCGTCGGGTACGGTTTCGCAGGTCGTTCGGTGTCGTCGACATGCGCCATCCCGCCCCGCTCAAGCTCGCCCTCGGCGAGGTCGCGCTTCATCCAGAAAGCTTCGTCGCCGTGCTCGACTTGGCAGAGCCCCGGGTTCGCCCCCCATACTATCACCTCGGCGGCAGACTCGGCCAGAGTCCGCACACGCGCCAGCCGTTCGGCGTCCTTCGCCGCGAAGAACGCGGCCGGGGTTCCGGGTTTCGGCTCGACCGGCGCCGGCTCAGAGGCCGCGGTGGGCCCCGTGGTGGTGCCGTTGAACAGAGCCCCGGCGACGGTCGGCGCCGCGGGCGCGTCGGCGTCCGTCGGTGGGTTCGTGTGGTCCCGGCACATCCAACCGCGATCGGTCAACTCGAACACCGCCGACCACCCGTCACCGAGGGATGCTCGGATCGTCCGGTCGTCGACCCGCTCGACCATGTAGCCCTTGGCCGTCATGTCCTCGGCGAAGCTCGCCAGCTTTTGGTCGTCGGTCGGAGGCTCGGCGGCCGGTGTCGGATCCGGCCCCGCGTCCTCGTCCGTGTCCGTGTCGGTGTCCTGCCACCCCGGGGCCGGCGGGTCGGGTGCGACGTTGTCCCCGGTGTTCAGCGCCGTGGAGAGAGCCACGCGGCCGGCGTCGGTGATCTCGAACCGTTGCCCCACGTGCCCCTTGTCGGTCGGCCGGAGGTAGCCCGCGTCGACCAACACACGCAGCCCGGGCGCCACCCGGCGCCGCGCGATGTACTCGCACCGGAACGCTTCCTCGAGCACTGTCACTTGTCCCTTCGACAGATTCACGATTATCCCCCCGTCACGATTCGCTTGTATTCGTCGGGCGCGCAATTCCAGCAGCACCCCGGGCACCGGAGGGTGATCCGCGGTGGCTCCGACTTTTGCTGGTGGTAGTCGACGGCGCCGGTTGACGTGTTGACGATTACCTTTCGGTATTCGATTTCTTGTTCGCGGATCGCGGTCAGCTCGCCGCCGCAATGCGGGCACGTTGCTTCGGTTTGGTTTGACATCGTGTCCTCCTACAGAGTCAGGTAAAGGCCGGTGGTCGACTCGAACAACGGGATCAGCTGGTCGCAGTAGACCCCGCCCAATTCCTCGACCTTGTCCATGCTGAACACGCCGCGGATTTTCCAAAACTCCACGGTGTAGGTGTCGTCGGGGTCCAGCGTGACCTTCACGTAGTTGGCGGCCCGGCTACCCTTGAACCGGAAGCTCAACCCGTTGTCGTGGTCGGCCATGTGGCTCGCCGCCACCATCGCCCGCAGTCTCCCGATCCCCCCCATCTGTGCCGCGATGATCATCGCCGTGCTGGTTTCGTTGGTCATTGTCGCGCTCCCCGTGTTGTTGTTGCCCGTCATCATGAGTAAATCTTGGCACGTCTCGCCCGCCGTGTCAACCCTGCCGCACAACTTTTTTTTAAAAAAATTCTGACCGCTCTCGGCGCGGGCTTCAGCTCGCATCGTCGTCGAGCCCCTCGGCCTCGATGCCTTCCCACGGGCCCCAATGTCCGCGGCGGGTGACCCACCGGCGCAGGTCCTCGGCCGTGTACCGGTAGCACTCCACGTCGGGCTTGATCTGGCCGGCGGCGTAGTACAGCGCCCGGGGGAAAACCTCCCGCCGCTCGGCGTCGTAGCAGAACATCCCGCCGATCTCTATCCAGGCGTGACCGTACCGGATGAACGGCGGAACTTGGAGCACCGGGCGACCGTGGACCAATAGCACCTCGTCCCCGAATAGCGATCGCACGTTCGCCGGGATCGGCAGCTGCACCCGGCCGAGGTCGTAGTCCATCAGGAACTTCCCCGCGGCCTCGTAGCAGTTGCCGGTTGGCATCATGACCCGGTCCCCGTTGAGAGCTTCTTGTCGGACACCAGCCGGCCGCGGTAGGTGGCGACCCGTCGCACCACCGGCGCGATCCCGAACGCGGACAGGAACAGCCGCTCGGCCCTGCAATCGGCGTCGTGCTCGTCCTCGTTCGAACGCCCGACCACCGCGAGCCCGTCCTCCGCGTAGAGCGTCACGACGTAGGCGGCCGGGACCTCGTCGGCGACCACCTCGCGGGCGGCGTCCATCAGCGTCACCACCGCCACCTTGAGCCGATCGGTTTTCTCGATCCGGCGGGTCCACATTTCGGCCACGGTCCGGTTGCCCTTTTCCTGGGCGAGTCGCAGGTGCTTGCGGTGCAGCTCGCTAGCGTCGCCGAGGATGTCCAGCACGTCCCGATCCGCCAGTTCCTTGATCGCGTTGTTGACTTTCACGGTGTCCTCCTAGTTGTCGTTGCGGGTGTCGCTCACGACCTTGCCGTTCAGGGTGATCTGGACCCGGCCCGGGTTCTTCACCACGGTTCCCCATCGGGCGCGCCAGCTCGCGTCGGCGGCCGCCCTTGCCGTCTCGATGTTCGGCCCCCATCCGTAGACCGCCTCGCCGTTGCAGTGGTACAGGTACACCGCCACGACGTCGGGCAAACGATTTTCGAGCAGCCGGCGCAACGCTTCGATCGGTGCGCCGATCGGACCGTTCACCCTGGCCTTGCCCGCGGCGGCCCACGTGTCGGCGAGCCCGGCTTTCTCCCACGCATCCCAGATCGCGTGGTAGCGTTTGACAGCTGACGTGCTCATCATGGCGCGGGCGAAGTCGATCTCATCACCGGGCGGAACCTCGGCGAGCATGGTTTGGATCGCGGGGTCCGTCATCAATGCGACCACCGCCCGCTCGTAGTCGTCGGAGCGGAGCGTGGCGTCGATTCCCGGGGTGTTGTTGGTGTTTGTTCCGTCGGTCATTGTGCCCTCCGTTTTTAGTCGTTGTTGACTACGTTAATCGTGTCGACCTCGCCGGAGCAGAGGTCGAACGCGGTGGTGATGTCCAGAGCCTTGCGGCGAATGATGTGCTCGGGGACGACCCGCGACCGGTTGGCGTTGCGGTAGATTGCGACGTCCAACCCGACCCGCACGTAGAGCAGCGCGGTGCGGAATCCGGCGGCCCGTGCTTGCCGGATGCGGCGAATCATTTTCTCGGCGTTGGTGCCGGTGCCGTCCATGATAGTCTCGTCGTCGTCGGTGTTCCCGGCGAGGAGGTTATTCCAAACCCGCTCGGTCTCATCCTGGGACCAGGCGTGGATCGCGCCGGGGTTCTTGGGGTCGTAATCGGGGTGGGACTTTTTAATCTCGTCCGGGTCGATCCAAGCGGCGTCGGGGTGAATGCGGTTAGCAACGGTGCTTTTGCCGGCGCCCGGCAGACCCATCGTGAAAATAACAGTGCGAGCCATTTCAGCCTCCCCGCGGTTTGTGTGTTTGGTGTGCGTCATCATGAGTAAATCATGGCACGCTGCACCGGTCGCGTCAACAAAAAAAGACACGGGTCCTGCTGAATTTTTCTTGGCTATACTCGGCGGGGGCTTCAGCGATCGGCGGCGAGCTTCTTCCGTAGCCGCTCAACCTCTCTCTCTAGGGTCAGGACCTTCATTGCGCGTCGGTCCGCCGCGGCCCGGGCCTCGCGCTCTACCGCGAGGTCGGCGCGCAATCGGGCAAGCTCGTCGGCCGCCGCCTCGGGTTCGAGCATCCGACCGCGGACGAAGTCGGACACGTTGCGAGCGCCGGCGGCCTTCGCCATCGAGGCCAGCTGGACTTTCTCGTCCTGCGTGAGCCGGATCATGAGGCGTTTGTTTCGGGGTTGGCGTTGGTCCATTTTCACAGGTCCCGGGCGGTCGGTGGACCGGACGCCGCTGACTTCTCCGCGGCCGCACGTTTCGCCGCCGCCGCCCGTTGAGCAGCCTCGCGTATGCGGTGCGGTTTCAACTCGGATTCGAGCCGCTTGATCCTCTCGCGCAGACCGTCGGCCCGTTCGTCGTTCTCGCGTTTGGCGACGTCGAACCTCCGCACGTGTCCCTCAGCCTCGCGTCGCAGCCGTCGGATGTCCGCGTGTGCGTCCTCCAACTGCCGGCGAAGGCTGTCGTCCTTGGCCTTTTTCCGTTCGGCTTTGATCGTGCGTTTCGCTGCCGCCTCGTACTCCTTCGCACGTTCGACCGCCCGCCGACGTTGCTCGCACTCGCGTTCCAGCTGGCCCTCGAGGTAGGCGGTCTTGTCGGCCAGCTCTGCCCCCAACTCGGCGATCTTCCTTTGGGCTGCGGCGAGATTCCCGCGCACCTCGACGCCGTCCCGCTCGAGCTGGTGGACCTGGGTCCGTGCGACGCCTGCGCGAGTGAACCATTCTGTCCGCTCGGCGATCGCCTCGTCCCGATCGCGCTCGGCGACCAGCGCCCGCTTCCACCAATAGATCACCGCCGCGACGAACGCCGCGCCAGCCTCGCGCGCCCACTTGTAGAGCTGCCCCCTGCTCGGCCCCTCTTTGCCGCTGTCAGGCATCGATCCCTCCTTCGTCGTCTGCGAGCTGCACTCGCAACTCTGATTCTACCGCCGGCGGCAGGAACCACAACCGTTGAGCACCCCGACACGGGATCGGCTGCTTCAGAACGAGCACGTCCTGCAACGGCCACGCCCACATCGGACCGCCCGCGGCCCATGGTGAATTGAGCGCCGCCGGCGAGGTGAAGTGTCCAAGCTCGGCCATGGCGACCACCGCCCCGCGGGTGATCTCGCTGAGCTTCAACGTGGCCTCGGTTTCGATCAGCGAGCCGGGCTCGTACCGCCGGAAATCGATCTCGATGTCGGCGTGCCCTGGCTTGTCGGCGATCATCTTCGCGGTGCCGGTCCACCCCGCTCGCATCGCCGCCTCGACGAGCAGCTTGATCGACCCCATCGCCTCGCCGAGCCGGCCGGTCCCGCCGGGGTTCTTGCCCGCGTGGATTGCGAGGTGAGAGCCCGCCGGGATCGGAGGTTTCCATGGTCGGTTCTCGACGTTCTTGCCGAGGTAGCAAACGGCCCACGCCCACTCAGGCCAGAGTGTTATTGCACGATGCACTTGTCCACGCCCCCCTCCTCGGCGAGCTTCTCGATCGCGCCGGCGAACTCGCGTGCACCGCCGGCGAGCTTGTCGAGGTACCGGGCGTATGCGTGCAACCTGCCGACCGACGCCTTGATCGCGTCGTCCTGTGTCGGTGCCATCACCACCGCCAACGGCAGAACCCCCATCACGAACTCAGCATGCTTGCCGACCAGCTGCACCCGGACCGCTGACATCCCGGCCATTGCAGGCTCGCCGGCGACGTCACCGATCTCCACGTTCCAAAGCTCGTCGCCTTGCTCGATCACCGGGCACACCGGCCCGAACATCACCGCCCGCTCGTCTGCCATCTGCTCACCTCGTCTCGATGTAGGTCACCGCGATCGCCGCGGCCTGATACTTGTGCCCCTGATCTCCACGTAGACAGTAGCACGGACCGGGCTGCTTCTTGGTGCCGACCTGCGGTGTCGACCCGCCCCCCGTCGCCGGGAACCTCCCGAGCACCGCCCGCCGCACCTCTGAATCGCCGACCTTTTTCTGGTTGCCGGTCCGCGGATCCTTGTAGGTCATGCGCCCACACAGGACGATCTTCACGTCCCGCCGGCTCACCATCGTCGCGGGTTGGTTCCGACCCGGCGCGGCGCCCTCGAACGCCTCGGCGAACCGTCCGATCCAGACGCAGGTTTCGAACGTCGACCGGCCCACCTCGAGCCCGAAGCTCTGGATGTCCTCGATCGCCACGTGTAGCCCGCCGGCCTCCCGCCCGTACCTTCGCATCATGGTTAGGACGTCGGGGTTCAGCATCCACTCAGCCCACTGGAAGCGTTGCTCGGCAGGGCGGTACATCACCACCGCGCTACGTTCCGTCCCCGGGTCGATCGCCAGCACGGCGGCCGGCAGCTGGTCTGAGGTCATGCCTTCCTCCAAGGTCCGTCGTTGTCGATGTAGCGAGTCTCGCACCACGCCCTGCCGATCCGGCTCAGCTTGCGGCCGAGGGCGGGCCCCGGCCAAACGAAGAAAGCATACTCGCCGGAGTCGTTGCCGGAACCGGTGAACCCCGGACGCGGTCGGATCACGTACCGGAAGATCGCCGGGTGCTTGCGCCAGAACTCCCGCCGGTCGTTCGACGCCTCGAAACTGGTTTTGAGTAGCATCACCACAAGCCCGGTCGGCGTGACCCACTTCTCGATCGCGCGCCGCACGAACTCCTCGGCGAGAGAGAAGGGGGGGTTGGTGACGATTAGGTCGGCGCGCTCGTCGGGTTTCTCCATGGTCAGGTAGTCCGCCCCACCGCTGAACCGGAACCCTTCCCAGACCTGCTCCTCGGCGATGTCAGGGAACGTCGGCGGGTCGATGTCGCGGGCCTCGATCCCGCGGGCTACCATCCCCGCGTCGAGGGCCCACCGGCAGAACGGTGCCCGGTCACCACAACCGGGCTCGACGAGGAACAGAGGGATCGCCCGCAGACCGTGTAGCTCGAGCGCCAGCTGAACGCCTCGCTTCGCCAGTAGCGGCGGGGTGGGATAGTGATCCGATTCGGCCCGGCCCCCGGCCTCTGATCCGGGGTGCGTTAGCTCGAACATCACTTTTCCTTGCGGCGGGGCAGGTCCATTCCTCGGCCACGATACGATCGGAGCCAGATGTCGACCAACGACACAATGATGAGCACCACCGCGAACACGATCACGATCCAACACACGATCGCCCAGAACAACTCGAACGGATCCAACGGTGCCCTCCTGTGTCGGACGGGGTCAGGTCCCGCGGGCCACGGCGGCGCCCCTTTGCCGGCCGCCACCCGCGGCACCGTTCCCCGAACCGGAAAAGCTATCTAGTCGCGCGGTGTCCGTCGCGCGGTCGAACCCCCTTCCGTGAGGTCGCGTCACACCTTCAGGGCGCCGGCACCTCCGCGGCAGGGATCGGCCGACGCCGCAATCGCAGCAACTCCTGCGCTTGGCGGTCGGCGAGATCCTCCAACCGGCGAATCGTCCGCTTGTCCCGTTGCCGTTCGGTGGTGAGCAGTTCCAGCTGGCGCTGCAACTTTTCCTCCTCCGTTTCCGTCCGGGTGTGCGTCGCCTCGATGTAAAGATCCTGGGGTCGCATCTTGCCCTCCAACCTCCAACGACAACCGACCTGCGATCACGTCGTCGACGGTTGACTCTGCGACACGCCACGCCCGACCAATCTTGAACCCGGGCAACGTGCCGCGCCTCAATAGCTCGCGGACCATCTTCTCTGTGACGCTGAGTCGTTTCGCAACCGCGGCGACCTTCAGCGCCCTGTCGTGGTCCATTGCCATCCTGATTAGCATTCTATGTCCGTTTGTGTCCCGTTGTCAACCCTTGCGCCCGGCTTGCCACTGGTCCAGCTGCGACCTTCCCTGCCCCTTCGCTGCCCCTTACCTGGCTGCGACTGGCTGACCAGTCCCTTTGGCTTCGGCGCAAACCCCCGTAATCATTGGCCCTCTAAATTCCTTCCCTGGTCGGGCTTGCTGCGAGACTCACTGGCCCCTGGCTGGCATGTCTGAGCTAGTCGTCCCCGGTCGGCGGTTCCCACCCCCCGCAAAACAACGCCGAGGACGTGCGTCCCGCGGACAACGACAGGCTGTAAGCTCGTTCGTCGGTGGGCCCGCCGAACCCGCGCCCGGTGGCCTCGTCGAATCCCCGCATGCACCGCCGGCAAAGTTTCCACCTCCGGCCGCCCCGGGTCAGCATGATCACCGGTACCGCGATGCACCCGTCGACGTCGCACTCGCCGATCGCAATGTTGCCGACGAGCCGGTCGTCGGTGGGCAGGTATCCGCGGCGGGACTTGCCCCCCTCCTGATCGGGGTCGATGATCGGCACCCGCCACAATCGGCCGGCGCCCCTCAACCTCTCAAGCTCGCGGCGGGCGGTGGCGGACGACACCGCGCAGAACTCCTGAACCTCGCGGCGGGTCGCCGGGCGACGGTTCCCCTTCACGGTTTCAATTACCGCTCGAAAAATCCGCTCAGTGCAGCCCCGGCGACGGTTCGCCATTCCCCTTTGTAATACCCGCGGCGATCCGTGTCAAAGGTTGTGAGTGAGAGTCCTATCGGGCGTCGTTGTTGAATCCGCCGAGGAGGCTGCCGAACATGGTCCCCGCGTCGACGTGGTCCTTCAACTTTTCGAGGGCGTCGGTGTCCTTCGAGAGAACGATCCCCCGGAACATTCGCAAGAACAGAGCCGCGGTGGCGACCGTCCGAGCCTCCGGCTTGTCGACCGGGACCCACCCGGTACCGCCGCACGTTTCACAGTCCTCGGGATCGATGCGCTGCCCGGACAGTTCTTCGAGCTTGTCGGCTAGCCGTTTGAATGCGGGCAGGACGCCGTGAGCCGCCCTGTGACAGCGGAGAGCTACGACCCGGTGTGCGGTGCCCTCCCAGGCGAGGCGGGCGACTGTGCGCCCCTCGACGGCCACCTCGAGGTGTTCATCCGGCACGCCCGGGAGGACGACCGGATCCTTGGTGACCACCGCGAGCAGGATCGCCTCGGTTCCGTCGGCGTCGATCGGGTAGCTCATTGGAACCCCTGCACCACGATGAACCCTGCTTCGAGGACGACGATCGCCCACGGGATCCAACCAGTCGACCGGTGCCGCCGGTCCAGTTCGAGCCGGTGCTTGTCCAGAGCCTTCGCGGTGTCGCGCCAGAAATCTCGATCGCCGGCGAGCACGGCGGCCCGATCGAGCCCGGCCTGGATTCGGACGTCCTTCGCCGCGAGGTCCCGGGCGAAGCTCGCCCGGTCTGCTTCCCACCGGACCGACGCGAGCCAGAGGTCGCGGTAGTCTACGATCAGGTGGCCGAGCACCTTCCACTCCGGCGGCGAGAAACACTTGTGTTCGAGCCCGTCGATCTCGACTACCTTGCCGAGCGGTGGTGTGATCAGGTCCGGCCGACTCCACTCAGGCGGGGCCAATAAAAGCTCATCGTCGGCGCCGGCGACCGTACACCACAGCGTCGACGTCACCAATAGAGCTAGCGTCATCAATCGCAGCATGATCCTCCTCCCGTCGCGCCGCAGCCGCGGCGCCCTCGGCCTTGCGCGCGTCGCGCTCGGCCCGTTCACGTTCGGACACGGCGGCGGCCTCCCTGTCCCGAGCGTCGATCCGTTCGAGCGCGTCGGCCACGCCCCGATCGTGCGCGTCACCGGCCGCGGTGATCACCGTCCCCGGTGCCGACGGTCGGCCCCGCATCACGAACCACAGCACGGCGGCGACCAACGCCAAAACCAACGGCACCGCGAGCAGGACTTTCTGCCACGTCGGCCGCGCACCAAACCAACGGATCACCTCGGCCGGTCGGAATCCCTGGCACTTCATTTTTCATCGCCTCCCAGCTTGTCCTTCACCAGCCGCTTGATAATCTTGCGGCCGTGCGCCGCGACGAACCCGGCCCACAATCCAGTGAGGATCGGTTCCTGTACCTTCTCGGCGCCGTCGCCAAACTGGCCCACCGCGAACGCGCCCGCGACACCGAGCGCAAGCGGGATGATCGGCAGGAACTTGCGCCACCACTTGTTATCCGCGAGCTTGCCCTTGCCGAGCTTGACCTGCCCGACCCCCCAGAGCAATGCGACGATCGCCGCGGAGATTGCGAGCACCTGAGGTGTGAGTAGCTGATTGACTAGGTCCATGGTCGGTTCTCCCCTCCGGGTGACGCCGGAAAAACAAGCCCTCGCGGGTGCCCCGGGTCAGGTCGGCCAACCGACCCTTCAACTCGGTCCACCCTTCGAGCCCGTGCTCATCACCGACGAACGACCCCGCGTGACTAGCCGGAGTCGACAACCGGTGCAGCGTTTCCTCCCGGGTTTCCTCGAAGCGCCCCGCCCGCAAGCACTCTTCGCACACGATCACACGGCGACGCACCATGCGATCGCCGTCGGGCAGTTCCAACCATACCACCTCAGGCTGATTCTCGTCACCTCCTCGGGCCACCGGTCGACGTGCGGCCCGTGCGGTGCGGCACACTTCGCAGAAGGGCCAGGGTCCCTTGTCGTAGTTCAGAGCGCGGACGGTCACGGCCACCCCCGCTCGATGTCCCGCTCGTAGGCGTCGGCCGCGAGGTCGGCGGCGTGGTCGTCGGGTTCGAGGCTGTCCTCGTACCGGGCGATCGCGGCCTCCTCCGCGGCGGCCTCGCCGGCGGCCAGCTGTTCGTCGGTGTAGTCCTCGCACTCGCAATACCCGTCCTCGGCGAGGTACCAAGAGCGGCACCGCGGGCAGTAGTTCCGGGGGTTCATTCCGCCCCCCCGTCCACGATCGATCCGTCCTCGATGATCACCGCGGCCGGGTCGTCGGTGCCGACCCGCTCGATCAGGATCTGCATCCCGTGGGCCTCGGCGAGTTCGGCGACGAGTTTCAGGTGCGCGTCGTCGAGGAGCGAGCCGTCGCGGATCAAGAGGAGCTTCAACTCCGGGTTGGCGGCGATCCCCATCGCAACCGACGCCCGCAACTGCTCAGCCTGGGACGCTTGCGCGAACGGCACACCGTCCAACGTCACGCCGTCCTCGGTGAAGGCCAGCCCGTCCACCGGTAGATCGGCCGCGGCGATCGCGTCGTCGATCTGCTGTTTCAGTTGTTTCAGCTGGTCGTCGTGCGTCGCCGCGTTCGCGCGGTGCCCGTCCAACTCGCCGAGGGCGCCGGCCCGGGCGAGGTTGTCCCGCACCTTCTGGTTGATCGATGCCGCGTCGGCGATGCGCTCGGCGATCGCGTCGCGGTCGACATCCGGCATCGCGTCGAGCCGTTCCTTGGCCTCGCGTCCGGCGTCGCGGATCCGCTCGCGTTCGTCGACCAACCCTGCGATCCGTTCGCAGATTTCGTCGTAGTCCTTCCGCAACCGGTCGACCTCGCCCTGCGCCACGATTCTCTCACCGTGCGCCTTGACCGCGGCGGCCTGTTCCAGTTCGAGATCCTCCAACGACACCTCCTCGTCGGGGGCGTCGTCGTGGTGCGGCATCTCGGCGAGCTTCGCCTCGAGGCGTTTCACGTCCTGCCGCTCGGCCCGCCGGGCGGCGTACTGCTCGGCGTGCAACTTGCGGAGGTCGTCGACATCGATCCCGGCGATGCGCTGCACCTCGTTCGCTTGGTCGGTGGGCCCCATCCGGGTGAACGCCAACGGGTCGAAGGACAGGCTCGAATACAGCCGGTCCAGCACCTTCTGCGGCGTGCGGAGTTTCGCCCCGTCGGTGGCCGTCACTGTGAGAGTCCCGCCCCCCTTGTTGGTGGTGAACGACCGGCGGATCGTGAGGTCGTCCAGCTCGCACACGACGAGAGCTTTTTTCTCGCCGTCGCGCACCGGCTTGGTCGGCGCCGCGTGTCCGCCACCGAGCGCAGCTTGGATCGCGTCCAGCACGGACGACTTGCCCTGCGCGTTGTTCCCCGCGACCACGGTCACCCCGGACTCGGACGGCCGAATCTCGACCGCCCTGAGGCGTTTGAAGTTGGTCGCCTCCAATCGGATCAGTTTGCTGGTCATGGTGTCCCCTTCGTAGTTGTCGCCGACCGCGTCAGCGTCGGCGGTGTTTGTCCGCGTCCGGGCACGTGGCGAAGTGGCTGACGTAGGTGTCGACCACCGTCGCCACCGCGTCGAACATCGGACCGTCGGGATGCTCGAGCACGACCCGTTTCTCCGGCTTGGGGTCGAGCGGGATCGCCTTCCCCTTCTGCGTCTTTGCCCAAATGATCTCGGCGCCGCAGCTCTTACACGTCGGCATCGTTGGCCTCCTTGCGGCACTGGCTGCACTGCCGCGGCTTGATCGACTCGAGCGGGATCCCGATGTGGTGCGAGGCCGCCGGCATCTCGTGACCACACTCGAGTATGTTGTAGACGGTGCCCCCCGATCTGCGCTGGCCGACGACCACCCGCCGCGGACCACGACGGCCGCGGCCGCGTGGACGATCGCGTCGGCGTCGGTGTCCGCGTCTAGCCACGCCCTGCCTCCATGTCGTCCCGCTCACCGTCGGCCAACATCTGAAGGCGCAGATCGTCGATCTCCTCCTTCAGCGCCAGCACGCCCTCGGCCAGCTTGGCGACGGTCTCCATCGGCACCGAACCGTGTAGCGTTTCGGTCAGCACGCCCTCGGCGAGGTCGGCGACCTCGTCGACGTCGATATGTGACAGATCAAACCTCGGCATCAATCACCTACCTTCCCGATCCGGCGCAGGGCGCCGATCGCTGTCCGTCCGTTGTCCCCGTTCGCGTCGTCGGGGTTGTCGGCGATCGTTTCGAGAGCCTCAACGAGGACCTCGTTCTGCTCGGATGCGCGCCGGTTCGCCCAATCCAAAAGCCACGCGGCCGCGGTGCCGGGGTCGTCCCCCTCGAAAGACTCCGCGAGCCAGTTGACTAGCTCGTCGGTGGCGCATTCGGTCGGCGGTTCGATGTGCGGCAGCTGCGCCCGGCACCCGTCGCCGTCGCAGAACTCGCACCCGACGCACCGCGGGATCTTCATCCGGCCGCGTCGGGTTTCGAGTAGCTCAATGATGTATCGCTCCATGAGGTCGACCGCGTCGGCGTAGTACATAACGAGAGTCTCGTAATCGCCGTTGCGTTGGAGCGCGTGCTGTTTGAACGCTATCCGGTGGCACCGCCGGCACAACCGAGCTTGCAGGTAGTCGGACCCCTTCAACCCGATCCCGCCGGTGCCGAAATGGTGAGCCTCCTCGAACGGCGACACCCGGCACTGACAACAGACCGCCGTGAACCTGTGTACGAATTTCAGAAAGGCTTTGTCGCGGGGTGTCGGTCGGCGTTGGTTCATCGTGCCCCGGGGGCCGTGCCCTCGAGGGATCGTCCGAGCGGGTATGATGACGGACACCTACACGGAGGGCACCGGGTAGGGTTGCTCAGACGATCCCGCGAAGGCGCGGCGTTGCGTTCGTGGGTTGGGTTGTTCCCGTCATCATGGGGGAATCGTAACACCGCCCCGCGAGCGTGTCAAGCTGTTTCTATGTCAGCGGCGTGACGGACGACGCGGTCGAGGGAATCACGCCGTTGTTGTGGTCGTCGAGCAGCTGATTGAATTCGCCGATCAACTCGTTGAGCTTCGCCTTGATCGCAGATACGTCTCCGGCGTCGTCGGACCACGCCCCGATCCCGCGGACGAGAGCCTCGAACGGAGACTCTCCCCACGCGGTCCCGCATGGGTACTCGTCGCCCTCCCACTCGACCGTTGTGTCCGGTGTTCCGAGAGCCGCGCGGGCCCCCGGGAACTTGCCCTCGGACGGGGTCAGCCCGTCGGCCTCGGCGCGCACCTTGGTTTTGATGTCGTCGGCAGCTGCCATGGTCTACTCCTCGTCGGTGTCGTCGTCGGGCGGTTTCGGTTCGTCCACCTCGAAGCAGCCGGCGTGGTACGCGGCGTCACGGTAGACCACCGCCTCGCGTTGGTCGATGATCGGAGCACCGCACGCGGCGCACGTGGTCAGGTCCGCGGTCGGGTGATCGAGCAGCGCGGCCGGGATCACCGTCCGCTCGCCGATCTCGATCTCCGTCTCGCCGTCGTCGCCGTCGAACACCGCGACCACCCGCCCCACGACGAACCGCTCGACCCGGCCGGACAGCTGGTCGGTGGCGCGCACGGTCAGTTGCTGCCACGCGATCGCCTTCGGGTGCATCACGTTCGCGTCGACCACCTCGATCTCTGGGTCGGGCGCGTCGGCGCGCATCACGTCGCCGGGTTTCAGCTCGAGGCTGTAGTCGTGCGGTGCGTCGAGCGAGGCGATCCGATCTTGGATGTCCGTCACCGCTTGCGCCGACGGGGCTGGACGTCGCGGCCGATCGGCCCACCGTGGACACCGGCGCGCGTGACCGGGCGACCCGCCTTCTTGAGAGGCTTGCCGGACTTGTCCGGGTCGATGTAGGCGACCACGTCGAACCCCTGCTCGGGTGCGGCGAACGACACCTTGCGGCACCGCGTCCCGAGGCGCCGGCGGATCTCGACCTCGATCTCCGGTAGCCGTTGCGTCATGCGCTGGTTCTTCGGCACATCGAGCGTGAGCTTCTCGACGGGCACGGCGGCCGGTGCCGGTTGCGACCGGTCGATCCACGGCCGGGTTTCCATGACCTGCACAGTTACGGTGTTCTTCTTCACGTCGATCCTCCTGCCCGGCGGGCCCGGGCGGCCTCGGTTTCGAGCGCCCGGAGGGCGTCGAGGTAGAGGCTGTTATAGATGCGTGCCGACCTCGTATTTACCACGGCGGCGCCGTTGAAGAAACGCTTCTCAAGGTAGCGAAGCTCGTCGGCCCTCGGGATGTCCCCGGCGACCAACCCGGTGCGCCAGATCCCGACGGCCTCGCCGTGGTCGAGCCGGACGCGGTGATCGCCGTCCCGTTGCAGGACGATCGTCACCGTGTACTCCGGCGCGCCGGACCGCTTGCCCTCGTACCAACACCGGGTCACCGCGATCGGGACCACGACCCCCTTCGCAGCTGGCATCAATCTTCTCTCATCATTCGCATTTCGTGATCGATCCGGTTGCGGAACATCAGCATCATGTCGTGCCGAGCCCGGGCGACCTTGATCTTCCAACAGTGGCCGATTTCCTTCATCCCTCGCTCGCCCGCGGCGTAGACCGATAGCGGCCCCATCCAATCGGCGTTGGTCCATTCGTGATCGTCGAACCCGTCCGGGTAGCAGATCGGGATCCGCGAGGCGAACCACCGCACCCCGAGCAGCACGCCGAGGTTCGGGCGTTTCTGGACGTACTCGGGAGCGTACCCGGCGAGGGCCTTGCCGTGGACCTGCATCAACCCGACCTCCCCGTGTGAACGACCGACCACCTCCGGCCGCACCGAGGATTCGAGCTTGATCATCACCCCGATCAGGATGTGCGTGTTCGGGTGCCGCGGGAGGCGGCCGCCGTTGTCGGCCTCTTCGTTTTGATAGATGAGCACTGCGTCGGCGACCATCTCTGCATACTCTTCGAACCGGAGCCTCCGGTAGTCGTCCGGGCTGGCGTCGTCGTCGTCGAACATCAGATTCCAGAGGATCACCAACTCCTCGACCATGGTTTCACGTGGAACCTCCGACTCGGGTATGTCCTCCGGCGCCGGCGGGTGGCAAGGTTCCTCCGGGCAGAGGATGCACGAACACTCCGGCTCGGGCTGGGCCTTAAGCCAGGGTGTCGCGGTGGCGGTCGGGGTCGGTACAATCGGCGCGGCGGATCCTTCGGTCGGGTTGACAGCTGCGGACAGCAGCAAGTAGCAGACGAGGGCGAGTAGCGTTGCGGCGATCACCGCCAGCACTCGAATGATTCTTTTCGTCCTGTGTCGCATTCAATCTCCGTTGCCCCTCAGACTCTCAGCCGGGCGAGCAACCGCGCCCACTATACCACACCGCCCCCCTCGCCGCGGAGCCTGAGGTCGTCTCGTAGGTCGTCCTGTGCTAGATGTCGAGCCCGGCGACGGCCGCCATCTGCCGACATTCCTGCTCGACCTGATCCTCGAACGTTTCCCACGGGAACCCGGCCGGGTCCACCTTCCTCCGGGTGATCTGCAAGTGGCCGATCATCCCGGTGTGCTGGATCGCGTCCTCGACCTTCGTCCTCGGGATCGCACCGTCCACCCGCGGGAACTTCGGGAGCGGCGGGAGGTCCGTGTCCGGCTGGCGCAAGCGGAGCGCGGTCCACACCCCGGCCCACAACTTGGCGAGGGCCATGAGCTGCGGGTCCGGCATGCCGAACACCTCGCGCCGGACACCGTGCACCACCTCCTCCACGACGGGGTGGGGCAGGTTCTTGCGTTTGAGGCAGCCGCGCGGCGAGTAGTAGTCCGGGCACCGCTCGAACTCCGGGTATAGCGCGCACTCGACTCCGACCGACGCCTGATTGAAGGCGCCCCCCGCGTGCCACGCACACTCGATCGCGTCGAGGAATTGCCAGAGCATCGGCGCCCCGTGGGCCAACCCGCCGCCGTCCTCGAGCGCGAACTGCACCGAGAGCTTCCGCTGGTTGTGGAGCACCTGATACATGATGGACGGATCCTCGCGGTCGCCGCCGGAATGGTGGATCACCAGCTGGCGGATCCCGGCGAGCCCGGCTTGCCGCTTTGCGTACCGCCGGCCTTTGATGATCCGCACCTTCACCTTGCCGGTGTGCCGGTCGACCTTCTCGACGCGGGCCGTGTTGGTGAGGTAGGCGTTGAGCCCGCGCGGGTGATCCCACCGCCGGACCCCGACGCCGATCGAGTAACAGACCCCGCCGACGGCGATCGCCTCGGTGTCCTTGTATCCGGCCCCGGTCAGGTCGATTTGCTTAGTATTCATCGGTTCCCCTTTCGCTGTCGGGCGGTGCCCCGTGTCGGTCACCGTCTCCAACGTACATCGTCGGCATGTCCGCGTAAAGCGTCTTGACCCCCGTGGGCCCCTCGGAATTCTTGGCGACCTCGCACCGTAGTTCGTGCGGGTCGCGTTGTTCGTCGTAGAACGACCACCAATGGAGCAGGATTACGAGCTTCGCAACCTGCTCGATTTCGCCGGTCTGCCGCAGATCAGAGAGTCGCGGCGGTTTCCCCTCGCGTTGTTCGCCCGGCCGTTTGAGTTGCGACACCGCGAGCAACGCGCACCCCAGTTCGTCGGCCGCGGCGACAAGCTCGCGCATTTCGAGCGTGGCGATCTCGTAGAGGTCCCGACCCTTGCCGGATAGCAGCTGCAAGTAGTCCACGATCAAGAGGTCGAGCCCGTGCTGTTCCTTGTGCCCCGCGGCGAACTGCCGGATCCAATTCGCCGACACCCCTTTGCGATCGCAGATTGCGATCGGCAGGGACCCGGCGACGTTGCCCGCCTCGATGAGCCGAGGGTGTGCGTCGTCCGGCACCTTGCGATCCTGCAATAGATTGGCATCGATGTTCGCGTGACGGGCGAGCAGCCGCGTCCACGTGCGCTGCTTGGTGTCCTCCAATCCCATGATCAACGGGCGATAGCCGAGCGACGCTGCGTTGCTGGCGATGTTCAGCGCGGTGACAGATTTCCCGTTCGACGGTCGGGCGCCGAGCACCGACACGATCCCCCGCGGGAGTCGGATTCCACCGAGCCCTGCCGGGATCATGTCGCGGGGTTCCTCGGTCGACGTCGCCGCGTCGTAGGCATCGCGGATCCCGTCGTCGGCGAACTGCACCCCCTCGACAACTTGGTTCTCGGCGGCGGCCGTCACCACCGACGAGCGCGCCCGGGTCAGGAAGTCCTCGGCTCGGTCGTGATTCGAGAACCCGTCGGCGACGATTTGCTGAGCGGTGTAGATCATCTGCCGGACGGCGTAGGAATCCCGCACCGCCTGAGCGTAGTTGTCGATCCGACTCACCAACGGCACGTCGTCGGTCAGGTTGGAGAGAGCAGCTGCGCCGCCGGCGCGCTCGAAGTAGTCCCGACGCTTCATCTCGGCGGCGATCGTCACCACGTCCACCGGCTCGCCCCGGTCCTTCAACTTGCAGGCGCAGTAGAAAATCATCCCGTTGGTCTGGACGTAGAACATCCTCGGATCTGGAATGATCGTTCGGGCCCGGGCGATCGTCCGGTCGTCGAGGAGGCAGCACCCGAGCACCGCCTCCTCGGCCACCCGATCGTAAGGCGGGACCCGCCCCTCGGGACTCGTCATCGCTGGCTGGCGCCGTGTCCGGCGTTGTCCCTCGCGGCGTTCCATATCATCCATTGCGCCGCTCGACTTCCCCCCGCCACCGGGCGATCTTCTCGGGTTCTTCCCCGTCCGCCTCGGCCTTGGCGATCGCGTCCTCGACCGTCATCCCCTTCGGCACGAACAACCCGAACGGGATCCACTCGTCGGCGGGCGGATCAGAGCCAGAGGGCGGGGCCTTGCTACATTCCTTTTCTACCCAGCTTTTGATGTGCGAGCAGACCGCGTGATCCTGCCACCGATAGCCGGGCGCCCGGGTCCGGTCCCACTCGAACGCGAGCTTGATTTGCTCGAGCGCAGCGGCACCGTACCGCCCGGCGAGGATCGCGGTGGTTTCCCACGTGATCTGCGGGTTGGCGTTCGGCCGTTCGAGCAGGATCGCCTCGAACGCGGCCCGGTGGTGTCCGTCTTTGAAATCGGTATAGTCATCCAACGCGGGCGGGCGCGCTCCTCCCTTGGGAGGTTCCGATCCTTTCCGATCCGATCGGCGTGACAGCGGGCTGTCACTGTGACCACCGTTATCCGGCGTGACAGGGTGTGACGTCACGGACGCCTCGCGCTTGCGCTGGCGGTGTCGTTGTTGCCGTGCAGCTGCGGTCGGGTCGACGTTGAACTTGCCGTAATTGTGGACGACCACGTGATCGGCCTCGACGGTCAGGATCGCGCTATGCTCGGACGCCAGGAAACGCATCTGCGCGAGGACCTTTTTCTCGAACCCGACGGCGCCGAGCATCGGTGCTAAATACTCGACGTTCCAGTATTTTCGCGGCAGCTTGCCGCGCCCGTTGCGGAGCTTGATCTGCCGGACGAGGAACAGCACCAACGCCCGGCCGAACACATCCAACGGGACCACGTCGGGATCCGTGTCGAACCCCGTGCTAATCAGGACAGCTTGCGCCATTGGTTCGCCTCATGTGCTAGCGTGACGTCACCGTGACAAGCGTTATCAGCCGTGACGTCACGACAGGTTGCCGGCCCCGATCTTACGAGGCAAGCCCCCTCGGTCAACCGTTCCCCTCGGCCCCGTTCTTCTCAGCCTTGATCGGCCACGGCGGCGTGGCCCCCTCGAGCACGCTCAGGGCCGTGTGGATCCGGTGCGGGTCGGACCATTTGCCCGACCGAACGAACCGCTTCCACTGGTCGCGCAGGATTTCCTTCGCGCACTCGATCCGGGCGTTGGCGTCGTCGTCCTTGCCGTCGGGGAGGATCCCCATCTCTTTGAGCGCGGTGAAGATGCTGACCCCGGCGGGCAGGTGCATCCTCGCCCACGCGGCGAGAGAGTCGCGCGCCGCGGCGACGGTCCCCGACGGTGCCAGCTGACACGGTTCGTTGAACGGCGGGACGATACCGGACCCCGGGCCGTCGTAGACCAACCCCTTCGGCTGAGCCAGGGACGGGTCGCCGTCGCCGTTCTCGGCGAGGGGCAGTTCGGACTGCTTGTCCCCGTCCATGTGCCCGGCAAGGTCGATCCCGAGAGCCTTGCCGACCTCGGCCAGCTGGTCGTCGGTCCACGGGATCTGGCCCCGGACGCGGTAGTCCAGCTGCGGACGGCTCAGGTTCGGGCACCGCTCGGCGAGGTCGGTGATCGTCGACACCCCCTTCGCCTTCATCGCCGCCCGGATCCGGGCCCGCAATTGCTGGCCCTTCGCGTCGAGCGTGCGGGTCGCGGCGGTGTACCGCTGGCGCCAGCACTTCGGCGACGCCTTCTCGTTGAAGGCTCGGTTGGCGGTGGCGGCCACCTTCTCGGCGACGTCGATCGGCCACCGGCCGGCGTCGGTCCCGTCGATCTCTCGGACGAGCTTGCAGAGTTGCGCGCCGTGCTGCGATCGGACGTAGTGGTCAGGCTTCGTTTTCGGTTTCTTTTTCCGTGGCATTGTAACCCCCTTCGGTTATGTGCCTACTTGCGTGCGAACGGATCCTCCTCACCGGGGTCCAGCAGCGTTCCCTGCGCCCCTCCTTCTCCCGCGGCGAACGGGTCGGGCTCGTCGTCCGGCGGGGCAGGGGGGGGCGTGTCGCTCGCCTCAGCCCCGGGATCGGGCGCCGGGTCCGCGGCCGGCTCGGGCTCGGGCTCGGGCTCGGCGGGCGGCTCCGGTGGCGGGACCACCTCGCCGGTTTCGGGGTCGACCTCCGGCTCGTCGTCGGGCGGGGTGTCGCCGGGGGGGCCGGGGTCGGCCGGCGGATCAGAGTCCGGTGGCGCGGCCCCCGCCTTGAAAAAGTCGGTGATCCGGGCCATGCCGTCGCGGATCGAGTTGTGGATCTGTTGGAGGCGCGGCATCTCCTCCGGGCGGGTGGACCGCAACGGGTGGAGCAGGAACCCCTCGAGCTGGGCCTCGGTGACGCCAAGCTCGCCGAACCGGATCACCATATCGCGGACCCGGTCCTCCATCGGGCGGCCGTCGCCGGCGCGCAGGGTGTTGTGGACGAGGCGCATCGCTTCGTCGAGGTAGTCGGCCGGTAGGACCTGCTCCAAGCAGGACCGGACGCGACGCTGAGCCATCGAGGCGATCACCTCGTAGCGGTCGCGCTCGGCGGTGACCAACTCCACCCCGCCGGACTTGTCCCGGGCGTGCCGCACCCAGAACTCGCGCTTGACGCGGACGTTGGCCTCCATGTCCCAGGCGTAGGCTTCGACCCTGGACACGTCGCCCTCGCGCTCCAACTCGCGGTAGCCGTAATCGACGTTGCGATAGCACGCGGTCAACTCGCGGATCGCCTTGATCCCGAGGCCGGTGATGGACTGGCCGCCCCGGCTGAAAGCGTACACCGCCCGGTCGGCGAAGGTCGCCCGCTTGCACGTGCGGCGCATCCGGGTCCACACGTCCTTCTCGTCGCGCGGGTTTCCGAGCGCGGCGATCATCATGACCTGCACCTCGGCCACCGCGCGAGCCTGTTCTCCGGTGGCGGCGATCGATGCCATCGCCACCCCGGGCGAGGCCGGGTCGTCGGTGCGCGCCAGCTGCGCCGGCAGTTCGTCGTGTGTCGTCGCCGGCACGTCGTCGAAAGTCTCAGATTTCTGCTCGTTCATCGTCCCCTCCTATGCCACGTTGGGGAGGCGTCGCAATCGATCCGGTATCAGATCGCAGATGCCCCAATATCCGCACCACGTATGCGAGCACCACCAATCCCGCTCAGGCTTCGCGCCCGGGTAGTTGCCCGCCTTCTGCATCGCTTCCATTATCTGCACCCGGCGGGCGAGAGCGGCGATGTCGTCCGGCCCTCGGGTTGTGTCGAGGGGTTGGTGGTAGCACCCCTTCGTTTTCGTGTGGACCAGCACGTCGAACGTCACCCGGTCCGGGTAGGATCCTTCAAGCTGGCGGATCATTTCGGCGTAGACCGTCGGCTGAGTCTCGGTGTGCGGTCGTAGCTTCGGCCACTTCCGTTTGGAGGTTTTCAGGTCGGTCAGCCGGCGGTCCTCGGTGTAAACGTCGACGTACCCGATCACCGTTTTGTCGACGCCGGGCAGAGACATTTCCAGCCGCTCTTCAACGAGGGCGGGTTGGGTCCCGGGTGCGACATCGGCCGCGAACACTTTGGTCAGCTGGACGGCCTTGTCCTTGTGCTCAGAGAGGATCCTGTCCTTGGCCGGGAGGTCGTCCCGGGAGAGAAGGATCCCGTCCTCGCGGAGCCGTTCGTTGTAGCGGGTGACCGCGGCGTCGACCAGCACGTCCACCGGCTCGTCGACCCGCGAGATCAGCTTGGCCCTGAAGTTCAGTTCGGCGGCGCCGTGCACGCTACCACCGAGGATCAACGCGATCCCCGGCGGGAGCTTCAACCCTTGCTCGTACCGGTAGCACCACTGCCGAGGACACCGCCAGAACATATCGATCTGTGAGCTTGAATGATGGTCGACCATCGAACCCCCTTCCGTTCGAGTCGGTCTAGCTAGCTCGCGGCCCGGGCCAACGGTGCCCCGGCGGTGAACCTCCCGAAGTCCGCCCACTCGTCCTCGGTAACCGGGCGGAGCAGATCGGCCGGCGGGACGTCCAGCGCATCGGCGATCCGGCGGACGTGTCCGAGGCTCGGGTTGCCGGTGCGGAGCAGTTCGTTGAGAGCTTGCCGCGACATCCCGATCCGGCGCGCCAACTCGGCCACCGAGAGATCCCTCCGCGCCGATAGCACTCGCACCTTGTCGTGTACCGTTTCGGTCGGGGGTTTCGCCCGGGGTGGTGCCGGTTCGATTGACGTGCCCGGCGGAACCAAGAGCCACGACGGGCGGACCCCGATCACACCGGCGATCCGCTCGACCCACCGTAGCCTCAGATTCTCCCGGCTGAGCAGCGTGTTGAGGTGTTGCGGCGTGGTGCTCAGAGAGCGCGCCACGTCGGCGAGCTTCAGCCCCGCCGCGGCCGCCGCGATTTTGACTTGCATTCTGATGTCAGTGTCCATGCTATGAACCTCCCCGCCGATAGGCATACACCGCGGGCCCGTTCGCGTCAAGCGTTGCTAGTCGAAAAGCTTGCCGCACCGGACGCGGATCACGTTGCGCGCCACCGGCTCCACGTCGACCGCATCGCCACCGCTGATTTCGAGCGTCCCGGTGTCCGGGTCGTAGGCGGCCTTGATCCGAACGCGGTGCTTGCATTCGGAGAACGGCACCATGGAAAAGATGATCGGCTCGCCCTCGGGAATCGGGGTCCCGCGGTCGTTGTCGATGCCGAGGTGCCCCCACCGGACCCGGGACCCCGGGTCGGTGGAGGCGCGCAGCTTGCGGTTGGCGGATTCGAGATCGGCGGTGAGCTTGTCGATGTGTTGCCGGGCCCACCGCGGGAGCTTGGCGATCCGCGCGGTGATGTCGTTGTCGTTGTCGTGACCCATGTTCAGACCTCCGTGTTCAGCCGGTCGGATGCGACGGCCAACCGTGCACCGATCCGGGCCAGGGTGTCGTAGTAGCCAGCCTCGAGGTGGCCCCCGCCTTCGTGTCCCAACTCATGGATCACCAATCGCAGGATCGGGACGGCCGGTCCGGCGAACCACGACTTGCCGAGGAGCGCGACGTTGAACCGGACGTGACCGGGTGTGTAGTCGGCGGACACCGTGGCCTCCGGCGAGTGCAGGAACGTGACCCGGACGTCCATGTTCAGCCCGATCCGGGCCACGGCCTTGGTCATGCGCTCGACCCGGAGCATTCCCGGGGTCAGCTGGTTGCGGTTCAGGATCTTCGCGTTGGCGGTGCCCCGCTTGAATTTGTCGGTGGTCGCCGGGACCGCGTCGGCCGATCGGAATTGCTCCCATTCGGCCGCGGAAAGCTCCCGCGATCCGACGATCGTGAAGCCGTTGGCGATCGCCCGTTCCTTGCCCCATCGATCACCGGGCGAAACCACCACCCGATTCTCGCCCCATCGCAGGTCGGCGACCCGGCGCACGGTGTCGCCGTCGATGTCGGGAGAGGTCGTCGCGTCGCGGACCCAAGCCTCCGACACATCGTCCGGGCTCAGGTCGTCGACCAACTCGTTAGCCACGAACGCACGCACCCGGCGCAAGTAGCTCGGCCGGACGTTGTCGCGGTCGGCGTTGAGCGGGACTTTCTGGCCGATGTCCACGTGCCAGCGGTCGCCGGTTTCGACAACCGGCAGCCCCATCTCGTAGAGCGTCGGGGACTCGCCGCGGAGCGTGTCGAACACCCGCACCGCAACCTTGCGCCGGGATTCCCTCATCACCCCGTCGGCGTCGGCGAGCGGCACCGGGAGCGTGCACGTGAAGCTCGCCCGCGGTTCCCGGCTCGGGAGCTTGTCGCCGTTGATCGTGGTGTCGATCAGGTCCGGCGGAATGAACGTCCGAGCCAGGCTCAGAGCGTCGTCGATTTGCTGGCGGGTGATCGGGACCTCGGCCTCGAACACGGAGCCGGATTCGGTCTTGCGCCGGCGCCGCTTGCGGGTGCCGTCGGACTCGAACCGGACCGCCCCGGTGGTGGTGGTGATCTCAGCCCAGCGACAGAGCGCGAGGACCAGCTTGTCACCGAGGCAGAACCGGCCCCGGGCGTAGGGGTCGGTTCGCTTCCGCGTGTCCGAGAACAACGTCCAAGCGTGGGCCAGTTCGTAGAACCCCTCCGGCGCGTCGTCCTTCACGACGAGCAGCGCGGACCGGGCTCCGGCCACCGGCTCAAGCTTGACGTCGACCCGGGTCACCCCCGGCTCATCCCACGCATTCTGAATCAGCTCGGCGAGGATGAAGCCGGGGTTGCGGTCGGCGACCAGCTGACGTAGACCACCGCGATCCACGTCGAACCATCCTTGTTTTTTCATTCGGTGCCCTCCATTCTGTTGTCCATCTCGTTGCAGGTTTCGCACACCCGGGGCGTGACCCACACGTCCTTGCCCTTGCGGCGGCGTTTGTACTTGATACCCTCGACCGGGTAGTCGTGGAACTTCACCAGCGGCTTGCCGCAGCCGGCGCAGGTCGGTTTCGGTTTGATCCGGCGTCCCATGCCGCCCCCCCCCCTAGATCCCCGCCGCGCGGCGCAGTGCGGCGATCGCCCGGACGTAGCCGAGCGAGGAGCCAACGACAGCCTCGCGGTGGTGGACCGACCACGTTCCGTCGTGGTCTTTGTGGAGGTCGCCGAGGCGGTAGCCGTCGACGTAGATCGCGTGGTGGTAATGGGTATATTCTACGATTCCGAGCCTATTCATTTTGCCCTCCGGTCCGTTGTGTTGCCCCGTCATCATGAAGCTATCGTTACACGCAGGCTCGGCCGTGTCAACAAAAATAAGCATGGCGGTGCTGATTTTTCTGGGGGCCGCTTGGAGAGCGGGCGGGCGGCCGGCTAGTTGGGCAGCGGATCCCGGTCCAGCTGGTCCGGCGGCGCGCCGTCGGGATCGGATCCGCAGTCGCCGCACCGGGGCGCGCCGGGCTCGACCTCGGCGCCGCACCGCGGACACGTCCACGGGTCGCCGTCGTCGGGTTCGTCAGGGACCGCCTCGAGGGGAGCCTGCAACGGTTTGACGTCGACCAATGTCAGCCCCCGCGCTTCGAGCTTGTCGAGTTCCTCGTCCGTCTCAGTGCCTTTGACGATGTACTCGATCGCCGTCGGTAGGAACGCGGAGAAGATCGCCGGGACGCGGTCGCCGTTCCGGTTCAGCACCTCGCGGTGAGCGAGCAGAACCCACGTCTCGCCGACGACGAACCCTCGCGGAACCGCGGTGATCCGGCGGGACACTCCCATCCTCGCCGCCTCGCCAGAGAAGGCCGCCGGGGTCGGGTAGAACTTGCCGCCGATCCACAAGAGCCCGGCGCGTTCCGGGCACCTCAGATCAGAGAGGATGCACCGCCCGGCGCAGGACTGCGGGTCGGCTTGCATCGTCCGGCACAGGGTCCCGGTGATCAGCTGCCGGGGTTCGATCCACGTCCACGATCGGGCGGGCTTGATCCCCTGGCCGCAGCACGGGCACACCCGCAGGTCGATCGGCAATCGGCCGCACGGCTCGCCCTCCGAACCGGCGACCAAGTAGAGCCCGCCGGCCTTCCGAAAGCCGCAGCCGCGGGCCGCCTCGTAGCTTGTTCTGATCGTTGCCATGTCTACGCCCCCCCCCCCGCCGCGTCGACATCGCAGCCGCAGCCGGGGCACCGCTCGCCGGCGTCCTCCTCGGGGACAAGCTCGCCGCACTCCGGGCAGGTCACGTCGCCGACCTCGGCGGCCAGCTGGTCCTCGTAGTCGTAGACCCACCCCGGGATCGCGGCCGTCCTCGCAGCCAGCTTGTCGGGCGCGTGGAGGGTCGTCCTTCCGTCGTCGCAGGTTATCGGCATCCTAACCCCCTTCGGTTAGTGGACGGAGCCAGAGGACCCCGTCCGGTTCGTCTAGTTGTCCGCGCCGTCGACGACGCGAGTGTCCAGTACCTTGATGTGAGTGAAAAACGAAATCCCGTCCTTGTGTTCTTTGGCCTTCCCCCGGAGCCGGTATTGGATCCGGTCGTGGTCGACGCCGTTGAGGTTCGCGTCGTTTTCGGCAGAGAAGATCGCGTTGGCGGCGTTCCCCTCGACCGAGCTTTTCCACCAGATTTTGACCCCGTCCTCGTTCGTCATGGTGTACCCGATCGAATCGGTGTACCCGTAGCCGTCGAACCATTTGGAGCGGAGCACCGTCCACCACCCGTCGAGGTCGATCATCTTTTTGAGCGGGGCGTCGGCGTAGTTTTTCGCCGGCGGGCGGGCGGCCCGGATCGCGTCCTCGGCGATCCTCATTTTGACGCTACCGAGGAACGCTACCAACCCGCGGCCGCGGCCGGGGTCGCCGGTGCGGAGTGCCACCCCGCAATTGTGCCAGAACGACGACGGGCGATCGGCGTTCCGGGCGTCGATCCAAGCGAGCAGTTCAGCGGCGCCGCCGTCCATAAGCTCGGTCGCCCGGGTGTAGATCCCGCGGGCGGTTTTCGCGTCCATTTCTTTCCACCCGCGGTCACACCAGTAGACCAATTCAGAGGTGGTCGACGTGGTCCGTTTTTCCTCGGCGTCGGCGGCCGAAACGTAGCCGCGCTCGGTGACGATGTGTTCCGCCGCAGCAAGCTCGATCCAGAAGTCGCGGGCCCCGCGGAGCTTGTCCATTTTCTCGTCGATGTCGCCGGCGACCTCGGACCGGAGCCGGAACCACGCATCGACCGCGGAGAGCAGGTCGACGTTGCGGAACTTCCGCGCGCACGTTCCGCCGGTGACAACGTGATCCCCGGTGGCGTCCTCGACCATGATGTAGAGCTTGGTCCGGTTGTGCCGGATGCCGCACACATCGCACCGCCGCGGGTCCAAATCCTCGGCGATGTCGGCGTAGGTCGTCTCGCCGAGCAGGTTCACAAACCATTCCCCCTCGGCCGCGGCCTTGGCGGTGGCGATCAACGTGTGGTCTGGAATCTCAAGGTAGCTGGTCACGTCGGCGATTAGCTCGACCGCGTACACCGTGACCTCGTATCCGTACCGGTCGACGTGGGTCTTTTCCCCGGTGCGGCGCCAGCTGGCCCCGGCGAACGGGGTGCCCGTCGTGGTCAGCTTCAGCAGGTCGTCGATGTGATCTAGCTCGCCCGCGGTGAACCAAAACGTCGGGGGAGCTTCCGGGGTGGCGACCACCGCCGCGGCGTCGGCGGCGGGGTCGGTGTTGGTGTCGTTGGTGTCGGCGTACATGGTGCCCTCCCTAGCGGCCGGCGCACGCGGCGCGGTCGGCGCGGCGGCGCAGCTTCTTGTGGTGAGACTTGCGGGTCTTGCGGGAGCGGTCGTTCTTTTTCAGCGCCATGGTTAGTTGCCCTCCGTTGTGTGTGTGTCCGTCATCATGAGTAAATCTTGGCACGCAGCACCGGCCGTGTCAACAAAAATAAGCAATAAATTTTGCGAGGTCGGTGGGCCGCTTAGAGTAGGGCCTTCAGCAAGTCGTCCGCCCGGCATGGTTTGGGGAGGAACCGATCACAGGCGCCGGTGTCGATCGCCTCCCGCACCGGCCCCTCCTCGAAGGTCGACCCGGAAACCAGCACCCGGCGGGCGCCGGGCAGGATCCGACGCGCCACCTCGAGCACGGCGAGCCCGCCGGCGTCGTGGCCGTTGCCGAGGTCCATGTCGGAGATCACTGCGTCGTAGGGAGAGAGGTCGGCGGCGACGCACATGAGCAGCACCGCTTTCGTGAGGTCGTCCGCCGTGTCGACCTCGACGCCGGTGCTGGACAGCACCCGGGCTAGGGACCGCCGGACGAGGTCGTTGTCGTCCACCAAGAGAATCCGCTTCATTGTTGAGCCTCCGGTTGATAGCGGGCGACGTCCACCGCCGCCCTCGTTTTCTGGTCCATCTCAGCGAGCCTTAGGTCGTAGCGTTTCGAGGCGACCGACGGGACGCACCACCGGAACAGCTCGCCGGTTTCGCGCAACCTGCCGATCACCCTGAACGGGTAGCGAATGTCGTCCGTCCGATCGACCCGTTCGACGATCCAATCACCGGTTACCATGGCAGGTCCCCCTCGAGCGCAAGCTGGGGCAGACGGGCCAGCGAGTCGGCGGTTTCGTCGGCCGCCTCGGGGGTCGTCGCCAGTGCCAGCTTGACCGGCGCCGGCTTGCCCGGGATCACCTCCCCGGGTAGCTCGGCGAACACCGTCCAGAGCAGGTCGTCGTCGTCGTAACGGGGCGCCGTTTTCTCCACCCCCAACGTCCACCCGGCGACGTCGTGAGCGGCGGCGATGTAGTCGTCCTCGGTGAGCGCGAGGGCGTAATCCACCGTCTGGAAAAAGCGCGTGTTCCAGTAGTCCGTTTCCGGCTCGGACTTGTCGTAGTTGTAGGCGTCGCCGATCGCGGTGAGCTTGGCGAGGAGCGCGTCGGCCTCGACCCCGTGCCGGTTGCAATCGTTGAGCAGCAAGTGCTCGCCGGTCATCTTGCGGGCGAACCACACCCGGTTGCAGATCGGCCCGTCGTAGGCGGTGACCTCCATCCTGATCGATTCGTGGTAGGTGCTCCGGTCGGTGCGGACCGACACGCGAAGCTCGGCCGGGAGATCGCCGGCGCGGACCGCGGCTCGGATGTCCGTGCGGATCCGCTTGGCGATCGCCGTGGCGGGTTCGTCCTTGGTCGCTTCGTACTTGTTCCCTATTGCGTTTCGCATCGTGTCCTCCTAGCGGGCAACGGTGGCGATGTAGTCGGCCAGCTTGGTGTCGCCGGCGGCGCGGATCGCGTCGGCGGCCTTCGGGGTGAAGTCCACCCACGAATTCCCCTCCTCCACCCACGTCGAAATCAGCCCGGCCTTTTTCAGTTGGGTCAGGTTGCCCCGTTCTTCTTTCGTCCCGCCGACGTTGCCACCGACCAACGGCGACCCGCTCCAATTTCCGGCGTCGCCGGCGTAGTCGAGCAGCACATCGAGGCTGGTCCGGGTGATCCCGAACTCGGCCGCGGCGGCGTCCTTCATCGCGTCCTCGTCGGGGGCGGTGTTCGTGTCGGCGTCGGTGTCCGCGTCGGTCCCCGGCTCGTCGGACTTCAGCAGCGAGCGGTGGACCCCCCGCAACTCGTCGGCGCGGGCGTGCAACGCCTTGGCGTGGTCGGGGTTGGTGTCCCCCGCCATGTGGTGAAGCGTGTTGATGTAGTGCTCGATCGCGGTGATTGCCAGGGCGGCTTCGTCGTTGGTCAGGGTCGGCATTTTTTCCTCCGTTGCGTTGGTTTGTGTGTCCGTCATCATGAGAACATCATTGCACGCCCCGCCCGCCGTGTCAACAAAAAGAATACGGTGCCTGTCGTTTTTTCTGAAGGGTAGGCTCTACGCGGGGCAGCGGTCGCCGATCCCCTTGACCGCGTCGGCGATGATCGCCGCGGCGAACGCAGCCTCGGCCCCGTAGATCCCGTCGACCACGGCGGCCCGGTCCTCGGCGTAGCGGTCGCCGTGGAGCGCGTCCTTGAGCAGCGGGCGCATCACGTCCGACGTGATCGCTGCCAGCTGGTCGTTGCCGAGCGCGACGCGCGCCCGGCCGATCCGGGTGTCGGGCCCGGCGATTAGGACCGCGGAAACGACGCGGTCCAGCAGGGCGTTACAGAAACGGGCGACGGAATCGATCGGTGCGCGCATGGCGCCCCCTTTCTAGCAACCGTCCGCGGACAACCCGCGGCGGGCGATTTCGTTGCAGGCGTAGCACATTTCCCACCGGTAGAATTTGGCCTTGGGATTGTCCGGCATCGCGCGCCACGCGGCGCCGGCGTCGTCCCGCATGAATATCAGTTCGGCGTCGGTGCAGTTGCGGGCTTTCATTTCCAGCTCAACGTGATTGATGTCGTCGGCCATGGCATCCTCCGGGGTTTGTGTGTGCGTCATCATGTGTAGGAATGTAACGCGGTCCGCCGGCCGTGTCAACAAAAATAAGCAGGTGCCTGTCGTTTTTCCTGGGCGTGTGGCGGGGTGCCGGCCACCTCGCTCTGAGGCAGCCTGTACGCCAATCTGAGGGCCGTTCTCTGTGACGGGGGCAAGGACGCGGGTCGACCCTACCGAGCCGGTGTGCGTCCCCGTGGCGTTGCCGTGCGGGGGTGGAGAAGTGGACCCGGTCGCCGGGCCCGCGGAGAGTCCTACGGAATCGGAACGCCGAGCAGGATCGCCACTTGCGCCGCGATCCGGTCGATCGCTTGCTGCAAGTTGGTGTTCGGCACCGCCCAATCTCCCGGGGTCCCCTCGACGAACGGATACTCGGCCGCGGTGTCGATCGCTTCGAGCGCGGTCGTGGTCGTCTCGAGGCGAGCGGCCAGCTGGTCGAGCCCCTCCTGCAACGTGGTCGGGTCGGGGTCGGGCCAATCGGCCTCGGTGGTCGGGGTGTACGGGAACTCGCTCGGGGTGTCCAACCCGTTGATCGTGTCGATGATCTCGTTGATTTTGGCGAGGTGCCCGCCCTCGATCGCGCCGTGTGCTTCCGAGAAGCCAGTGCCGGCGGCCTGCTCGTTGGTCAAATTCTCGATCGTCATATCCCTTACTCCTCTGCTCGCGCGGCCGTTCCTGCGGCCGGCGGTGTTGGCCCCAACTCAGGGGCGTTCGCTTTTACTACCGAGCCGATCACGATGCCGGCGATCATGGTCCCGACGAACAGCCCGACGAGGATCACATACCTCACCGCGGTCGACGATGGCAAGAACGACGAGCTTGCCGTCGGCACCACGTCCGGCCGGACCGGTCCAACTGGAACCGGGACAACCTGGCTCGGTTCGTCGCCGCGAGGCGCCACCGTCGGCGCGACCACCACCGGGCAATCGTGCTTGTGCTCGCGGATCGCCTGAGCGATCATCCCCGGGAACGCCTCGGTCTTGCGCCGGAGGTCGTTCGTCGCCGTTTTCAATTCGCCGATCTCTCGTCCTTGGTTCTTGACATCCCTTGAGATCCCTGCGATCGCCGTGGCCCCCTCGCCGGTGAGCTTTTGCAGTTCGAGCATGCGCTTGTCGAACCCCTCGAACAAGGTGTCGACGTGGTCAATTACAGCTTTGGCGTCACCGTTCAATCCGTCCTCCGCTCCCCCTGTCACGTCGCCGTTCCTCCGCTAATTCCGCGAGCCGGCCCGCGGTACTCTCTGCAAGATGTTCGTGTTCGTTCCGTTGTCGACGATCGCATACATCGCGTCGCCGTCGAAGGCCAACCGGCCGAGCCTCGCCTTCGCTCCGATCCCGTTGCCCGGGAGCTTCAGGTACTGGCACGAACCGCCGGGGTCGTCGCCCGGTTGCAGCCGGTCGTAGATATTGCCGAGCGGCACCGCCGACAACCGCGAGATCGCGTTCGCCACTGCGGCAAGCTCGTTGAAGTCGTGGAACCAAAGGTTCAGCCCGTCGGTGCAGCACATCCCCGAATGACGTTGATCGATCGCCGCGGCGCCGGCCGCTCCGATCGTGTGCGCCGGCAGCTGCACCGCGTCGGTGGTCGGGTCATACCAGCCGATGTAGGCCGCCCCCGGTCCAATCGTGTCGGCGCCGGTGACGAACCACACGAACCGACCATCAAAACAGCAATCGAGGAGGGTTCGACTGTTCGCCATGTTCTGCGGCAGGACGATCCCCGGGTCGGCACCCGCGGCGATGGTCGCCGAGCAGAGCGAGTATTGCGTCGCGGTGCCGGTGGCGTCGGTGGTGAAATAGACGTTCGTCCCGTCGGAACAGAGCCCGCCGGACGGGTTGCCCTGCGCCGCGCCGGCGTCACCGTCCGCTCGCCAGTTCGACGCCCCGTTTTTGTCGAGGCATTGGAGCACGCCCGCGCCACCGGTGGCGACTCCTCCGAGCGCGATCACCATGTCGCCGTTGTCGTTCACGATCCTGATCCGGTTGGACGGATAGGCCCCGTACACGTTCGCTCCGAAGTTGAACACCCAGCCGTGTGTGCCCACGCCGGAGGCGATCGTGAACTTGCCGACGAAGTCCGCCGCGCCGTCGTTGATGCAGACGAGAAGCTCGCCGCCGTTCGAGCACATCGCCTCACCGTAGAGCGGGCCGGTGGTGTGCCCGGTGAAACCGGACAGAGTGAAGTCGGCGATCGTTCCGCCGGCGATGTCCTCGGGATCGAAGATCAGGATGTGCGGATAGTTGCCGGCGCCGCCGCCGTCGATCTGCTGTAGTACAGCGATGAACGGCCGGAGCACCGTCGAGCCGGAACCGGTCAGCCCTTCCTCCGAGTGCCAGAGCATGCACACGTCCGGGTGATTGAAGGCGGTCAGCTGGTAGCTGTTCCGACCCGAGAAAGGATTGGACCAGTTCTCATTCCAGAACCCTTGACGCGGTAGCTCCTCGGAGAGTCCGAGCCCCGGCGGGACGGTACCGCCGAGGCGGGTCTTGTCGAGCGGGTGGTCGGCGTGTGAGATCCAATCGCCGGTCAGTGCTTCGCGCTTGTCACGTTCCGGCCTGAGGTTCAGCGCGGAGTTGACCGTCATCCCGACGGCCCACGGCGAGAGGTACCCGACCTGAGCTGCTCCGGTCGGCGCCGATTGCGCCGCGAGGTCGGTCAGCAACTCGGCGATCGCAGCCTGAACGTCGGTCGCCGCGATGATCCCCACCGGCGAGAACGTGATCACCGACGCGGCGTGCTGGGGTGCCCCGCCTCCGATGTGTCCGTCGACGTCGTCGGCCACCGATTGCAGCTGGTCCTCGACCGATCCCTGCGCGAGGTCGGCGTAGCCCCCGGCGGTGGTGTGTGCCTCGGCGCCGACGCGGTCAGCGCCGGCGTCGGCCGCGGTGTCGCTGGCGAGGTCGGCCACCACCTCGTTGATCGCGTCCTCGACGTTGGTCGCCACCAGAGCGGAGCCGTCGTGCCAGGTGCCGGATGGGGTGAACACGATCCCCGACGCGGACGCGACGCCGTCGAGCACTCCGTAGAGCCATGTGATAGCGGCCGCCGGGGTGCCGGCGACGAGGTCCGCGATCGTGGTGCCCGTCTCCCGGGTGTAGTCCTCGCGGCGGTCCTCGTCGATGTCGGCGTTGAGGATCTGAGTCTGGGCATTCACCAAAAGGATGTCGGCGAGCAGCACCGCGTCGGACGGGACCGACGCCTTCAGCCCCGTGCCCAGAGCTTGCTCGGTTGCCATCACCACGTAGATATTGAAGCTATCGTAAACCCTCGTATAGACGATCACTCCGTTGCCGTCCGTCTCGGGATCGGACAACGTCTGATCGTACTCGGCGACCACCGCGATCCATCTCTCGTTGGCGGGGTTGGTGACCGTCGTCGGCGACCCGAGGTAGTCCTGCGAGCAGTCGACGGTTTGCTGAGTCGACCACGCGATCCGGTTGCCCTCGGCGTCGGACAGCTGCGCCGGTCCGCCGACCAACACATTGAGATCCGGCGGGGCGTTCTGCACCACGTCGCCGCCGTCGTGGATCCCGAACTCGCCGAGGTCCGAGCGCGACGCCTTGATCGCAGTCTCGACGAACGCTTGGACCTGATCCAAGTCGCTCTCCAAAACCCGCTCGAGGTAATAGAAATCTCGTTTGTCCATGCCGTGCTCTCCCTCAGCCGAGGACCGTGTCGTCCCCTAGCCGGCTTGATCCGAGCCGCCAGATTCCGTCGTCGGAAACCACGTAGCCGGTGCGGATCCTGCCGAAGTGTTCGTTGACCATCTTGAAGCGAACCGCGATCCGTTCGATCAACGACTCCTCCAAAGACGATAGCGTTTCGTTCGTCACGATGTCAAAGGTTCGAATCCCGCGAGAGTCTGTCGGACCGAGGACACAACCGCCCGTCGAACTGTGCAGACTCGTATCGAAACCGAGCACCGCGTTGGCGGTGCCCCCTACTACTTGGATCGTTCCCGTCGGGTTGGTCGAGATCACAGCGACCACCGTACCGCCCCCGGGATCGAGCGCAGCTGCGCCTGCTTCCGTGCGGGCCGCGATCGCCGTGGCGACCTCGTCGGCCGTCGCCGCGGTCGGGGTGGCGAAGTCGATCCCCGCCACGTTCGAGAACTCGATCCGGTCGACGATGCGCCCGTCCGCCAGCGCGCTCGGCGGGGTGGTGGTCAGCGGGATGATCGTCTCGTCGCCGGTGTCGGTCGAGCCGGCCGCGTCGACCTCATAGGTCGCGTCGTTGCCAGTAGAGTCGACCACCCGGAAGATCGTGCCGGCGGTGAACAGGGAGGCCACCGGCCCCGGGACCGTGAAGCTCGGCGCGCCGGTGTCGACTCCCTGGATCGTGTGCCCCCCGTCCACCGCAATCCAAAGGTCGAGCGACGCCGCCGAAAGATTGTAGGTCTGCGGGTTGGCCGACAATACTTGCGCCGGGTAGTAATCTCCGAGGAGGTCCTCGCCGAGCACCCAGACCTCGGCCCAATGCGGCACCACCTCGACCTCGATTTCCAGTAGCAACCGGATCGCAGCCTCTATCCCCTGCGCCGTCCCGCGGTACTGGTACAGGGTCGGCAACAACTCGGCGAGCTTGCGTCGTTGCGCCGCGGTCAGGTCGAGGTCGGCCCAATCGAACGGGTTCCCCAACTCGGTCAGGTGCAGGTCGATCTCCGCGTCCGACGCAAGGTCCGGGTCGATCGGATCGATCAGCGTGTCGATGTCGTAGAGGATCAGGTCCTCGACCTCTTGGAAGCAATTGATGATCGCGGTCGCGTGCCCGGTGGCGTCCTTTTCGTACAGGTCAGCCGGGACCTCGAGGCTCGCGTCCCGCCTCGCCGGCCACGGCGGGCTCCAACCGTCGAACTCGGCCGATAGGTAGTCGGGGTCGATCGGCACAGAATGCGCGTCCTCGACGTCGTCGTCGACCGTCACGCGGTAGGGTGCGCCCGGGGTCATGGCCCACTGCGTCGAGACGTCCACCTGAGTATCGCCGGACCCGTCGACCAGCTGCACCGATTCGGCCGTCAGGCTGACCGCCACCTCTGGAAAGACGTTGTGCCGGGTGAACGTGAAGTTCTCGGCCGCGAGCACGTAGGCCGAGGATCCGTAGGCCGCCGCGACCGGAAACCCGAGCACTGCATTCGCCGTCCCTCCGAGGACCTGAAGCGAGACTGAGTCGCCGCGGTCGTCGGTGGCGATGGTGACACCCCCGCCCGCGGCCTCTGAGCCAGCGGCGCCGTCCAGCAAGGCTGAGATAGCGAACGCGACCTCGGCGTCGGTCGCCGCCCCCGGAGCGAGGAACATCGGCGCATCGAAGGTTAGCGTTTGCTGCTCGCCCCCGATCGCCACGATGAGAGTCTCACCGCCAGAGAGGTTGAACGGGCCGGCGTTCGTCGACGTCACCTCCGCGGCGCCGTTCTGCGGGGTCGTCGCCATTGCTTCCGAGAACGTGACCCGGACCTGCTGTCGATCGATCGCCTCGGCCGACACAACCTGCGGCGGTGTGACGTCCAGCGCGGTGAAACTGTAGCTCTCCGAGAACGTGTTCGACAGGTGATCCTCGCCGGACACCTCGACGGTCACGACCTGCTCGGTGGTCCATTGAGGCGGCGACGTCGGGTCCAGCGTCACCTCATGAAAGGTGTACGGATCGGTTGCGGTGTGCGGAGCCTGAGCGTTCCCGGCCCCCTGCCAATCCACGTCGACGAACAACCCTCCGGTGAGGTCGAAAACGAGAGTCCCGTCGACCCGGATTTCCAGTTCGGAAACCCCCTCGCCGGCGACGACCGGATCCCCCTCGAGCGCGACCACCCTGAGCGCCACCGTCGACCCGAGCGGGACCTGCACTTCGTCGGGCAACGGGGCCCGCATGACGAGCGCGAAGTCCCCGACGATCGTTGCGACGCTCGCCTCCTCCGAGGAGAGCATTGCGAGCAGCTGTCCGGTCGTGATTCCCATGGTCTACACCTGCCACCAAAAGCGGAGCGTTACTTCGTGCTCGCCGGTGTACCGACGAACCGGCGCGCCGAGGTCAGAGAGATCGGTGGTTTGCTCGGCGGCGAGGTCGTGCCGGGCGAGCAGAACCCCGTCGATCAGGATGCTGACAACCCACGCCTCACTCGCCCCGGCCGGCACCGCAGGCACCACCGCCTCGGCGTTGAAGCTGATCAGGTCGGCGTCGGTCAAGTCGATCACCGCCGACACCTCCGATCCGCCCTCGGAAAGCTCGACAACCTCGTTCGGATCGTCGGCGCCGAGGATGAACCGATAAACCCCATCCGCGTCCTCGCGGCGACCGGTCAGAATTGCCCGGCTCGCTTTGAAGAAGGTACCGTCTCCGCGGTACACCGTCGGGTCACCCTTCGGCGGGTCCGGCATCGGGGGCAGCTGCCCGTCGGACGGCGTCCCCGGGAGTGGTGGAGTGATCCCCATCGCTAGGTCTGCCTCAGAGCTTGGAAGTGGTCGAACGCTACACGGGTTGACACCGCCTCTTGGAAGATCGACCCGAACCCCAGGTAACCGGCGGTGTACGGTACCGAGCCAGAGTTGATCCCCGCGACGTCGTCCACGAACTGAGCCATTCCCGGGATCGCCGTCCACACCGGGGCGGTGACAGGGTTGACGTCGAGGTCGTTTTCGTAGACCTGCAAGTACACGTCCCCGGAGGGTTGTGCGATCGCGTCGAGCCTGAGGTGGTGGTGCTTGTCCTCGGTGATCTGGTACTCGTCGGAGGACCGTCGCAGGTAGGCACCGTCGACCGCCTCGGGAACACCGGCGAGCAGCGATCCCTTCACCAAAACGATCCGGTACGGGTGCCGGTTTTCGAGGCCGAGAATATAGGCGTTGTCGTCGATGTCCGTGCCCCCGCACATGCAGAATAGGAACGGGGTGAAGCCTGTGTTGGACGCGCTCGAAAGCTTCTTCACCGTGCCCCGGACCGACGCACCTTTCGCGGTCGGGTTGTAGTCCGACAGCGCGACGCGGAGAGCGACGCCGCCGATCACCGTCCCGTCCAGACAGTTCATCGCGTACACCGCGGAGCCTCCACCGTTCGGCGGCGTGATCCCGCCGGTCGCCCCGCGGGCCACGATGCCGGCCGAGAGTGAGTTTCCTTGCTCCGTCCAATCAACACTGCTCATGAGTTACCATCCTTCCTCGAAGTCCTCGAACAACTCGCCCGGCCCGACGTCGGTATCGAACAAGCAGTCATCTGTCCACACGTAGGTCAGCGGATCGATCAACGCGCCGCCCCACCCCGCCGGGTCGATCAGCTCGACGCCCTGAGGTGAACCGATCGACACGTCGAAGATCGCCGGTTGTAGCCCCGGCCAGATCGGGTCGTCCTGATGTCCGCCTCCGATCGCATATAGCGAGTACGAGGCGAGGGTCCACTTGTCCGATCCGTATAGCTCGCTCTCGTCCCACGGCGGCGACGTCCCCTCGATCGCCTCCTCTGGTGCCCGGATCTCTCCGGTGGTGTCGTTCGGTCCGGTGCCGTTGAACCCGAGAGCTTCGCGGGCTCCCTCCTCGTAGGACAGATTCGGCCCCGCGTAAAGCTGCGCCGCGGCGACCGTCGGAACCGCGGTCACCCCGTCCCACCCGAGCCAGATCCGGTAGGTCCCGTCGGGCTGCTCCTCGGCGCCGAAGGTGTTCGGCGACAGAGGGAATTGCGCCGCCCACAGAGTTTGCAGGTCGGTGAGCAGCGCGGCCGGTGTGTCGTAGATCCCCGACGTCACCGCCACCTCGTACAGGTTGGTCGGATCGGAGTAGTCCCAGGCCCAGAGTTGATCGCGGTTCGCCTTGATCTGCAACGGGAAGCTGACCGGGTCCCCGTAGATCCTGCCGTTGCGTTGCTGCGGCGAGTACCAGTCCCCCACCGGTAGCGAGAGCGGGTCGTCGTTCCACCCCTCGCCGAACGTGTCCGCGTCGCGGGGCAGGACCCGCGGCACACCGACACCGTTGAGCACCTCGTAGTAGGAGAGGAACTCGGCCTCGACGGGGCCCGCGCTCTCGAAATCGTCGTATTGCTCGAACCAGAAAAACGTCTCGGCGGTGCCGGCGATGTCCGACCCCTCGGCGAACACAGCTGCGATCGCGGACACGTCGTCCCAGGTGTCGGCGATCCCGACGTCGTCCACCCCCCAATCCGAGCCAGTGTTCCCCTCGAAATCCCATTGCAGTAGGACCGTCGACCCGGCGTAGTTCGATCGCAGGGTCACGTTGTCGCCACGCGCCCGGGCGGTGGTGTGCTGCAAGTAGGAGTTCAGGACGAGGGCAAGCTCGTCGGCGGTGACCGCGGCCGGGTCGTCGAACCAAATATCCCAGAACTGAGCCCACTGCCCGGTGAACACGTGCGACGAGAAATCGGCCACCCGCGGGATCTCACAGAGCCCGTCGGCCGTCGTGGTCAGGATGTCCTCGACCGTCTCGATGTAGGTGTGCGAACCGGCATACCAGAAAGACGAAACGGTCCAGTATCCGTCGAGCCCGGTCGACCCTTGGATCCTGATCCCGCACCCGGTCCTGAGGTATTGTCGATAGTCGTTGTTGTAGAGGATGATCCGATTCGAGGGCGCCGGGGTCACCGCCCCCACCGAATGCTGAACCGCGATCCTCAGATCCCATGTCGGCCCCTCGAACGTGACCGACGGAGCCTCGTCTCCCCACCCGAACTCCTCCTCCGGCGTCGCCCACGGGCTGCTACGGAACGCGGCGAGCGGGTTCTCCGATCCGTGCTCGGACCACGTCCACCCCTCGGCCTCTCCCGGTGCGCCGTCGGCCGCCGGCTCGTCGAAGTTCCCCGACGTCACCACCGGAGACTCAGCGTCGTCGAACGCCCGGCGAAGCTCGTCGTCGGACAGGTCGTAGCACCACACCCGGGCCCGGCGGAACTTGCCCTCGAAACCCGGGTACGGTCCAGACTCAGGCGAGTGCCCGATGAAGGCGCGAGCCGTCCCGGCGAAGTATTGATTTACACCGGACGTCTCGACGGCGGCGACCGTGCGCCCGTTCACCAGCAACCGCAGGATCCTCGGACCGTAGCCGGACCGATCACCATCGGCCCCGGTCCACGCCACCGCGAGGTCGAGCGGCGCCGACGAGAGCACCTCGGGAGAGACCTGCGCCTGTAGCAGATTCCAGAAACCGTTGTCCCAATAGCGGACGTTGATAAAACCGACTTGGATCGCAATGCCGATCCCGTTGCTGAAATTGCTGCCCCGTTGGTACACGTCGCCGAAGCTGAAGATGTTCTTTTCCGGGTACTCGAACGACGCCCCTTCGAGCTTCAGCCTGATAGCGAAAGCGAACGGTGCATCGTCGGTAAACGTCCACGGGTCAGACGTGCAAAGCTCGGTCGGAGACTGCGTGTCCACCGGCCAGAATTCGTCGGCACCGTAGCCCAACAAGTAGGAGTCCTGCCCCATCTCGACGCACCACCCGAGGTCGGGGTCGTTGACCCGCAGGTTCAGCGGGGCGTGCGTCGATCCGAGCGGCGGGTGGATCAGGTCCGGGTACGAGTAGACCGTGCTCCCAAATGCCGCATACGGAGGAGGAAACGGGAACAAGTAGAGGTGATTGAATGCGTCGAGGAAGTCTCGATATTCCCACACCGCCTTGTTCATCACGAACGGCTCGAACTGCGCCAGCTCAAGCTCGGTGAAGTAATAGCGGGTCTGCGGATCCGCGGGAGGATAGCCCCCGTAAACCGCCGCTCCACCTTGCACCAACGCCGCCACCGCGGCGATGTCCTCGGCCGCGTGAGCGCCCCCCTGAGTCGCGTCCCCGTTGGCGGTGGTGTGGAGGGGTTGCCATCCCCCGGACTCGTACAGGGCGCGGACTGTGATGTCGTCCAGAGGACCGGGGTCGACCACCACCTTGTTGCCGCTCGAAAAGATGTCGTTCGCCACCGCGATCGACTCCGCGGTGGTGAACGTGTCGCCGCCCCTGTGCTTCCATCCGGTGTCGCCGGCGCGCTTGCCGTGGACCGAATAGAAGTCGACGTGCGACCCCGGGAAAATCGAGGTCAGGTTCAGCGCGGACAGCACCACCCCGGTCCACGCCCCGCGGACCGGAGTCTCGGGTGCGTCGCGCAGGAGCGCGTCGGTCCACTTCGCCGCGATCGATGTTTCGATCCCGCCGAGCCCCGTGGCGAGGTAGCCACGCAGGGGAAGTCGCGCCCCAGATCGGGTGTAGGGAGAGCCGTAGTTGTTGCAGAGGAACTGAGGCTCAGGCTCGCCGGACGGGTGCCCGGCGTAGCCCCACTTGTTCGGCATCACCGGCCACTGATCAACGATCACCCCGCCGGGCGAACCGGCGGCGAACCGCAACCTCTGGATCGCGTGGACAGGCGAGTCGTAGTTGATCGATCGGGGCCCGCCGTTGAACGTGACGAGCTTCCTCAGAGTTTGGTGGTCGTCGGCCGTGAACACGTAGGGCCCGCCGTCCCGCGCCAGCACAAGCTCGCGGTTCTCGGCGGGGTCCCAGTCGATATACGGTCGCCTCATTAGATCACCGTCCCGGTTTCCCCGTTGTAGATCGTCACCGTGCCGAGCCGCGGGAACTCATGGTTTGCGATCGACACGTCCGCTCGCGCGCCGTTGAGGGTGAAGTCGTCGGCGCCGGCGCCCACCTTCCTCACCCCGGTCGTATCGCGCACCTCGTTGAAGATGTCCGACCACGGAACCTCGCCGGAGGGCGCCCCGTCGGCGTCCTTGAAGTTGTAGCCGAAGTCGACGTTGGCGTTTGGCGATCCGTCGGTGTCGAGCGGAGAGAACCACGCCTCGAGGTTCGCCTCGATCGATGCCTTGACCGCCGCCGCGGAGTAGCCCTCGGCCAGCCAGATCCACGCGACCACGTCGATGTCGAGGTAGGTCGGAGCGACGACGAGAGTCTCGAACGTCGGGGGCGGTGGGTAGGTTTCCGTCACCGCCGTTTCGACCAGAGCGAGTAGGTCAGAGGACGGGGTGCCGCCGCCGGTCGGGACGACGTACAGCCGGCCCTCGTTTTCGGGGACGAAGCTCGCCTCGTCGGCGGTCAACATGAGCGCCCGGGCGACCCCGACGATTTCCAGCGCGTGAACCTCGAAGTCCTCGCGGGTGGTCGACGTTCTCGCCGCCGTGTTGGTCAGCGGAATCTGGATCCGCGCCGCGTTCACAGTCTCGCGCGCCGTCCCGCCGTCGGCCGCCTCGGCGTTGGTGACGGTCAGCACCGCGGTCGTCCCGAAGGAATCGGTGAACCCGGACGGCATGCGCTCGAGCGAGCCCGGGTCGACGTTGCCGGCCTCGCCCCCTCCAATCTCGTAGGAGATGGTGAAGCTGCCAGCCTGAGGGATCGCCCCGTTAACCCCGTCGCCGGTGCGGACGGTGGCGCGATCGTTCTGGTCGACCCGGATCGTGAAGTCCCGATCGATGCCGGACGAGAAGGCCAGCGTGTCCTGCTCCTCCCATGCGCCGAGCACCGTCGAGAAAGCGGCCGACCCGTCGATGTAGGATCCCTCCGGCAGGTAGAACTCCTGATCGGCGAGCCCGTTCGACGTCGCGGTGTACGTTCGGCTCTGCGCGTGGCGCCAGCTGCCGGTCGCCGAGGTCGAGCCCGCGGTGATCACCACGTCCGCCTGAAGCTCTCCTATCACCGGCGCAGTCGCGTCCTTCGTTCGGATCAATGTACCGGCCGGGATCGTCACATCGCCGGCGAGGGGGCCATTCTGAAGCGTTATGGTGAGGTCCACCGACGCCGCCCCGACGCCGCCCAACTCGTACCCGGTCCGGCGACCCAGGATCTGCATCCATTTTCGCTCGGTGCAGGTCGGCACGAATGCCTGACGGAACAACCTGCTCATGTAATAGTCGTTGTTGTTGCCGGCGTCCGAGAAGGCCCACCGTAGCAGGTTGAGAGTGTTGTTGCGGTCGCGGTCGGTCAGGTTGGGAAACACCGACAACATGAGATCCCACAGCCGATCGTCGAGACTGTCGAAGTCCCGGGCGGTGCGGTCGTAGTCGATCGCGGGTGCGGCCATGCTAAACCTCCAAGGTTACGGTGCGACGCGAGTCTGCCCCATCATAGCTTTTTTCGGTGTAGGACACCAAGACCTTGAACTCGTCCTTGTCCCGGTCGACCTCGGCCGGCGACACTTGGATCGCCGGTTCCTCGCGGGTCAGCACCTCGGACACAAGCGAGGTCGCCACGGCGTCGCCGGTGGTCCCCGGGAAGTGCCTGTGCTTCAACTCGCGGAGCCGCGATCCCTTTGTGGTGTCGTAGCGTAGCTCGCCCCGGTGGATCGACAGCGACATGAGCACCGCCGACGCGAGCAGGTCGTTGCCGCGGACGAGGATCAGGTCGGTCGACCCGACGGTCAGCGGAACCGCGATCCCGAATCCGTGTCGGTCACTTGACATCTAGCACTCCTGACTTTCGAGCAGCAACGTGATCGCCAGCTGCGGGTCCGGTATCATGTCGGCGATCTCGTCGATCAAATTCGCCAGCAATAGCAACGCATCGATCACCGTGTCGAGCACGTCGAGGTCCTCCAACAACGACGAGAAGCACGGGATCTCTGGGCCGCCGAACAGAGAAATTAGCAGGTTGCAGAGGAGGATGATCCGGCCGATCCCCTTCAACGCCTCGGCGGTGCTCAACGTGGTGTCGTTCACCGTCGACTCGGCGCAGCTGAGGAACCCCGACATAGTCACGTCGTTGAGGTCCGCGGCCCGATCGATTTGGTCTGCGATTCTGGCTAGTTGCTGTTGGATGTATTGCAGGTCCGACGCGACCGCCCGGAGCAGAGTCGCCAACCCTTCGAGGATCCGTTTCACCATTCGCGGGATCGAGAGTTGGGGAATCAACCCGAGCAGATCGTTGATTTTTTCGACAAGCTCGGGGACACACTGGAACAACTCGGTGGGGTCGAGATTCGTGATCGCGTCGGGCACCGCCTGCACGCAGCGGAAGATTGCGAGGCACGTGTCGAGCACGTTGAAGAACGGAGCCAGGAATGACATCGCCGGCCCGATCTGCGAGTAGAATTGCAGCCACACGTCGGCCGCGCTCGGAATCTGATTGATCCCGTTCCACACGTGGGACAGGCAGAACCCGCCCGGGAAGCAGAGGTCGTCGGTGCTCGGGATGTCCGGCACCGGGAAGCAGATCACGTCACCGCTGGGGGCCCACACTGGCACGTCGCTACCTCATTGGATCGGCTTGCTGCTCGGCAGCACTTTCCGACCTCGAATCTGGATGTCCCCGCCGTTGGCGTCGGCGTTGATCAGGCTCCCACTTTCGAGCCCGAGCGCCGACTCGCAGAACACCCGTAGACCGTTTTCCTCAATATTGAACAGCACCTCGACGACGGCCTCCTCGGCGTCGCCGATCGTTTTGATTACCCGCAACGCGGCGAACCGCTGGCCCTCGCGTTGGTCGTGCACGAACCGGAAGCTCTCGGTCCCCATCACCATCACGTCCGGGTGGACGAACTCAGGAAACACCTCGCCCCGTCCGGGCGGCCCGGCGATCCAAAGCGGCCGGTCGATCTTGCCGTTCGGGAAGAACACCGCCACGTCTGCACCGATCGGCGGAACCGCGTTGATCCCGAATTGTGCAGACCCGCCCCATCCGAGCGGCTGGGCCCAGGCTGTCTCCTCGATCCACCCCGGGATGCTGACCTTGATCCGGCCGATCAAATCGTCCTCGGCGAAGGTGGTCGCCGGGTCGTCGTCCGGGTCATTCTCCCGCTTCAGGATCGTCCCCATGTAGGGGCCCCAGTGAGGAAGCTCCATCGCCTATTCTCCCGGCAGGACGAGCCCGCCCGCGGACTTGCTGATCAGGTCGTCGCGTTGGTTCGCCGGTAGCGCCGACCATTCGGCCGCGGTGACCGCTGTACTGCTACCGACCGACGTCCCCGACTTGTCTTTGTATTGCCACTTCGGCACAGGTTGCCCGTTCTCCTCTCCCCACGTCAGCATCTTTTCGAGGGACGACGTGTCCGCCGGTTGACCGTTCTCGTCGAGCGGAACGTCGGCCGGTTTCTTGTTCTTCTTCCGGCCGACCGAGAGGACCTTCTTCGCCGCCAACTTTCCGAGCGCGTCCTTCCTGTATTTCCCCATGATTTTGTAGCTACCGGGAGTGATTTCGGTGCGCGCCTCGGTGCAGTAGTATAGCCCGGTGAAAGCCTCGGACGGAAGCTTGAAATAGTGCAGCTGCTTCGCCCCGACCTGCGGGTTACCGCGCAGCGTCACCTCCATTTTGTACCGTCCCTGAGCCGTCTCGAAATACCGGGCCGCGGCCTCGTTCGACACCTCCTCCTGCGTGGCGAGGCCGATGTTGATCGTTTCCTTCGACGACGCCCTCGCTTGCCGTCGCCCGTCCGGGTTGTCGGGGTCGCCGATCTCCTCGTCGTCGCCGAGCGAGTAGTAGTGTTCGAGGTAGTCGCCGAGGGTTTCGTCGTCGGTGGTGGCGCCGACCTCGGCCTCGACGGTTTCCTTGGTGATCGGGTCCCGCGCGACCACCCGGATCTTCGAGACGTCCTGCACATTCCCCTGAATCACCGGCGGCGAGAGCACGTCGCCGAGCCCGGGCGCGTTCACGTAGGTGAAGAAGTGAGTCGGTTCGACGCCCCACCGCCGAGGGTGGAAATGGAGCCCGGCTGCGTCGATGTACCAGACGAACCCGTTGCGACGCGCCAGCTGGTTGAGCAGGGCGGCGTCTGTGCCCTCCTGCGTGATCGCGTGACGGATGACAAACGTTTGGAGTACGTCCGCCAGAATCCCCTCGTAGCCGTTCTCCTCGGCAATCTGGTAGACCACATCAGAGTCGTAGACATCGTGCCACACCCGGGACTTCCGAGAGCGGTCGAGCAGCACGGACTCGTCGAGCAGCTTGACGAGGTTCACTTCCTTTGTGCGCTTCACGATCATCCGTCGCGGGGTGGCGATGTTGTCCGGCCAACCCCACGTCACCGCGAGCTTCTGTCCCTTGCGGAAAGCGGGGTTGTCGAGCAGCGCCATGTCCCGATCGCGGAACCGAAGCTCGCACACATCCTTGCCCCGGTCGCGGTCGATGAAGGTGAAGGATTCGAGCCGGTCCTGTACCAGCTCGAGCGTTTCGTCCCCGCCCTCGTCGGATTGGATCAACGACAGCCAGATGACGGGGCCGCTACCCATTACGCCAGCCTTTGTCGGTCGGAATCAAAGATGCGCTCGATCACCGTGCGGACCGACGGCACGAAAAGCTCGGTGCCGGGTGCCGGCGGGGTGTACGGGTCGAGGTAGGGCACCGGTTGGAAGTCCATGATGATCCAGAACAACCCGGAGGGTTTCAACCGCTGGCTGAACCGGGCCGCCTCCGGCTGACGCAGCAACGCCGCGAACCGGTCGCCCGCGATCGAGTGCCACGTCTCGCCCTCTGCGACTTGGTGCACCGCGTTGTCGGGGAGGTCCTCGTACTCGAACGGGTCCGCCTCCGCGACGAACGTGAGCCCGTCGTCGTCGATCGTCTCGTAGCTATTGCGAAACCTGCTGTCCGTTCGGAATGCCATCGCCTACGCCCTGCTCACGATGCCGCGTTCGAGGATGCTCTGCGTGGTGAACCTCACCTGCGGATCCTCCTTGAATTGCAGCCGAAAAACCATGTGCACGATCCGCCCCCGCGGATCTTTTCGAATCACGTCCCAGCTGAGAGAAACGAGCCGGCAGTACATCTCGACGACACCGGGAACGGTCAACACCAGCAACGGCGCCTCGCCCCCGGTGAATCCGTCGGGCAACTCGTAGGGCACCATCACCGCCTCGAAATATGACCAATGGTCGAGGATAACCTGCGTCGCCTCGGTCGGGGTCAGGGGTTTGCCGTTCGGCCGAGCGTGTGCGAGGTGGATCCGGTTGTAGGTCGCCTCGAGGTTCACCACCCGATTGCCGGTGTGGCCGAAGTCGAGGTGCGCCGAGGCCCCCCCGATCGGCGCCGCCTCTTCGTAGTTCGCTCCCGTCTGCCCTGACACCTTCGGCGGCCACGGGAACCGCACCCCGGACAGCCCCTCGGTATCGACCAGCCAAGCCTCGTCGCCGGTCTTGTATCGCTTATAAAATTTGGGGTCCGGCATAGCCTACTGACCTCCCGCCGGCGCCGGTGCTGGCGTCCCGGCCGCACCGCCGGCGAGCCCTTCCTCGATCACCTCCTCTTGCAGGTCGGTGACGATGTTTCCAAGCTCGCGGGTGCCCACCTTCAAATCGATTTTCAGAGGGCGTTTCAATTGCTGCGCGTAGAACTGAGCCTGGCGGGCGAGCATCATGTCGACAAGCTGCGTCACCGTGTCCTGCGCCCGGGTGCCTTTCTCCACGTCGCCGGTGGCGATCATGTAGCCCGCCGCGGCCTGACGTCGGAACACAGATTCGAGGGCCTTGCGGTATCGCTGTTCGCCAGCTTCGCCGGCGCCGAACCCCCGGGTTTGCTTCATCAATTCGAGGGCCTTGACCTGCGTCCGCCACGCCTCGCGGACCTGCGGCGCGTCGCCCTGCGTCGCCGCGAAATCGATCGCTTGGTGCATCTGCTGAAGCGACATCTCCGAGGCGTCGCCGAGCAACGCGGATCGTAGTTCGCCACCGCCGCCGCCGAGCACCGAGGCGGTTTTGTTCACACCAGAGGCGATCGTCCCCAACGCGGACGCGATCTGCTTCAGTAGTTCGAACAACTCCTGCGCGCCGGCTATGATGTCCTCCATCGTGACGTCGGCCATTGCCTCCTGAATCTGCCCGCCAAGCTCGATCATGTGCGTAGCCAGTTCGAGCACGCCCTCGGTTGCACCGGCGATCACCCCTCCGAATTTGCGCCCCTTCGCCGCCCAGCCGTCCACCGACTTGGTGCCTTGACCGGTGAGGTCGAACCACCGGCCGAACACACTTTCGATCGCCTGTTTCAGTCGGTTCCACGGTTCCTGTAGTCCGGCGAGAGCGGAGTCGTAACCCTCCTTAACTCCTTTGAAAAACGCCTTCGCTTTCCCTATTACACCGGTCATCATTTCGAGGAACTTCGCCACCCCCTTGTTGCGGTCCTCGCCGAGCTTCTTCAAGGTGTCCTCTGCGAGCGCGCCGGTCCGCAATAGCTCGATCACTCCCTGCATTCCGAGCTTCGCCTTGTCCGCCATTGAATCCCAGGATTCCCCCAACCCGCCGAGGTTCTTTTGTAGCGTTCGAATGATGCCGCCGGCGCCGAGGCCGAGGGCCGAGATCGCCAGCACCAACGGGCCCGCGAGTAGCAGCACCTTGCCGATCGTGATCGCCAACCCGGTGAACGAAATCCCGAGCAGGTTCATGATGCCGTGGAGGATGAGGAACCCGCCGGCGATCGCGGACACGACACCGACGATCCCCACGAAACCGATCACCGCTTTCTGCACAGGCTCGGGTAGACCCTGCCAAGCTTTGATGAACTTGTTCAGCATCTCGGTGACGAACCCGACGACAGGTCCGAGCAACTTGGTGAGCGGCTTGCCGACCACGACCTGAATCGTTTCGAGTGTCCCGCGGAGGAGAGTTTTCTGGCCGGCGTAGGTTTCGAGCAGCTTCTTCTTGAACGCGACCGCGGTGCCCCCGGCGTTCTCCATTTCCTCGCGGAGAGCGGCGATCGCCTCGCGTCCTTCGAGGGTGACCTTGGTCCCGTGGATCATCCGGGTATAGGTTGCCTTCTGGATCGCGTTGAACGCGAACAACCCGCGAGCGCCGAAGGACTGCACCACAATCCGGTTTCGTTCCTCGTCGGTCCACGTCTTTGTTTTCTCGGCGAGGTCGAGCATGATGTCGACCGCGGATCGCATCTGCCGCTCCTCGCCCTCGAACACCTCGATGCCCTTCTTTTGGAGAGCTTGTTGCGCTCCCTGGTGGGCACCGAGCCGGCGTAGCGAAGCTCGGTAGGCGGTCGCCGCCACCGAGGCGTCGATGTTCCTGTTTCTGATCAGACCCATCGTGATCAGGACGTCGTCCATCTTCTGATCGAACGTCGCACCGGCGGCCGCCGCCTTGGACAGACCGACCGCAAAGTCACGCGCTTGGAAGTTCGTCAGCTGCGTGATCCTTAGCAGCTTGTCGGTGACCACCCGGGCCTTTTCCGCCCCCATCCCGTAGGCGTTCAGAGAGCCCACCACAGCCTGCGCCGATTCGGACACGGTCATTTGCCCCAACGACCCAGCCGCGAGGTTCAGGACGTGATCCAGGGACGTGATAGCGTCGGCGGAAACCTGCCCCGCGGTCGCCAAGTCCTGCAACCCTTGGATCGCCTCGACCGGCGAGAACTGCGTTTTGATACCGGCTTGGATCGCGGCGTCCTCGAGCTGCCTCATCTCGTCGGCGGTGGCCCGGGTGACGGCACCGACGGCCGCGAGTCCGAGCCCGAACTCGCCCGCGATCTCGGTGGTCCTGCCTAGGGCGTCGATCAGCCCGCGGCCGACACTGAGGAAACCGCCCCCGACCGCCATGGTCGAGAACGATTTTGCCATCATGTTATGAGCTTTGGCCGTCGCCGCCCCGGCCCCCATCGCAGTCTTTTGGGCCGCGGCCGATTGTCCTTGGAGAGCGCGGAGGCCGGCGCCGACCTTGGCGAAAACCGGAGTCGCAAGGTCGCGGCCGATTACGTCGAAGAAAGTCTTGAACGAGCTAGCCACCTACCGACCTCCGAACATCTTGGCGATCGATTTCACCACGTACTCGAACGGTCGCACGGACAGGTCAGCCTCGGCCTCCCGCCGGTCGGCGAGCACGTCGAGGATTACGAAACTCTCCCGCGTTGAAAGCTCGCCCGCCTCGGCGTAGCTCATGATCCCGCCACCGCCGAGCGGCGAGGTGTAGGACAGTTCCAGCTGCAACTTTGCGACCTCCATCTCGTCGAACAACTCGAACAGAGGCTCGGCGCCGACGACGGTCGCTAGGGCCCGGGTCCAGCTGACCCGGATCGCTTCGTTCACACCCCAGATCGCGCTGCGGCCAGCCTCTCCTTCCGCCGATTCCGCATCCCCTCTTGCGGCCGCCAGAACGACACGTCGAAAGGGACCGCGGCCTGGAATTCGTGACCCTCGGGACACACCGCCTCGATCGCAATGTCGACGCCTCCCTCGACCGCGTCCATTGCATCCTCGAGCACCTCGTACTCGGCCACGGTCAGATCACCGAGCCACCGGTGCACGTCGTTCGCGTGCACGTCCTCCACCTCGGTGATCCGTAGCCGGGCCTGAGCGATCGCCGCGTCCTCGACCCGGTCGCCCCGAGAGACTTCTTCCAGCTGGGCCTCCATGCGCCCGTCGGATAGCAGGAAGCTCACCATCTTGCCGTCGACGGTGCACACGAACGGCTGCTCTTTCCGCACCGACTCGATCGCCTCCTCCGGCATCGGATACCACAGAAGATCGCCGTTCGGGATCGCGCGCAGGTCGAGCACCTTCGGGAACGACGGACGCGACGCGGGACACCGCGGACACTTCAGGTCCAGCTTGTACTTGTGCCCCTCTGGGAACGACGCGATCCGCAAGAGGATCGCAGCTTGTAGCCGGTCGCCGGACAACGCCTTCGACCAGTCTGGTTTGCCGTCCTCGTCGAGAATGTTCGTCGGCCCGGGGTCGACTACCTGCTCGGTGCAAGCGTTCAGCATCTCGGTGAGCGCGACCGCGTGCCCCTTTTCCTCCAGGGTTTTGCGGAACGCTGCAAGCTCGCGGTTTTTGGTGCCGCGGAACTCGACGACGAGCCCGCTGGCAAGTGTGCCTTGGGTCATGGGTTACCTCCCTCTGCCGATTGCCCCTCGTTGGGAGTTGGTGGACGTTGGTTAGACGGGTAGCCGCTGGAAATACTGCCCCCGCATTTCGAGCAGTTCCCGTCGCTTGTCGTTCTCCTTTTTGTCGAACTTCGTCATCTCGTAATCGATACCCCAGGCTTTGAAAACCCGGACGATTTCGAGGTCGGATCCGTCGCGGTCCAGCTGCACGAAGTCGATGTCCTGATACAGGTTCGGCTCCGTCTCTCCGAGGCCGGTCGCCACGTCGACCGTCTGCTTGAAGAGATTGTAGAGATCCACCAACTCGGACAACGGTCCCTCGATGGTGAACGGCTGCATTTTCGCCTGACCGGGAAGGTCCTCGAGCACGGCGCCGTGCGGCACCGGAACCTCGACCCCGCTCACGGTCATTTTGAACGGGCCGACATTCCAGAAGTGTCCGGCGGTCACGCCCGCGATCTCCGCCCGGAAGCGGAATGCGTCGTAATAGGTCCTCGGCTTCGCCATGGTTGGTTGCCTCCTCTTTTACGCTACGGCAGCGCCGGGCGCGAGACTTCGATCTCGATGAACTTCGCGTCGTAGGCCCACCCGAGCCCGATCCGCGCTCGGAACTCCCCGAGCGCCCGAACCTCGGACGGGTTCAGCTCGTCGGACGTGTCGACGTAGAACAGCGGCGCGTCCTCTTCGAGGTACGCGATCGCCCCGTCGTCGTTCGTCTCCCAGGCGTCCTCGGGAACCTCTGCGTTGACCCACTTCTCCGCGTTGCGAGCAGCCTCGCGTCGCATCGTCGTGGTGTTCTTCACGTGCTTGTAAACGATCCACGCAGCCTTGATCGATTCGACGATGTGAATCGATGCGCGGGTATGCCACTGCCGCGGCCAGTCGCCGGTGGTCTTGCAGTTGTCGCCGCCGTCGAAATGGTACGGGGTCCCCTCGAACTTCACGATCGGCTCGACGTTCACGTCTGCCAGCCGGTCGCGCTTGCCGGCGTCCATGACCTCGTCGAAGAACTGCAACCCCACGACCATCGGCAGGATCCCCTGGTCGTTGTCCAGGCCCGCCGCCGAGGTGTATAGGCCGTCGGGGTGTTGGCGGTCGTTGCCGATGAACCTCGCCATCTTCAACATGCTCGGCTCGACGTACAGCAAGCTGTCGTCGTCGGCGTCGACGTACTGATTCGAGGGGGTGTAGATCGCGGCGTCCGGGTTGGCGATCGCCGGCCACGGCCAGCACGGCGGCGCCGCGAACTCGGTGAGCCCGAACGTGTTCGACTGCGCCCACGTGACCATGAGGTCGGCGGTGTTTACGGAGTCGTTCGGAGAGTCCGGCGTCGGGTGCAACCCGTAGCAGTCATTCCCCCTCGACTCGGTGTAGGTGTTGATCGCCGCGTGGACCGCCGTGCTCGCCCGGTACGGGATCGCGTACAGCCTGAGGGTTTCGAGGGTGTCGAACGAGTAGAGCCCCGTTGCGCCGGCCGAGCTTCCGATGAAGTCGTTATCGTCCAGCGAGGTGAGGCCGTCGTCGCCTCCGGCGAGAGGACCGGTCGTCCCGCTCGCGGGCTTGGCGTCCGACCATGGCGCACCGACTCCCTGATCGGTGACCGCGATCAGGTCCGACCCGATCCCGGCCGCGTTGATCACCGTCTCGACGTAGCGCAAAGCCGAGGTGTCCATCGTGACGTTCTTGAACACCTCCTGCGCGACGCTGTCCTTCATCACCGACAGGTCGAAGTAATCGGCGTTGCCGTTGCTCGCGGTGGCGATCAGGATCTCCAAATCGTGCGCATAGGTGCCGGGGGTTTTGCCGTCGACCTTGAGGGTGTTCTGCGCCGCGGCGTCCGAGCCGGAGTGCAGCACGTTGTCGATCCCGAGGATGGTTGACAGATCCGGCGACCCGGCGCCGATCTGCAAGGTCGCGGTGGCGCCGGTTGCCACGGTGGCGATCGTGATCGTGTCGTCCCCGTTCACGGTCACAGCGACGTTGCCGTCAGCGGCCTCGATGATCGTCTCCAACTCGGCCGGGGTGGCGGCCGATGCGTCGACGACGTTGCCCGTTCCGCTGTGCACCGCCGGTGCCAACCCCAGCAGCACGGCGAGGTCGGGGGCCCCCGCGGCGAAGGTCAGCGTGGCGCCGGAACCGTGCTGATCGGTTTCGACGGTCAGCTGCCCGCCAACGTCCTTCGCGGCACCGCCGAGCAGCTGTCCGTTGATCAGGTTTATCATGTCCAGCAACGACACCTCGCCGCCGGCCGCGGTGATCGTCTGCGGCCCGTTGCCGTCGCCGGTGTCGATCGTCATGTTCTCGCCACCGGCTAGTGGGGCGATCGGGAACACGACGAAGCTCGAGAACGCGGCCGGGGCGTAGGTAATCTGCGCGCTGTTCGGACCGCCGAGGTTGGTCGTGATGTCCATGTCCGGCGCCGCGGGAAGCAGGTTCCATGGCCCGGCGATCGTACCGTCGACCGACGCGGCAGACGCGAACGCCCCTGCGGTGTCGAGCATGAGCGTCGCCGCGACCGCGGTGAAGCTGTTCGGGTCGGTGATGTCGGTGTAGTGACAGGTCCGCGTCACGTAAAGCTCGGCGCCGGGTGCGAGGGCGTAGAACGCCTCCATGAGGTGGGCCAGCGTGCCCTCCTCGGTGATGCCGCCGAATGTCCGTTTGAAAGATTCCGCCGAGGTGACCGCGGTCCGCTGCCCGACCGGGCCCCGCTCGGTAATCGCCACCACCCCGCCTTGACTCGTCGGCAGGCCGGTAACGTTGCGCGTACCCTGCCGGAATTTCGAAGTGACTCTTGATCGTCCGGTTGCCATGCTCTCCTCCGTTGCCCGTCAGGGGGCCGCTTTCTTCGACCCTAGCAGGAACCAAGCCCCCGCGTCTAGTCTTTGATCTCTATAGCGATAGCCCCTCGTCCTCGACCTTTGGTGAATCAGGATCGGACACCGTCCACCCGCGCTCGATGATAGCAAGCTCCGCGCCGGAGATGTCGATCCCCTTGATCATCGCCGTGCACCTGAAGTTCGTGAGCCCGTCGAGGTTCGGCCCGATGTCGAAAACGGGGTGTCCGTCGGGGGGCATATCAAGCTCCCATTGCCAGGGCTCTCCGTTCACCTCGAGCGTGACCCACGGCAGATCGTGGAACATCTGCACAACCGCCGTCGAGAGGTTCAGTAGCTCGGCCGGGTGTTCGGCGTTCGACCACACGTCCAGCACGAACTCGAAAATCACGCACCGCTCGCGCTGGTTTCGGATGTACTGGTCAGCCTCGGTGGGGTGGTCCTCCGGGGTGGCCTCTTGGATCCACCGGTCGCGGTCCTCCTCCCACGTCGGCCCCTGCAACCGCACCAACGGCAGCCCCTTCGCTTGCAGGTATTCGAGCAAGTCCTCCGGGGTCGAGTCATAATCCCGGTGCATGGTCCACCAAGTATTTCGGTGGATATGGCGCCGGAGCATCTCGATAAACTCGCGGATTACCTGCTCGGCTTGGCCCGTCTGTTGGAGATCCACCCGGCGGAACTCGTACCCGCCGGCGAGCGTCGCCTCCTCGCCCACGATCGGATCGCCGTTGTCGTCGAGGTTCACCACCCGCAGATCGACCGCGGCCGGGAGCGCGTCGACCACTTTCTGCTCGCCGTCCACCGTCTGCTTAGTCTGGTAGTCGCCGGTGTAGGTCGGAGCTTTCGCGTGGATCAGAGAGTCGGTGACGGTGGCGGCGAACGGCGCCCGGTCGTCCCCGAAGTAGACCGCCACCGTTTGCTGCTCCTCGCCGCCGAGGTATCCGTCCGGCGGGGTCGGCACCGTGCGGAAGTTCGTGCCCGCGATCTCAATCACTTCGCCGCCGCGGGTCAGCCCGCCGTCCGGCGTGGCGCTGCTCACTGTCGGTGTCGCCATGCTAGAAGCCTCCCGTCGATAGCACCCGCTGGATCTCTCGGTCGAAGCGTTCGTCCGCCTCCTCGCGCCACAACTCATAGCCCGGTCGCAGGAACGGACGCGCCGGGACCTCGCGGCGCAGGATCTGCCCCTCGCGCCACGGCACTCTGAGGATCCCCATGTGCACCAAGAATTTCGAGAACTTGTGCATTTTTCGAGTGACGCGGACGGTGTACTTTCCGGTCCCGTACTCATGGACCCGAGCGAGGTCGACCATGTCCTTTCCGCCGCGGTTGCCCCGCGTGCCGCGGTGGACTCCGACGGTGTACGCCATGCCGTCCTGACCTGCGTCCTGTACGTTGATCGAAGCGAGCAGGTCCCCGGAATCGATCAGGGCCTTGGAGGATCCGGTCCCCAACCGCCCGCGCCGCTTGCCGGAGTCGCCCCCCTTGCCGAGCCGGCGCAGCTGCATCGTCATAGCGGACAACGGGCGGATCTGGTTCCCGCCCGGGGCTTGCATCTTCAACCCCTCAACCATGGTTCGTCTGCACAAATTGGCTTCACGTTCGACCGCCCGCCGGACGCCGTTCTTTACCTTCAGCTTCCATCGTTGGAGAGCCATCGCGCCGGCCAGTAGACCGCGCGGCCTGATCATGATCTGCGTCACGCCGGCCCCTTGTCCGGTCGGGCGCAGTGCAGGTAGAACAGGTTGAACCTCGGCCGCCGGAGGCTGAGCCCGTGGCCCGACCGCTCGACCCGTTCGACGAACACCGGATCGTCGACCGAGAACTCCTCCTCGATTTCGCCCTCGCGGTTGCGGATCCGAACGATCCGATCGCCGCGTTTCAGCATCGGCGTTCCGTCCCCCCTGACCAGCCCCGCGGCGACCACGTTGCGCCGGTCCAACGTCAGCACAAGCTCGACGACAGTCTGCCCGCCGGCGGCGTTCAAACTGATCTGGCCCCAGTTCCCCCGGTCAACCTGGCAGGGGAGGGTCACCAGCGGGTGCTCACGCCTCGCGCTTTGCCCTTCCTGCGTGTTGCCGGGTACCCGCCGCAACCCTCCGAAAACGTCGTCGTAGGGGTCCTCTGCGAGCGTCTCAGGGAAGTCTAGGATCGCGTTCGCCGCCCCGCCGGTGATCTCTATGCTGCCCCCCTCCACCGTGTTGGTGCTAACGATCACCGCCCCGGACTCGGTGACGTAGGCGGTGCCCCCGGTCAGCCCCCCGGCGATGATCGCAGCTGCAACCTCGTCGGCGGTGGCGTTCGACGGGGCGGCCATGCCGGCGACCGCGATCGTGACAGTCTGAGCCCCGCCGTCCACCTCAAGCTCGAGGTCGACGTCGCCCCCGGAGAAGTCGAAGGGTGCGGTGGCGTCCGACGCGACCGACGCCGCCGCGGAGAGGGACGACGCGAGGCGCCGGATCTCGACCGTGAACCGCTCGATCAGCCAGGATGCCACCATTAGATCGCCTCCACTCCGAACGTCAGCCGGAACCCTTCGAGTACCTCATGGACAGCGGGATCGATAGCGAACGACCCGCCCGCCGCGGTGGCCGATCCCGACTCGAAATACTCGACCTCTTGGTCCCTGGTCTTGAGCCGTTTCAACCGGGACGACGCCACCGCCTCCTCTGCCTCGGCGGACGCCATGCCGGCCGCACGGTCGACCACCAACTTGCGAGCGGCCCACCGGATCAGGTCCGGCGTCTCACCGTACTCGATCGGGGTCTGCGAGTCGGTGTCGGTGTCGCCGGCGACGGCGCCCGGCGGTAGCTCGGTGTAGCCCCAGATCCCCACCACCTCGATATTCTGTGTCCCCTTTTCGAAGTAGCTCCACGTGACCCGCCGCTCTCCTTCGTCGTCATAGAGGATGTCGTCCGAAATCATGATCTTCGGTGACGCCCGGTCGTCGATCTGCTCGGCGCGAAGGTGGCGGTTGTAGACCACCAGCGAAGTCCGCGGGACCTCGGTTCCGTCGACGTACACTCCGATCAGAGCGATGAGGGGCACGTCGCCGAGGAGCAGCATGTCGCCCCGGCCGACACCGTCGAACCGTTTCCGAGCGAACCGCGGCGTGAAGTACCTGCGAGTGTACCGATCGATATAGGCGTTCGCCGCGGTGATCGCGCGCTCGACTGCGTCGCTGTCCGCGTCGTCCGGCGTCAACCCCTCGGCCCGGATCTCACCGAGAGAGCAGTAGCCGTCGAGGTCGATCTCTGCGATGGTCTGCGGCGAGCCGTTGTCGTTCCCGTCGGCGTCGTAGAACTGGACCCGGTACAGGTACGAGCGATGTCCGCGGGGGTCAGCGTACACGTACCGCTCGACCTCGGTCACCAACGGGATCCGCGTGGTCGACCGGCTGATCTCCGTCCAGCTTGTGCCGTTGTCGGTGCTGCGCTCGATGCGTTGTTCGGTGTACCCGGCGTCGTAGATCGTGGTGAGGTTCTCGACCTCCCACGCCAGCCTGAGCGGGGTCACCACCGCCTCGCCTTGGATCGGCTCTGCCTTCTCCCCTTCGGCGAGGGTGTCGGTGTTGAACAACGCAACGCAGTACCAATAGGTCAGGTCGCCCGCGGTGTCGTCGTATAGGTAGCTCTCCTGCCCCTCGACGAGAGGGATCCGCGTCGCCGGCGTCGTGATCTCCGTCCACGCCCCGCCGGGCCCGGTGGTGGACCGGTACACCTTCTGCGTGTTGTAGAGAGTCAGCATGTTTTCTAGCTCTGGGACTTCCCACCGGAGCTTGATTACGGTCGCCATCGGGTCACCTCACCTTTGTCATGCGGGGCCGCAGGGGCACCGGCCGCCGCGGCGCCTTCGGTCGCGGCGCCTTGCCGCTCTGCATCTCGACCGATCCTACCACAGCTGCGCTCGAAGCTTTGGGGCGCAGCTGCTTCGCGGACGTGGGCTCGGGTTCAGCGGGCGCCGACGCGGACTGCATACGGACCACCGCCGATCCGACCGACACCACCGCCGGGCGTAGCCGGGCAGAAGCAGAGGCCAGCTGCGGCGCAGGACAGGACGCAGCTCTCATCGCCGCCGCGAGGTCCGCCCGCAACCTCTGAACCCGCGGCCTCGGCTCGATTGCATGCCGTACCGCCGGGATCAAGTCGCGGACCCGGGTCATCACCGGGGGCAGTCCTTCCAGTTGCGCGCCGAAGCCGAGCGGCACACGCCAGAACGTGACCGCCCGGACCCGGTTCGCCAGCCCGCCACCGATCACTCTGAGCCGGCGGGCGTTAAGCATCGGGCACCTTCACGAATCCGGTTTGCGAGGTCCACGTGAAAGATCCCTTGGTCGCCACCACCTCGAGCATATAGGGCACGTGTGGATCGAAGTCCCCGCTAGGCTCGACGAACTCGAACACACCCTGCGGCGACATCGCCGCGGCGAGCTTGATCCCGAGGTCCTTCTTCTCGGTGCCGTCCGGTTCGTAGACTTTCGCCGCCACCTGATCGAGGTCGGTCCGCGGTTGGCCCTCGTCCTCGAACCAGACCGCGAACCGACAGTTCGTGGCGTTGTCAGAGAGCGAGGCGTCGACCTTGGTGAAGGTCCGGCGGACGACGTGCTCACCGGCCCACACGTCCTTGCTGAAATCGATCAGAACCTCGACCAACCAAAGCCCCACGTCGCTCGGGGTGTAGGTCACCGCGTACTCGCCTGACGTCCCGTCCTCGGTGATCGTCACCGGGTACCCGGATTGCTCGACGCCGTCGTGCCACACCGTCACGGAGAGGTCGCCGCCACCGACTGTCAGCCCCGACCGCTTGGTGTATCCGTCGGTTTCGTAGGCCGGGAATTGGTCGACGACCCCGGCCCCGTATGCGACGCTCAGGCTCACGACTCAGCCCCCGTATCGGGTGACCGGGCAGCTGACCTTGTGGTAGGCCGGGTGCGCCCGGAACAGCCGGCGTAGGTCGCCGGGTGAAGTGTTCGGCGGGTCGATGCTATCGGACCCCGGCGCCGCGGCGTTACGGAGGACCACCGCAGCTGCCTCAGAGCAGAACAGCCGCTTGGCAGAGTGTGACGCGCCGTCGATCGACATGCCGAACAGTCGACGCACCACCAGACGCACCAGACCGCTCAAGAGTCCCCGCCAATCGTAGCCCGCCCCAATCCATCGGCGCATGCCAGCGAGCCCGTGGAGGAGGTCCTCGTCGCACCTCCAACACTCGAGGTAATCGACCCGGGTCAGCCGGGAGGGCGGGATCAATTGCACGCCGTTCTCGTTGATCTCGACAGCGAACCAACCCCACACGTCGGACCGGTAGAGCAAGAAGGTGTGATTGACCCTCGACCGCGAGGCCCACCGGATGATCCGCCCGTACCACGCATCGGAGGCGGACAGGCAGATCAGGACTTTCGGATCGTCGATCACTAGCTCGGCTCCGTATAAACCGCGATGTCCGGGTAGCGGACCTTGACCGCCTCGGCGTCGGCCCCGCCTTCCTGCTTGAAGGGTTGGTGGTCCTCGATCTTAAGCACCATCTTGGTGAGCCGGCCGGGGCCCGGCGTCGACCACAGGACGAGGGGCTCTTGGAACTCGTAGGAGTGCGCCCAGATCGGCGAGGTGTAGTCGCCGTTGCCGGTGACGTCGAGCACCTCGAAATCGGGACACCGGTCGATGAAGTCAGCCTTGCTTGCGTAGACCGTCTCGCCCACCTTCAACTCGCCGGCCCAATACTCCACGATCAACGCGGCGTGGAGTTTTGCGTGCGCGCTGTACCTGATCCGCACCGAATGGATCGCGTAGGCTTTCCCCTCGGGAGGCTCAAGCTCGAACGTGCTATCGTAGTCGTTCGGCGGATCGACCCAGCCCCCCTCCGGCTTGCGTTGCCACGTGTCCGGGTCGGTGAATTCGTGCGTCGGGATCGATTCCCAGCTGTCGGCCTCGGCCGGCAGATCGCTGAGTTGCTTAGACATATGTTGCCTCCCAATCGAAGGATACCACGGACAAACCGCCGTTGCGGCCGCGGGCTTGGATTACGAAATCGAACGACGTCGGCGTAATTGCCCGGATCGAGAGGTCGGCGGCGCCGTCGAAGGAATGCGCGCCGATTGCTACCGTCGGCACACCGCTGAACGGCGAGTGAAACCGGACCCGCTGGCGATGCCGATGCCATCGCCGCCCCTGCCGGATCGTTAGCTCGAAGTATTCCGAACCGGCGTCCCGCTCGAACTTGACCGGCAGGTCGATCGCCCCGTCGATCAACCCGTCAAGCTGCGTCTGCTCTCCGGCGGTGAGGTCGCCTGACCACGACGTCCTGATCCAGTGCTCGACGGGGTCGTAGCTATGGTCGGTCATGGTCGCGCCGAACCCTGCCGCGGCGATGTCGTGCTCGAACTTGGCGAGGTCCAGTTCGCCGCTCAGGTTTTCCTTCAGATATTCCGCCATGCTACACCTCGATCCGCACCGACAAAAGCGCGCTGTTCATGTTGCCGACGAGCCCGTTGTGGTTTAGCTGAAGCTCGATGTAATCGCCGGCGTTGAGGTCCAACGGGAACCCGGGGTGCGAGATGCTAGCGTCCTCGTTCGAGTAGTTTCCGCTCCTCAGCTTGCCGGGTTGCGGGATGTCGGATCCGTTGAGCAGGATTCGGGATAGAATCGACCACGCCCCGCCGCCTCCGGTGCTGTCCAGTGAACACACGTATTGAACCCAGTATCGTGCGGTGAGCTTCGCCGTGATCCGGGTCGGTTGTCCCGGCGCCCACTCGATTACGTGCGGGTTGTCCTCAGCCGTCTGTTGGTCGAACGGGATCGAGGTCCACGACGAAAAGTTAGCCGCGGCCCACGTCGCCTGACGGCGCGCCGCGCACACCGTATCGATGTCGCTGATTCTCAGCCACCCCGGCGCGTCGTCCCCCATGTTCATCACGCCAAGCTGCGCCGTTTTGCCGACCGGCAGATGAAGCTCCACCAGCCCGTCGAAGAAGTTTTCTGAACCGGCGACCTCGACCTGACACAAGTTCCCACCCCCGAGGTGGTGGACCCAGGCTCGGTGAATCTTGCTATCGGCCGGCGCCGTGTCCGCCGCGGGGAGCGTCACGGTCACGTCGCCCGCCGTCGAGTCGACGATGATCACCGGGCCGTTCGACATCAGCTGAGCGTAGGTCGGCGCGTAGTCGTCGGTCACTTGGTACGGGTCGAGCTTGTAGATGTCGGCCGAACCGTCCTCGGCGGTGCAACTCAAGAACGCGCGGTCGTCGACGATCGCGGTGATGACGCTCGCGTCAGCCACCACTCGAGCGAGCCGGATGTGCTCTCCCGCAGGGTAGCCGGTCGTATTGGCTTGCAGCTCGTTAGCGTCGTCGACGTAAACGTAGTTGACCTCGGACGGCGTCACGGCCTGACCGGCGGCGCCAACGAATTCCTTATAGACACCGCCGAGGTTGTAGCCGAACCCGCCGACGTCGACCGTTAGCAACCCCGCCATTGTGACGCGACCGGTGGAAATCGCAACGGCAAGATCGATGTTCCCCTCTACACGTGTTGGCATTTTATCCTCGCTTCACTGCCTTGATCCTGCACTTAAGATAGTCGATCCCGCTGCCCAGATCATCGGCGACCCGTAACCGCAATTCCTCCGACGTCCCACCGGCGAGCACGACCGCCCCGTTCACGTACTGCGAAGCGAGCACCTGATCCTTGCTAAGTGCCCAGAACCCATAGCCACCGGGCGAGGAGAAGTGCATGAAATCCTCATTCTGGTGTAGTCCGCCGAGGAACACCTCACTTGACCCGTCGTAGAAATACACGTTCAACCCGTTGGTCAGGGCGGACAACCCCGCGAATTTCTCTGCCCCCGACGTGATTGAGTTGGCGACCATCACCACAGAAATTTCGTTGATCACGATGTCGTCCGCGGGGTCAGCTGCCAGCACGAAATCGACCGGTGAGGAGCTTCCGTCCACCCTCAGATCAGCCGTGTCCGGCACGGACCCGGACTGACGCAAGAACTCTCTAACGAGCCCGCTCGCATCGCCGGGGGCAACCGGAAAATTAACCAAGTCTCCGGCCGCGGTGTAGATCGTAGTTTTCGCCGCCCCCGTATCGTCGAGGACGGTCAGGTGGGCCAGATCGCCGGACGTCTGTTTTACCGCGATCTTGGCGTCAGCTTGAAGGCGGTAGAGCGTGTCGTCCTGCACCACCCCGACCGCGTGGCCGTCGGCATCGTACAGAATAGCAGCCGGTGACAGTGTCATGCGATCGCCCTCGTTCTGCTCGTTTCGAAAATCCCGGTGTAAGAAATCGTATCCGTCACCGTCGCAAGCACCGTCGAGCCGTCGGTGTCGTAGACCTTCCACTCGTCAGTCGTGACGAGGATCCCGGTCCACGTCAGCGAACGCTCCACTATCTTTTTCGCCTTGGTCGCGTCCTCGTACCAGATGATCGCTGTCGGGAAGATCCCGCCCGACGTTTCACGGAACGCGCCGGTAGTGAACCCCTCGGCCGGGCCGTCGTCGATGAAGTGAATCAGCTGGCGCAGCACCTTGTGCGCGTTCTCGGTCAGGCCGCCAGCGCCGGCTAGCAGGTTGGCGAGCGTGTACGGTGCGCCGACGATCGGATCCTCGAACACCATGTTCCCGCTGGCGTCGCGCTCGATGTAGACCTGCTCGTCGTCCGAGCCGCCCTCTTGGAGCGTGACGCCGCGGGTGTCGAGGTAGTCCTCGGTAGGGTCAGCCTCGGACGGGAACGGGTCGAGCTGCGTCCCGCCGGTGGCGGGATCCTCGAGCTTCAGCGGTCGAACGCGATCCCGTGCCAAGTCTAACCCCTTTCAGCTGCTAGGCAGCCCGTCGACCGAAGTCCATGATCTGCACGTCGAGCTTGGTCGCAGCGGGAGCGTATCCCATGCGGACCACGCGCCCCGGTCGCGGGATCGAGCCGGCGACGACCAGCTGCCCCGATCCTCCGAGGTAGTACGCGGTCTGCACCGTCAACCCAGAGAGCCCGTCGCAGATTCCGTGCTTGACCACCTCGGCGTCGGACCCGGCGCCGGCCCCAACACGCGCCACACCGATCGCCTGAGCGGTGAGGTCCGCACCGTTGTCGGCGTGCTCGATCTCCTCGGCGGTGGACGACCAGCACACCGCGCGGCCGGTGGTGACAGCCGTGTTGCACGTGTGCGTGTCCTCGACCTTCGGAGCTTCGGTCGCCGCGGACCCGGCGTGCGTGTGCAGCGCGTCGGCGTTGGACCCGTCGGTCAGGTCGTCGAGATTCGCCGCGGTGACGGTGGCGCCGACGGCGACGTCGTTCACCTTGAACAGCGACGGCAGGCCGACCACCTTTAGGCCGTCGGCGTCGACGTCGAGGGTGTCCGGGCTGTCGTCGATCTCCACCTCGATGCCGGTCGCCCCGATCACGATTCCGTTCGCGCCACCGGCGAGAGCTTGGAGCGTCTTGTTCGGCGACGTCCCGACCAATTCGAGGCCGGGGTTCGAGGACGACAACTCGACCTCGATGGAGTCGGCGTTGACCTTGATCCCGTCGCCGTTGCCGACGTCGATCGTGTTGCCGTCCTTGGTGAGTCCGGCCCCGGCGTTGATCTGTCCGGCGCCGGTGAACTGGATCCACGTGCCGGTAGGGACGGTGCCGTCGAAAACGTAACCGTTATTCTCGTAGTAGCCCCCGTCACCGTTCACGATGAAGGCCGATCCGTCGGTGGCCTCGGACGTGTCCGAGCCGGTGTTGCTCGCCCCGTCGAAGTCGACGATCTTGCCGTCGTCGGATCCGTCGGTGTACGGAGAGATCAGAGCCGTGGAGGTGGACAGCGTTGCCCGCGTGCCGGACGGGACGAACCCGCCGGAGTTGGTCACGACGAGAACCCAGTTCGATCCGTCGTCCTGCACCAAGTCTCCGGCGGCGACGGCCACCGACCCGCGGGTCAGCGTGCCGGCGTCGGTCACGACGTAGGCGGCCCCCGCGCTCGCACCGAGCCCGTTCAGCGTCGCCACGGTGGCGTTGCCGATCAGGTTGTGCACGGTCACCGGCTCGCGCCACTGCAACCCGGTGGCGACCGAGTCGACGTAGTTCTGATTGACCGCGTCCTGCCCGTCGGACGGCACGTCCGGCACCTGCGTGATGCGGTTGCCGTTAACGTCGAGGTTGCCGGCCCCGATAGTCAGACCGAACAACGTGAAGGTGTCGCTGGTTAGATCCTGTTCCTCGGGATAGTGGTAGTTGTCGTCCATGTAGACTACACGTCGCTCGGTCATTCTGGGGCCTCCTGTGCTGTTAGTCGACGGGTTGGAAAACTAGCGTCCCGTCGTCCTCTAGTCGGTGGTCGGCTAGCTTGATCCCGAGACGGATTTCGATCGCCGCCACCGTTTCGTTATAGTTGTTCTGCGCTTCGGCGAGGCTTAGCTTGGTCGCCCGCTGCTTGGCGTCCAGCCCCGCTTTCTGCTCTTTGTAATCGCGGTTCAAAATCTCTTGTCGCAGGGTCAGATTCGTCAGCACCGTCGCCTGCATCCGGGCGCGGGCTTCGTGCAAGTTCAGCGCGTTAAGCTCGTCGCCGGTGAGGGCCAGAGTCTGCTCCGGCTCCGGCGTCGTCGCCGGCTTGCGGGCCGGTCGTTTTTTTGCTGGCTTCTTCTTCCCTGCCGTCTTTTTCTTTCCCGTGTCGCGTGCCATTAACCCCTCCGCTTCACTAGAATGTTTTCGCCGGTCAACAACAGCAGATCATCGGCGACCGGCTTGCCGATGTGCTGCACCAAAACCCAACCGCCCGGGGCCGGAGCCGGGGCGGTGTCCGTGATACCAGACGCGCCGACGAAGTAGCCCGGGCTCGCCCAATCCAACCCGGTGAACAAGTCGCACGGCCCCAGGATCTGCATCTCGCCGGTGGTCGGTGTGAGCTTCGAGAGAAGGATCCCGACGGCCGGCATCTTCGCCTCGTCGAACGGGTCCGCCTCTGTGACTCGCCACCGGTCGCCGATGCGATCGCCCCGGATGCACATGCAATCGCCGACCGCGTCCGAAATGAGGCAAGCGACGTCGACCACCCGTGGTGCAAACAGGTATTCTGCGCGGGCACCCGAGAGGGCGTTGCGTCGCTTCATGGTCGTTCATCTGCCCCGTGCACCGCGGCCTACGACGAAACGACCTGAGCCTCGGCCCGTTCGTGCCGGACGAACCCGTCAGCACGGACCCACGCCAGCCCTGCCGCCGCGGGGTCCAGCTGCACGAACAACCGATCCCCCATCTCGCAGTTGATGTCGATGCGCCGGTCCGAACCGATCGCGGTCATGTCGATTTGCACCATGTCCAGCGGGAGCCAGAAGTAGGTGAGCGCGCCGCCGAGAGGATCCTCCTCGACCGGGATCCTCAGCCACGGCGTCACGTCGCACAACCCGGCCTTCGTCGCGTCGTCGTTCGTGATCCAGAAAGTGACCTGAGCGTAGCGGCGACAATCGCCGCCTTGGTCCTCTGTTGTCGGTGGTACTGCGGGTGCCCCGCCGGTGGCGCGGAATGCGAGATCGGCGATCCGCCTGTCGTCGACGTCGGCCGAGTCGTTGAACCTCTGCCCCATGGTAACCTCCATCGGTCCGGGGGCCGTCGGTTCAGTGTTCGATCACGCCCCCGGCCCCGTCCTATTTCTTTTTGTCAGTAGCCTTGCGGCCGCCGCGCTTTTTCTTGGCGGCGGGCTTCTTCTTGCCCGCCTTCTTCTTGGCCGCCCTTCGCGGTTTCTTGCCCTGCTTCGACGGGGGCGGGTCCTCGGGTGCGGCGGGTTCCGTTGTCGGTTCCTCGTCGCTGCCAGTGCCGTCCTCCTCGCCGTCCTCCCCGCCGTCATCCTCACCGCCGCCGTCGGGGTCGACGAGGTCGGCCACCGACCCGGACGGGCCCGCCTCGGACGGCGGTGCCTTTGTCCGGGTGTCGCGTAGCTCAGACTCGACATCGTCGAGCCTTGCTTCGAGCCGGGCGATCACGTTCGCCTGCTGTTCGCGCGCCGCCTCCGACTCAGCGAGCCGGGTTTGTAGCGCCGCGTTCTCGGCCCCCAACTCCGCGAGGGCCTCGCCCCCCCGTGGTGCGGACGGCGGCCCCTCGACCGACATCCCCTTCGCGGGTTCCTTCACCGCAGCCTTGACCGCGGGCAAGCCCTTGTGCGCCCGCCGCTCCATGTCCGTTTGCAGGAACGCGGCGAACTCCTCCTCGGTCTTGAATTCGATTAGCTCGAACACCGGGAGGTGATGGTTGCGAGGTTGCGCCACCCGGAAGATCCCCGGGTCGTCGGGGTGCCGTTCGGTCAGCCGCTTCGCCTCGGCGGCCGTCACCCGGTACACCGGCGACGGCGTCGGAACGCGGCCCGGTGCAGCCTCGCCGGCCTCGAACAGCTGTCCGCTCGGCGAGACGTACCGTCGGCGTCTGTAACCGGCGGTCGGGTTGTGTGGAATCATTCGTACTGCATGGATCATCGGTCGTTCCTTTCTTCAGCCCCTCAGTGAAGAAGGGGCTTCACCGTCGCCCGGCATCTTGAGGGGCGGCGACGGATCAGCCCCAGGATCGCGCCCGGCGGTGCCCCTACTTGCTCACGACAAGCGCGTTGAATTCCAGCGAGCTGATGTCGCCCGGGCTCACCTCGGCCGGCGGCGTCGGGTTCAGGTCGATCACCTTCAACGCCTGATTGCCGGAGTCCCAGTCGAGCGCGTAGCGCCCGGTGGTGTCCATGCCGGAAATGTCGAGGATCGTCGGGTCGACGCCCAGCTGAGCCTCGAGCAACGGCGTGATCTCGGCCGCGGGCGTGCCGCCCGTCGGGTACGAGTCGTCGCCTTGGATCGACATCGCGTCCTGGCGGATCGGTGCCGCGGGGTCGTCGCCGCCGCGGGTGTTCACGGTGATGGTTCCGAGAGTCATTTGCTCACTCCTGTTCTTCCCGGTTGCCCCGGGTTCGTCGTGTCGTTCAGGCCGCGGGGGGCGGTGCCCCCCGTGGCGGTCCTACCGTTGGTCGATCGACTAGCTGACGAGCAGGTTGTCGATCGTGACCACGGCCTCTTCCTCCTCGTAGTTGCATCCGACCCGGTACGACCAGATGAGGGTGGTCTTGCGGGCGCGTGCCGACCGCTCGGACTCCATCGTGATCTTCCGCCAGTACGAAATGATGAAGTTCTTGGGGTCGAGCAGCAACGCATCGGAGTAGTTGCCCGGGGTCAGGGTGATCGGCCACTCGGTGATCACCTCGAACGCGATCGACAGCTGCTTGATCGGGTCGTTCCCCTGGAGGATCGCGTCACCGAGAGCACCCATGCGAGCGGCGAGGTCTTGCCGGTAGCGCACCTCGACGTTGTCGGCCATGAGCAGCCTGAGCATGGTCAGGTCCGACCGGAACTCCTCCGGCATCGCCAACCGCGAGGATGCGATGTGCGCGAGGGAGAGCTTGGTCCCCGAGGCGTCGACGTTGTTGGTCGTCGCCAGTGCGCGCATCCCGTCGAACCCGGCGAGGTCGTAGTCGGCCGAGCCGGTGTCGCCGAGGATCATGTTCTCCTGCGTGTCGCGGCCGATCCGCTTCGGCATTTCCTGCTCGACGAGGTTGAGCAGGTTGCCGCGCATCACGTTGTCCTCGAGGATCGAGTCGGTCAGCGGAAGCTCGGCCACGAACTCGGTCGTTTCGATCTCGACTTCGGACGTGATCGGAGCCGTGCGCTGCGCCTCAGAGAGGGCCACGCCGTCGGTCGCCCGGTGCGCCACGCGACCCGTGAAGCGGAGCTTCGGGATCACGTCCACGGTGGACTGCTGCGAGGTGGTCCGCGCCAGAGAGAGCAACGGGGTTGCGACCGTGGCCCGGGCGATGAACTCGTCGAACTTGTGCGGGGCCAACTCGCCGCCGTTGGTGCGGAGGTCACTCAGCTGCATCTCCGCTTTCGCCATGATTTCGTCGTTACCGAGGGGCATCTTCTCCTCCTTTTACGGATTGTAATCCAGCGGATAGGCAGCGTTGGCCGTTTGTCCGCCCGCACCGCTCGGGGTCATCCCGGTCGGCGTGTCGATCTGGGTATTCCTGCGAGCGGATTCCGCCCGCGCCTTCCGAAGCTCGGCCCGGAGTCTACGGGACTCTTCCTCGGCCGCAAGGTGTTTCTTCTCCAAGGCGTCCAGCGCCCCCTCTGGGGCGGGGTTCTGATCGCACGGGTCAGGTGTCGCGTCAGGTGCCGGACGTGGACAGGCTGGCGGCTCACGCTTGCTCAGCGTGGATAGAACCGCGTCGGCCCGGGCAGCAAGCTCGGCTAGCTCCGCTCGGACATGCAACCGGGCAAGCTCGTCGGCGATCTTCTTCGCGTCCGTGTCGGTGTCGGCGTCGGTGTCGGTATCGGTGCCGCCGTCCTTCACCTTGCCCCGGACCAGCGTCACGCCGTTGTCCAGCTTGAGATTCTTGAACGACCCGGCCTCGAAATGCTCGGGATCGTATTGACGGAAACGAAAGCTCGAATCGGTTTCTTCGTGCCCGTAGTCCCCGACGCCGTCGTGTCCTCCGACCCAGGCGCGAGCCTCTTCCAACGTGAAGGAATCCTTCGGCATTACCACGGACTGCGTCACCATCTCGCCGGCGGCGTCGGCGGGCGGTGCCCGGTCGACCTTCGGCTTGGTGATCGTGATGTCGCCCACCGCCTTCGCCAGCCGGTCCCTCAGATCACCGGGTAGCAGGGCGTCGACCGGGTCGGCCTCGCCGATGTCGATCCCCTTCGCAAGCGCGGCCCGGACGATCCGGTCGAGCACCTTCGTTTTGCTCGCGTCCTTCTCGTACAGGTCGGCGACGGTGCCCCGGCTCCCGAGGGCCGCGGTGATCGCGTCGGTGTCGGGTTCGTCGTCGGACTTGCCGATCGGGAATAGCAGGTTGACCGGGTCGGCGTAGAGTGCCTCGGCCGTCGGTCCGTCGTCCGGGTACGAGAGGTTGCCGCCGTCGGCCAGCTGCTCGATTCCGTATTGCCCCGCACGGGACGCCTGAGCCGCGAGCCTTTCGTCGTCGCCGGCGTCGGGACCCGGCACCCGCTTGCTCAGGTCGGCGGCCTTCAGCACCGGGAAGTGATTCTGTCCTCCCCAATTCGCCCCGTAGTCTACGAGGCTCAGCATCAATGGCCGGATGTTGACCAGCCGGGTCGGGGCGTCGTCGTCGGTTTTGCGGATCTCAGGATCCATCGGCCGCGCCTTCCTCGAGCGGGACCCGTTGCGCCAGCCCGCCCGGGCTCACCGCCTTGAACGCCCCCTCCTTCAACCCTTTCCAGTAGACCGAATCGGTGTCCCACCGGAGGGTTACCAGCCACGTACCGACCGCACACTCGTAAGCCTCCTCGCCCTCGCCCAGAGTGACCGGGCCGCGCGTCACGTCGGACGCCGCGACCTTGACCACGTTCCTTTCGAGCGGCTCGAAGTTGTGCATGAAATCGACCTGCCCGCCGTTCTCCAACCAGTAGTAGCAAGCATCCTCGACATCTTGCTTCGAGAACACGTCGCCCTGCGTGTCGGGGTTCAGGTCGGCACCGTCGGCGCCGTCGTTCGGCTCCATAACGATCATGGTCGATAGACCTTGATCGTCGTCGTCGCCGTCCTCGGACTTCATGATGAAGTGTCGAGGCTTGCGCTCGATCAGAGCCTTGTTGAACAGCCGTACCGATTCGGGTACGTCGGCGGGCTCGGGTGGGGTCGGGTCCTGTTGGAGTAGCAGTTCGGCGCCGTCGTCGATCGGGTCGAACGCGAGGCGGACGTCGGCGATCTCCCGGGCGATGGTCCCCGGCGACGGTGCGCCGACCGGGTCGCCGGCCCACGCCTCGAGCTGCTTGCTCAGAGGAGAGTCGGCGTCGGCCAGGAATACAACGGCGCGGGAGTCTGCGCCTATTCCCCGGAGCAGCTTCAACTACTCGGCGTCCCCGCCCTCGGCGGCCTCGGCTTCGAGTCGCTTTGCGAACTCGGCGTAATCGGTCGGGTGCTCGGCGTGCTTCTCGACCGCGTCGTCCGCGTCGTCGCCCGCGGCGGGCTCGCCCTCGCCGGTGTCGTCCGGCCCGGCGCCGTCGTCGTTGCCGGTGTCGTCGCCAGCGTCGTCGCCGGCGTCGGCGGCGTCGTCCCCCTCGCCCTCGCCCTCGTCACCGGTGTCGGCGTCGTCGGACTTGACGATCAGGGCGCCGGCTCTCTTCAGAGCCTCGGCGTCGGGCGCGTCGTCGCGCTTGCCCATGGCGGCGATCGCCAAGTCGACCGCGTTGCGGACGTCCCACATCGAGTCGAAGGTCTTGCGGACGTCGTCGGGATCGATCTCGGACCCGCCGTCGAGCATCCCCTTGAGAGAGAGCAGTCGGTCGGCGTAGGCGGCGAGAACCTCGGACGCCAGCTGAACCGCGAGCATCCCGTCCTCGGCCTTCGCCACGGCGGCCGCGAGGTCGTCGGCGGTCGGCGCGTCGTCGGCCGGGGCCGTGATCGCGTCGACCTTCTTGCCGAGGTCCTCGATCGCGGAGAGCAGGTTGGCGATCGTGTCGGCGGTGTCGGGTTCCTTCACCACCTCGACCGTGACCTCGTCGTCGAGCGACTCGACGCCGGCGGCCTTCGCGGTGGCGGCTTTCAGCAGGGCGGCGCGGTGCGCGTCCGGCTTCGCTTCGAGCGCGGCGGCCTCGGCCGCGGCGAACTTCATGAAGTCGCGCAGGGGCATGGTGCGCTCGACGGTGGCGGGGCGGTTGCCCGCGTCCTTCAGGAGTCCGTCCAGCTCGGCGCGTTCGTCGTCGTTGGCCTCGCCGTCCAGCACTCGCTTGCTTAGCTCCGTGATCCTCAAAGCCGTGTCCATGGAATTGCTCCTCGTTTGTGTTTCTTGTACCCCTGGCCGGCTACGTGCTCGGCCGGGACGTACTGCATTCCTGCAAGCTCGCAAGCGAGCGCCGATGGTAGGGAGTTGCGACACCGTTCGATCGTGTATTCAAGGTCCGCGTACATGACGCAGAACCACCGGACCAAGATTCTGATCCGGTGCAATACTTCGGTCCGCGGGTACGCATCGCGCCGTTCACCAAAAGACTCCTCCACCAAATCTCTGATCATCTCTGTAGCACGGCGACGCTGGTCGGTGTCAAGTCCCAGGTCCTCTAAAACGTCGTCGACCGGGCGGTCTTTGATTATGATATTCGGCATGTTCTCCTCCCTACTTTAGCCGGTCCGGCGGCCATTCCACAAGCCCAATCTCGAAGCCGAGCGTCGGCACCACATAGATCAGAGCGTTGAGATTTCCGTCGAACCCCCTCCACCCAGGAGTATCTCCCCGCGGTGTGTCGAACCGCACGCGCCGCAGATCATCACGTGCTGAGATTGCGTCGCGGATTTGCTTCGCCTCGGCCCGGTGTCCGTCGATCGCAATCACCCGGCCGCTCCCGCTGTACCGACCGCCGTTCCATAGCATCTTGGCGAGCGAGATTCCGTCGCGCTCGATGTAGATTGCTCCCATTAGAAGAACGCCCCCCGTAGCCACGACAAGAGGAACCCGATGTGAGTAGGGTTCGCTCCCCAGAGGTGCGCGAGCTTCGTTGCGAGGGCCGGCACCGTCGCCGCGTGTGCCGTGGCGGTGATGTCGGTCCGGGTCGGGTCGTCGTGGTACACCTTGCCAGCGGTCACGTCCCCCCACCGCCCCCGGATGATCGTGTAGTCGTCCGTCCGGCCCAGCTGGCCCGTGAGCTTGAACGCCTCGCGGACGGCGGCCGCGGCGTCGGCGTTGCTACCGATGCCGTCAAGGTGGTGCGTCATCAATCGGATCAGCATCCGTTCCTGAGCAGCCGAACCGCCGACCGGTAGGAAAATCGCAGCCGGGGTGTATTCCCCCGCGCCGGGGCGCACGGCGATCGTCGGGAAGTCTCGCTTGAGGGCCTCGGTCTGGAACCTGCTCGATAGCGACGTCATGGCCCGGCTATACCGACGCTGAGCTTCGCGCCGGCCCAGCTGCCCGGTCAGCCCTTTCTGGCGGGCGACCTTGATCGAGCGGGCGGTCGGCGCCTTCGGTGCCGCGTACCCTCGGACCACACCCTGAATCGTTTCGCCGAGGGCCTTGGGAGAGAGCACGCGCCCGCCGTTGGCCTCCTGCGCTTTGGCGATCGCCTCGTTCACCACCCGCACCTCGTACTTCGCCCGGTCGAGGACCTGTGTTTTCAGCGGGACGTTGCGAACGACCCCCATGTCTCGGAACGGTGGAGCCATGTCTGGATCCCAGCCGATCGCGGTCGGGTGCCCCGGGGTCGGTTCGCGGACGAAGTCGATCGGCCGGTTCAACTGCACCACACCGCGAGCCCTCGGCGTCGCCGGCTCCATGAGGGTCCGGTCGACCGCCGCTCGAGGTAGACCGGCGACCGGCTTGCCCGGCGCGGCCGGTGGTGGTTTCGGTGGCGTCGGTGGACGCATCGGCAACGCGATCGGCATGGTGCCCCGCGGAACCTGCATCAACCCGGACACCGGCACGGTGATCGATCTGCAAAGGTGGTGGTACGGTGGCGGCCCGACCGCGGCGACCTGCGGGAACTGCTTCGAGGAGAGCATCTGTCGGTGTTGCCCGGCGTCGTCCCTCGTCCCCATGCCGGATCGGGTGATCTCTGCCATCCGGGTACCGCGCGCAGTCTCGATGTACCGGCGGCCCCGCTCGTTCACCGTCCGCATAAAGGGATTGACCTTCTTAATGTCCTCGGGAGTTGCGACCATCGAGGCGTCCATCGATAGATCGTAAGCCTGATTCACGTTGATGATCTGTCCGTCCATGAACCGGCAGATTTCGGTGGTCCGCTCGTCGACGGGGTTCGAAACCTCCATGAACTCGAACCCGGCATCCCGGTAGCCGGACACGTGCGAGAAGTTCCGGGCGCGTTGCATCGCCACCGAGGCTGACACCACCGCGTAATTACCCGATCGGATCTGGTACATGCCGGGCAATTGTTCGCGCAGCTGGCGCCCGATCGCGTACCGTCCTTCGCCTCGCTTGAGCCCTTCCTCCACGATGCGTCGGCCGCGGGTAGTGAGCCCGTCGGCCCGGCGCCCGACCTCGTCTCGTAGCCACCAGCCTTGTTGCTGGCCGATCTGTCCGATCGCCCGGCGGTCGGGTTGGCTGAACCCCGGTGCGATCCTCGGCGAGAAGGATTCGCGGACGAACTCCCGAGAGCGGCGACCGATCTCGCCAGCCCGAGCCTCGACCCGCCTGACCCACGGGGTCGCCAACCGCACGACCTTGGCCCGACGGAACACCCGATCGGCCGAGGCGAAGGCGCGGTCGATGTCGGCGCCCGTGGCCTGTCCCCAATTGATGTCGAGGTTTTGCAGGTACCGCCGGAGGAGAGGCTTGCTCCACCCTCGGTCGACCCGTTTCAATTGCCCGGCCAGCTGTGTCGAGATAATGTCCAGAAGCTGCTGTGGAGCTTGCGCTGCCTTCACCAGCTGCGTCTCGGCGGGTAGGGTCACCCGCTCGATCCAGCGCCACACGATCCGGTCACCGCGTCCGACCGCCTCGGCCTCGTACAGATCGGCGACGGCGCCGGGGTGCGCCGGCATCCGAGCGACCACCTCGAAGATCGCGTCCGGCCGGGCGGTGGCCCTCAACCTCTGAGGCTTGCCCCGGACTAGCACCGCGAACCCGGACGCCGCCCGCGGCCGCAACCGGGACACGCCCGCCTTCGCCAACGCCGCCTCGCGGTGAGTGCCGAGGTCGCGGACCGGCCAGAGGCTGGCCCACGTTGGGGCCGCCGTGGCGCGCTCCCTCTCGCACACCCCGCACATGGCTAACCCTTGTCGGTCGTCGGCGGCCGGTCGGGCAGCGTCTTGCGTAGGCCCTTCAGAGAGTCGAACGCCGGTAGATCACCGAGCGTCCCGAGGGTCCGGGGGGGGCGGGGCTTTGGTTTGCCGCGGCGCCGGCCGCGTTTCTCGTCGTCGCGCTTGCTCATTGTCGTGTGAATGTCCGCCGGGTCGGATTGCTCCCCGGGCAATGCAGCAACACCTCGAGCGTGTCGCCGGTTTCGTTCACCACCTCAACCTGACAGTCCGGGTACCGAGCCCGGACGTGATCTTCAAGCTGCGTTGTGCACGCCGCGCACCAACCGCCCGCGATCGATAGCACCCCCAACGCCAGAAACATGAACAGCAGGGCGGGGGCAAGTTCTTTCCAAAGGTTCCTCATTCGTCGTCGTCCTCGGGTATACCGACGGCCGGCGGCGGGCGCACCCCGCGATCGCGCAGGGCGGCCGGGATGTCAACCGGTGTCAGCCCGCCCCCATCGGCTCGCTCTGCCTTGCCGCGGGTGATTCGGAACCGCACACCGCACCGAGCTTTGCAGCCGCAGGCGACCGGCTCAGTGAACGAGGGAGACTCCGGTGGGCCGGTCAGCTTGCCGGTCACCAAGCTCGTCACCCCGCACACCGGACACCTCATCCTGTAGTGCTCGGTAGGTACCAACCCCGGCCCGTTTGGGCCGTTGGTCCGTCGGTGGTGTTGGAATATCTCTCCGCGTCGCGGTCGGCGCCGGCGATGGTCGCCGGGCACAAGCTCGAACGGCCCCTCATACCATGACATCTGTGCTAGTCCTCGTCTCGCTCGTCGCCGTTGATCGGTGCGTCGTGGGGCAGGGTCACGCCGTCGACCTGCTCGGGCTGGGACTCGACCGATTCGACGGCCACCACCTGCAACCCGCGTTGTTCGAGCAGGTCGCCGAGGATGTCCTCGATCCACGCGAGCTTCACCGTGGTTTCGTCCGGGTCCTGCGGCTCGCCATCGGCCGGCGCGGCGAACCCGGCCAGCGCCATGGACAGAGGCACCGTCGCCCAATCGGCGTCGACGCTGTCCAGTTCGAGGTTGAGAGTCCGGGCGGCGATCTTCCTGACGTCGTTCGGTAGCATGCCGCCGTGCTTGGCGAACACGTCGGTTGCTTTCGCTTGGACCTCCGGGTCGGTGGTGACCGGGCTGTTCAGCTTGAACTCGACGAGGTCGCAGCCGAGGTCGGCCAGCACGCGCCGGGTCATGGTCCAATCGAACGCCATACGCTCGGCAGAGAAAACCTGCGTGTCCGCCATCTCCATCGAGGCGTAGCTATTCGCCCGGGTCAGATCCTGCGGCGCCTCTCCCCGTAGCAACGGCGGGAGCCTGAACGACGCGCCGACCTTGTCCCGGTTGTCCTTGCCGTACTTGATCCAGCCCGCCTCGGACCGGTTCGCCCCCATGAGGTCGATCCACTTCACCTCGGGCTTCTCGGCCGAGCCAGAACCGCCGCGGGTCGGGGGCGCGGCCACCTCGATAATCATCGCGCGGTGGAATCCCTTCACCCCTTTCAGCTGGTCGCGGGTGACGTCGCGGATCTGCTTCTTCACGTTGTCGTGCAACGTCCCGCCGAGGATAACCCACGCCCCGACCGGCACCGACTTGTTATCGAAGTAGAGCCAGGTTGTTTCCTCCGCGGCGCGTTGGCCGAGGATGTTCGGCAGGTTGCCGACGTACCGAGGGATCCCCGCGGTCGATCGCGGAGAGTGGATCGGGAAGTAGATCATCTCGTTCGCCCGCGGCGCCTCCGGTTCCTTCTTCTGGAACAGTTCCTCGGCGGTGATCTTGACCTTGCCCTTCGGGGTCAGGACGTCCGCGTATACCTTGCCGGTTTGCCCCGACACGATCCGCGGATCGCCCAACTCCTTGAAGTAGAGCTTGCGGGTGCCAATCACCTGAACGTAGCGGCTGAACTTGCGGCGGTAGGTGTAGGGCCGGGACTTGATCGGAGAGACTCTCTGCTGTCCCTCGACGTCGACGTAGTGGCTCGCGTCGGCCAACGGGTAGACCGTGTGCCCGGGCACGTACCCGACCACCCGCAACCGACCGCGAGAATCCCGGGCGAACTCCCAGGCACCGTGTCCGATCGCCTCGCGGTCCCACCCCATCCATTGACACAGCTCGAGGAACGATTGATCGACCGAAGCTTCCTTGAACCATTGCTGAGCCTTGAACGTTTGCGATGCGATCTGGCGTTCCAGCTGGTCGCGGCGTTCCTTGATCTCTGTCTCGGTGACGGTGTAGTCCACGTCGGCCGCCGCACTCTCTGCTTCGTCGGCCTCGCCGCTATCGCGCAGGGCGTCGGCCTCGTCGGCGGCCTCGGCCTCACGTTCGAGGATGATCGCCCGCTCGATCTGCGCGTCGATGTCCTCGTCGGTGGTGTCGATCACCGGAACGATTTGGTAACCGTGGCCCCAGACTCCCATCACCATCGCGTCGAAACACTGCCGGAGCAAGCTCGACGCCTCGGTGAGCTTCAACAAGGTGCCCGGGTCGTAGGGGGGCTTCTCAGCTTTCGCCTGTTCCCACACCTCATAGTGGCGCCGGATCGTCCGTAGGGCGGTGAGCGTATCGGGGGAATCACCGCCGGCGACGTCCACCTTCGCAAGCAGATCGAGGACCCGCTCGTCCTCGGTTTTGTGCAGTTCGTCGAGGGCCTCGTCGGCCGCCGGTTCGTCGTTGTGCGATCGGGTCATGGATTACTCCTCGCCGAGGTTGGTGATCGACGCAGCCAGTGTAGCATTCCGCCCGGTCCAATGGTCAAGCAAGTAGAACCGGGCGCCGTCGAGAGCCTGTGAGAAAGCGTCGACCAAGTCGTCATGCTCGCCGACCGGGAAGTCGAGCAGCTCTCCGATCAGAGAGCCGCGGCCGGCGCGGAACCTTGGATCGTCGGGGTTGAGCCGCGACGAGAAAAACACCTCGCCGCGTTCGAGGAAAGGGGTCACCGCGAGCAGCCGGTGTTCCTTGCCGATGGTCGGTTTGATCGCCTCGACCTTGCCTATGAGCTTCGGGTGGTCGTGCTCGACCCACGCCGCGAGGTCGGCGCCGATGTCCTCGATCAGAATCTTGAACGGCTTGAACCTACCGAACGATCGCCACACCCACTCTGACTGTTCGGCCCGCGAGACTCTCCCGTGCCGGGCGTCGACCACGTAGATCCGCTCGGTCGGTTCGTGGACAGCGACCACCACCTCGGCCGTGTAGTCGGCGCCGGGTTGTGTCGATTTCGCGGTGTCGTAGCTGGTGAAGAACACCAACTCCTGCGCCGGCGGTAGCACCTCGAGGTCGATGTACCTGAGCCACTCCTCGCGGACGATTAGATCCTCGTCGGCGCGGCATACGTTGTGGTACCCGCGAGCGAAGGCAGTCGATCCGATGGTCGCCGCCCGGGCACGCAGGGCCCACGCCGGCCACCGGTCCGGCCAGATCGATTCGTAGTTCTTGCCGACGGCGTAGAATAGGACGTTCCACTCCGAGGACTTCATCAGTTCGTGGGACAGGTCGTCCTTGTGCCAGAGGGTGCAGATGTACCACACCCGGGAATCGGGATCGCAGAGGTTGAGCCAATCCTCGTAGAAGCTGAGCTTCACCTTCGCCCGGTTGGACGGGACGAGCAGCGCGTTCCGTTTTCCGCACACGTCGTCGGCGATCAGTAGGTCGCACCGCGAGCCGGTCGACCCGGAGAAGATCCCCTTCGCCTCGACCGACGGATCCTTGTCGATGATCTCCCGCTCGACGAACAGCTGCGTCGAGGCCCACGCCTCTGTCCGGTCCGGCCGGAGGTTCGGGAAAACCTCTTTGACTTTCGGATTGTGCTCGATGTGGCGCCGGATCGCCTTTAATCTTTTGTGCGAGAGGCTGTCGTCCTCGCACACGATCTTGATTATCAGGTTCGGGTTGCGTCCCAACTCCCAGACCACCCGCGCCACCACCGCAAGCTCGGTCTTGCCGTGCGACCGCGGAGCGACGATCAGAGTTTGCGGGTGGTCGGGGTCGCCGAGGGCGTCGATCCACTCTTGGTGGAACCACTGGATCTCGAACGGCTCGCCAGATTTGCGGTCGCGCATCGCGTACTCGCAGAACGCCGCGAAATCCTCCCGCGCCCGCCGGATACAGAGCGAACGGTACAGGCTGACCCGCCGGGCTCGGTGCCGCGGCGATTCGGACACGATGTAGCGGTGCGGGTCGACCTGCGGCAGATGCCGCACGGGTTCCCGGTAGTCGGGGTGCGTCGCCCCGCTCGAGCTATTCGTCGCCGTCGCTGGCATCCTTCAAGATCCCGGGCGGGTACGGGGCCCCCATCCGTTTGAGGTAGCGAGCAGCCAGCCTGCGGAGATTGTCCGGGTGGCCCGGGAATTCGATCCGCCACGACTTCGGATCGTGGTTCCACCACCCGCGCCGGAGTTCGGCCGCGCTCGCCGCCATGGACTCGCGTGCTTTCTTCAAGCGTGTCGGGTACTTAGCCGGCCCGACCAGCTGAACGTGCCGGGTGAACCCCGGCCCGGAGAAAAACCAATCCTTGATCAGCTCGTCATACCTCTCGAAATAGGTGTCGTCGAGCGGGGGAATGCAGAGCGGGGTGGCGGGGCAAGGAATATAGGCGTGGAAGTTCATCATGACCACGCCCTTCGGAAGTTTCCGCAGTTGGTGTAGGACGTGCTGCAATTCGAGGTAGTCGTCGAGAGTCTCGGCGGGTAGGCCGGTGACAAAGAACCACCGCACACCGACACCGGCGACGAGCAAGTCCCAGGTCATGCGGAGGAGTTCCTCGTTGCCGACCGGCTTGTGTACCGCCCGCCGGATCCGCTCGGACACCCCCTCGACTCCGATCCGCACCGACCGGAAACGCTTCCGAGAGATCGGCATCATGCGTTTGAGGTGCGTGAACATCGCGGACACGAAAGACTGCTGGCCCTCGAGGTGCACGCCCGCCTCGGCGCCGTCGTTCGTGATCACCGCGATCCGGTGTCCGTCCCGGTGCAGCTTGTCGACCTGAGCTTGCAGGATCTTCGGCCGGGGGTTGACCCGGTAGGTGCTGGCCCACCCGGTCTGACAGAACAAGCAGCGATTCTTGCAGCCCCGCGATCCGAACACCCGGATCGTCCCGTCGGGGTGGCGTAGCGGAGGCAGTTCCCAAGGGAAGTCAAGGTTGGGGACGACCCTCCGATCGTCGCCCGGGATCCACGTCTCGGGGAGAGCTAGTGCGGCGTCGAGTCCGTCGTTGAAAAGTGTACGGACAAAGTGTGCACCCTCGCCGACGCAGATCGCCTCGACCAGATCGTCGAACACCGGCGGCGACGTGCACCCGCCACCGCCGAGGATACGGACCGCAGTCTCGTTCCAGTGTTCCTTGATCGCGCGCCGCACCATCGCCACCCCCTCGGGTGACGACGTCGTGAGGAGCAGGACTTCGGCGCCCTGCGGCTCGACCAGCTCGACGGCGGCGCCGCGGGCCACCGCCTGATCGAGTTCCCACCTGAGCCACGTAGCCGCGAGCCCTTGGTGCTCTTGTTTCGGGTAGTTCGTGTCGACGATTCCGATCTTCATTCGACGTTCTCCAGCCCGGCGCGCACCACGTTCTCAAGCGTTTCGTGGTAGCGGTGCCCGACGTCCGCCCGCTTGCCCTCCATGTAGTCGCCCAGCTGTTTCACCAACGCCCCGGGCAGGGACGTCTCGACCAGCCCGATCTTCACCGCGACGGTGTCCCGCGATCCGACCGCGGCCCACGGCGACGTGACCCCCTGCCCGTCCTGCCCCGTCGACGTCCCACCGTAGGGCTCGCCGAACCCGGGCTCGGTCATGGTCATGAGGTCCTCCATCGCCGTCGCATCGAACCCGGTCAGGTCCATGTCGAAGGCGCCGGTGTCCATCTCGACGAGCAGATCCTTCAGCGCCGGCGCGTCCATCTCGGCAAGCTCGGCGATCCGGTTGTCGGCGACGAGGTCGGCCCACTCGCTCGCTTCGTCGGCGTAGTCCTGCCGATCGATCGGTACCAACTCGGCGTTGAGCCTGATCGCGGCCGCGAGCCGGCCGTGTCCGCGGACCACGAACCCGGACCGGGTCGACACCGTGATCGGCGCCCGCCAGCCTTGATTCAGGATCACCTTCGAGAGCAGGTCGATCTGCACGTCGGGATGTGTGTTCGGGTTGCGAGGATTCGGGACGAGCGAGGACGTCGCCACCACCTCGTCGTGAGCGCAGAACACCGGGATCTCGTCTGCGAGGATCGGGGCGTCACCCTTCGCCGCCGGCGCCTTGCCGGCCGGCTTCTTTTTCGCCACCTTCTTCTTCGCAGGTTTCTTGCTACCGCTTCTCTTAGCCTTGCCGCTTCCAGCTGCCACGGTGTCCTCCTATGCCGGGACCCGGTATAGAATCCGGTGCCCCTCGTTATCTGACTCTCGTTCGATTCTACCCGCGTCGGCCGCGGCGTCCAGTGCCCCCTCGAGCTTGCGGTGGTATGCGTCGGCGAACCCCGCCGGGATCAACCCCCGGGCCTCGGCTCCGTCGAGCAGACTCGCCGCCGTGTGCCACGCCCCCTTGTTCATGTCCAACACAGTACGTCCCAGATCCTCAAGTTTCGCCGCGATGTCGGCGTCGGGTGTCGGCGCCCGGCCCCGCGTCCGCCTCGCCTCAGAGCCAGCTGGCGGCCCGCTCACACTGAACCCCGTCACCGCCGGGTGTCGTCCCGTTCGGCCGGGCTTGGGGAGTTCGTCGGTGGTGCGGGTGCCGTCGGGGTCGACGTCCTCAGGCCGTGGCCCTCGGTTTCGTTTCGGCGGCGCCCGATGGGGGGGGCACCGCCTCCGGCTCCGGGTCGGGGTCCGACTCCTCTCCCTCCGGGGCCAGCCGGTACTGGCAAGACCGGGGTCCGAGCCGTTGCAGCTGCAACCGCGGTTCGCCCCGGTTGTGCATCCGGCGCAGGGCCCCGGCGACGAGCGCCCCGGGCCGGTCGATTGCCCGGCCGATGTCAGCCGGCCGCCTCCACGCTCCGACGCAATCGCCGAGGTGCGCGAGGATCGCTAGCTGAGTGACGCCAGCGTGCCCGCCTTGCGGCTTCTTCTTCTTGCCCGGGGCTTCGGTCGCGGGAGAGGTGCGGCGGGAGGCGGGGCTCTTGCTGCGTCTGGTACGCTTTCGCTTGCCCCCGGCCGTCGGTTCCGGCTTCGGTTTCGGTTCGGGTAAGTGTGCGGTCGTATCGTCGACCGCGATCGTGAGAGCGACGTCGAGGTGGTCGGCCGCCTCGTCGAGCTTCACCGCCCGATCCCGTAGGGCCTCAGCCTCGGCCCGGATGCCGTCGCGCAGGTCGGCGATCCGTTGGTCGGCCGGGGTCACGCCGCAGCCCTCCGCTTGCGTTCCCGTTCGAGGCCGAGCCGCAGCCGGTGGACCGCGTCCGACCTGCTACGACCGACCGCCTCGGCGAAGTACCCATAGCACCGAGACGGGCCGCGGGACCGGTCGCGGCACCGGACCCGGAGCAGAAAGACTGATTCCTTCTTGCCGTAGTCTGCGCCGGGGTGGTTGTCCGCGTGTTCGACCCGTAGCTCGTCGCCGCAACGCGGGCAGCTTTCCTTCTTCATGGGGTCCCCTTCCTGGCGATGCCGTCGCCCCGAGAGGTTGGGGGCGGGCGGTTAGAACTTCAGACCTTTGATTTCTTTCTGCTTGGCCTTGATCATCTCTACCCGGGCCGGGTTGTCGCCCACCCTTTTCAGCTGGTCGGCGAGATTGGCGAGGGCCTCTTTGCGAAGGTCCTCGGCGTTGGCGACCGCGGCCTTCTTCGTCGTCGACCAATCCGGTTTGAGCACGAACAACTCGCGGTTGGCCCAGTCCGGTTGGAACTTGAAACCCTCGCCTGAGTTGGTGACCTCGCCTTTGTATTTCTCGATCCCGCGGGTCAGCGCGAACTTGGAAACGTAGACCTCGGCGGGCCCGTCCTTCTTCTTTGCCGGCATGGTTCCCTCCACGTTGGGGTCAGCTTCTTGGTCCATCCTACCGCCGGCGGGCGGTCGCGTCAAACGTTGTGCGGTTAGTCGGTGTCGGGGGGGGGGCGGTGCCGGCGGGCGCCGGCGTCGGGCTAGTTGTTGTCGGACGCGGCGCGGAGGTCGGCGATCGATTTCTTGGTCCGGGTCGGGACGGCGTGCAGCCACACGTCGGGGAGGCGGCGGGTGGACTTGGCGCGGTAGGTCCATTCGGTTTCGATCCACGCGGCGCAATCCTTGTCGGTGACGGACACGGACAACTCATATTTGGCGTCGTCGGCGTCGTAGGAGGACACGTCGTAGAGCGCCGGAACCTCTACGAAGTAGCGGTCCGCCTTGCCGTGCTTGTTGGACTCGTTCCAGCTGACCAGAGCGCGGTCGCCGACGATGGCGAGCACGGCGGCCTTGATTTCGGCGCCGCGTCCGTAGGTGCCCCGCTTCCGCCACACCCGGCAACGGACCTTCCGGTCGATGCGCTTCACCACGACCGGGGCGGTGCCGGCGCAACGGTTCTCCATGTCGCCCAACGTGGAGCGGAGGTTGTCGATCGCCCGGGCAACCTTCATCGACTCGTTGTGGTCCATGCCGTCGGGCGTGGGGTCGTCGTCGATGTCGTGGCCGATGGTCTTGAGCAGGTCGGCCGCCTTCGCCAGCTTCCGCATGGTGTCGACGGCGGCCTTCCGCTTTTTCTCGGCGTCGCGGTGCTCGTCGGCGATGTTGTTGCGTCCCCATCCGTAGCGGTACAGTTCCGCGGTTACCAGCTTGTTGTCGGCGGCGTTGGTGTTGCTATTGGCGTCGGTCATTGTGTCCTCCGTTGTGTTGTTGTGTCCGTTCATCATGCCTCAGTATTGCATGCCTCGCCGGTCGTGTCAACAAAAATAAGCGAGTGGCTGTCGTTTTTTCTTTAGGCCGGGCTTGGCGCGGGGGAGAGAGGACGGCGCGAGCTAGCAGTCGCGCGTCGGCTTCAGGCGAAGGGTGCGGAACGACGGCGAAGGGTACAGCGCTAGGCCGGTCGCGCTACCCGGGCGGGTGGCGACGATAAGCTCGCCGCCGCTGGGAGAGAGGGCGATGTGGATCTTCGTCCCGTCTGCCATCGTGGCGGTGACCTCGTCGGCGCCGGTGAGAGCCAGCCCGGACGGGCCGCCGGCGTTCTCGGCCGGTGACGTCGGGGGCGGGTTCGAGGTGCCGCTCGCAACGTCTCCCATCTCGTCCACGCCGCCGTCGGTCGGGACGTCGTCCTCGCCGAGGGTCGACGGGAGCGCGGCGCCGCAGTGATCCTTGACCGCGCGGAGAGACTTGAACCCGTAGATCCATTTCGGCCACTTGTCCTCGGTCCTGCCGTCGGTGACGATCACGTCGGCGTGCCAGCCCTCGGGATCCTTGTACGCTTCGACCGTGACGCGCGCCGCGGTCCCCGTGTGACTCGATCCGCCGTTGTCCGTCCATTTCAGTTCGAGCATCTTGCCCTCCATGTTGCGCCAGCTGGCGCCGTTAGCAGCTTCCCACCTCGTCCGGGTAGCCGGTGCCGTTGATCAACCTGACCGCCCCGTAGGGGGCGCACCACTCGAAGTGCCGTCCGTCCTGAACCCGGCGGTAGACCCACCACCCGCCGAACTTGGACACGTCGTCGGGCGTGACGCGGAGGCCGAGCTTGCGCCCGAACTCCCGCGCGGCCGTCCGGGCGTTGTCCCTCGAGCGGGCCGGGTCGACCGGGGGCGCGTCGTCGCCGCCGTTGCCGGGGCAACCCGCGATCTCACATTCGTCGCAGAGGCGGCCGCCGCAGGGGTCGTCGTGGATATTCTTGTCCGTGTAGACTACCATCGTGCCCTCCGTTTTCTAACCGATTTGCAGGATCAGCTTGGTGTCCGGGTCGAACCACCCGTGACGCCGCTCAACCCCGTTCGAGCCCAGCACCATCAGATCGAAATACTTCGCCCCGTCCATGTCCGTCCGTCTCGACATCATGGGGGAAACGTAGTTGTAGGAATCGCCGCGGTAGATCGTCTCGCCAGGGGCCGTGAACATCGCCCCGCACTTGGAACAATAGACGATCGTCCCCATCGTGTCGACGTCGGGATCCCACTTGGTCGGCGGGGCGCCGCAGCACGGGCAACCGTCGTCGTCGACCGGGTCCAACTCGTGGCCGGCTACCAACACCAACCCGTCACCGTAGGGGCGGACCGTGTAGCGGTCGATCGCGGGGTTGGCGTCGACCACGATCCCGCGGGCGTGGTTCTTGGTTCGGATGATCACTTCGTCGCCGTTCCGGTGCATGGCTACCTCCCGCCCGCGACGTGGTCGCGGGTCGTGGTCTGGGTTCGGGCGTGGTAGTCGGCCGTCCGGTCGAGAGCCGCATTGCCCCCGGCCGTGATTGCCACCGCCAACACCAACCGCGAAACAAACTGAGAGGCGAACGAGGGAGTCGAACCCTTGCCGAAGCAGCACTCACCCGTGCGGGCGGGACAGCCGGTCCCCTTTTCGGTGCGCGTCGCCGTGTGTTGTGTCCGTGTCATCATGAGTAAATTCTGGCACGTGGGGCCCACCGTGTCAATAAAAATAAGCACACGTCCTGCTGATTTTTTCTGGTCGCATGGAGAGCGGGCCGCAGCGATCGGCGGCCGGATCAGAGCTTGAGAGGGCGGGCGCCGCGGGCTAGCGTTTCGGGTATCTGCCTTCGAGCGCGGAATTGATCACCGGCACCACGTCCGGCCCGAACACCCCGTTACGCTTCGCCCAGATGAGATAGCCTTGATCGACCCGTTGCAACGGGGTCCCCTTGTGCTTGCCGAAGGTCAGCACCACCGCGTCCCCCTCCCATCGCAGCTTGCCCGCGAAGTCGACCGCGTCCGGGTCGCGGGTCGCGTCGTGGATCCCCTGCACCGAGCGGGGCAGGTCGGCGTATTGCTCGAGCTGGCCGCGCAACACATCCAACGTAGCCTCGACGTCAGCGAGGGCGGCGTGGTGGTGGACGTGCTCGCCGCCCGTGTAGAACCGCACCGCGGCCGCGAGGTCCCGGGGCTCGCGTTGGTGGTATATCCGGCATGCGTCGACAATGCAGACGGTCAGGTCGAGGCTCAGGCCCGCTCGCAATAGCTCGTTCTGTAGGAGCGGGATGTCGAACCGGTCCGCGTTGAACCCGCCGAGGTCGGCCCCCTTGAAGAACCGGTGCACCCGGGCGGCCTCCTCCCTGAAGAGAGGGCAGTCCTTCACGTCGGCGTTGGTGATGCCGTGGATCGCTACCACGTCCGGCGGGATCCGTCGGCCCGGGTTGAACCGCTGCACAAGCTGGTCCCGCCCGCCTCCCGGCGAGAGCTTCACCGCCGCAAGCTCCACGATCTTGTCGTTGTTCACGTCGGCGCCGGTCGTTTCCAAATCGAAAACGACGAGCGGCCGTTCCAGTTCCAGCTGCATCCGGTCCTCCTATCGGTTGGTGTGTCCATCCCCATCAATCGGAATAGGCGCCAGCGAGGGCTTGTGCTTGGTTCAGCGCGGCCGTGGATCGGTGGCGTTGCCAGCAACCCCGCGACGGCGACCACCGCCACCCGCTCCGCTTCAGTCTCGTTTTCAGGTCCGGGCCCGGGCGCCCCGGCAGGAACAGCTGCACCCGGTTCGCGTCGGCGTTGTCCACGATCCGCACGTCGCCGACCTCGGACTCGCTACTCGGGATCGCCCGTTGCGTCTCCATCTGGACGATACGAGCTTTCGCCTGTCGGATGCGCCCGCCGAGGTTCGTCAGCTGGTAGGGTGCGAACGGCGGCCCGTCGCCGCGGCCGACCCGGGCGAGGGTTTCCTTGATCTTGGTTTTCTGGTCGTCGTCCAACCCGGACACGGCATCCCACCCGCCCCGCCTCCACTCCCGGTTGGTCCGTTTCATGTCCTCGCGTCGAGCCTCCAAGCGCGCCACCTTCGCCCGCAACTCGACGAGGGCGTTGGGGTCGTCGCTACTGATCGCGGTGCTATTCTCGGCAGCCTGAGCCCGGCGTTCGAGGTCGTCAGCCTCGCGGGCGGCGTCCACCCCGCGGCGGGTCGCGTTCTGGATCCGGTCGAGGTCCCGTTCGTGCCGGCGTTGAGAGTGGTGGCCGACGAGGATCGGTTGCCCCATCGGGATCGCGTCGCCGAGCTTGCCCGCCCGGTCGAGCTGCGCCGCGGACTCGGCCCGCTTGCGCTTCACCCGATCCCGCAACCGATCGATCCGGTCCTGCCGTCGTTGTTCGTAGTCGTTCACGCGGCCCCCTTCCTTTTCCGTTCGCACGTCGGGCAGTCGGCGGTCACCCCGCCGCGCTCCCAGGTCTTGACGATGAATCGACACCCGGCCTCTCCGATGCGCTTCGCCACCGGCCCCTTGCCGTGGTCGATCGTTTGGTAGTGACCGCAGGGGAAGTAGTACCGGATCCTCGTACCGCCGAGGTGCTCGGCCCGGGCCCGTGGTGATCGGCCCACCGCTACACCCCCTCGAGCACGACCCCGCCGAACTCGCCGGAGGTCGTCGCCGCGAGCAGGATCGCGTGCGCTTGCTCGGTGGCGGTCGGGTTGGTCATGTCGTAGCGGATCACCAGCTGATTGTCGCGGGTGAAGGTTTCGATCGTCGTCGTCGCGTGGTCGTGCATGCTGCCCTCCGTCCCGCCGTCCGTCGGCGGTGTCCGTCGTCCTAGAAAAGCTTCCCGTAATTGCCACCGGCCACCGCGTCGAACAACCGGTTCAGCCGGTCGTCGGCGGTGATGCCGTCGGCGGTCCACGTGCCGTCATCCTCGGCCGTGGTGTCGTCGTCGTCGTCGTTGGCCCGGCGGTCGGCGATGTCGAGCAGGTCCATGGCAAGCTCGACGTCGCCGGCATCCTCGGCGCCGGCGGCCGCGTCGATCAATTCGTCCTCGGTCATGGGGCGGATCCCGAACCGGATATTACGCGCGCCGTCCTTGGATTTGCGGTAGAAAACGAACCCTCGCCGGCGGTGGTGGTCGGCGTTCTGTTCGGCGTAGATTTCCAACGCAAGCTCGAACGTGCGGGGGGTCGGGTCGGACACGTCGACGGTGTCCCGGTCGACCGTGAAGATCCCGGTGTGCCAGCAGCGGGCGCCGCCGGTCTTGACGTTCTCGTTGGCGCGGGTCGTCCGGCCGAATAGATGCGCGCGAACCGGCGAACCGTCGCGCGGGAACTCTAGCGAATGGACGTAGTATCGGATCCCCGTCGCGCGGTCGGTGGCGATGCGGTATTTTTTCGGTGTGGTCGGCATTGGTTACGCCCTCCTAGTTATTCGGAACCAGCTTCGCGCCGCCCCCGCACACTTTCCAAAGCTCGATGGTGCGGCCGTTCTTTTCGACGTGGGCCACCCCGGCGTCGACGAGAGCGCGGGCGACGTTGTGCCCGATGGTAGCGGCCGGCGTGCACGGTCCGTCGCCGCGGGGGTCCGGGTCGTAAACGTAGATCCCGCCCTGCCCGACGATGTCCGCGGAACCAACCGCGCGGAGGCTTGCCAGAGAGTTGCGTTGAGTTTTGGTCATTGTGTGCCCCGTGTCGTTGTTGTTGGTGCCCGTCATCATGAGATAATACTGACACGCCTCGCCCGCCGCGTCAACAAAAATAAGCACCGGGTATGCTGATTTTTTTGCGCCATACTCGGCGCGGGGTTCAGCGATCGAGCAGGTCGTCCGAGGAGAGAGTGACCGGGAACGTTTCCCACGTGGGATAGCAGATCAGAGTCTCGGGCGGGTCGTCGTCGGCGAAGTCCTCGATGGGGTCCTCGTAGTAGACCGGGCGCCCGTCCAACCCCGGGCACGTCCCGCACCCGAACACCTCGAGGTCGGCCACGTGCTCCCACGTGTCGCCGGGGTTGACACCCCGCGGGAGCTTGATCGCCGGGTAGCAGCTGGCGTCCTTGCGGAGCAGGTCGCGGCGGAACACCGCCGACGCGGCGTCAACCCTGGCGTTGCCGGACGTCCCGCGGAGGTCCCGGCGGGCCCACCCCCGGACACCCGTCTCGCACCCGTTGGCGAGAAGCTCGCCGTGGTCGGTGACCTTGTACCTGATTCGAACGCGCATCCTGTCCCCCTCCATTAGTAGCATGTGTGCGCCCCGTACTCGGTGACACCCGGGCGGGCGGCGTCGTAGATATTGCCCCGGGCGAAGTTCTTAGCCGGACCCTTCCAGCTGGCGGCCTTCATCACGTCGCCGTTGGTGCGGTCGACAAAGGCGTGAGCGGACCTGCTCCCCGAGGAATCCTCGCGGACGATCCGCACGTACCGCCTCCCGTACATCGTGGAGAGGGACGGACACGGGAACCTGAACCCCGCGCGGTTGTGCGCCGTCTCCATGATTTCCTGAGCGATGCCGAGCCAGATCGTCATCGCGGCCTCGAATGCGTTGGTGTCGTTGGTCATGGTGCCCTCCATTTTAGTAGCCCCAATCCTCGCGGTCTTGCCGGGCGAGGATCATCTTCTCGTAGTCGGGGCCGGTGTCGGTGTCCCGGTCGCTCCCCCAAATCCAATCGGTCGTTACGGGGTCGGTCAGCTTCCAACCGTAGTAGCTAGCCAGCTGGGTTCGTTCGATGCGCGACCAGTGGTCGACCTCGATGCAGAGAGTCGGGTCGGCCTTGGACGCGACGATCGCCGCCCACACCCGGTCGGTCAATCCGGCGGGGCGGTCGGCGTCGGTGTCGGTGTCGTCGTCGTCGGTGTCGTCGCCGGCGGCGGTGTCGAGGAGCGCGTCCAGCTCGGCCGCGGTCATGTCGGTGATGTCGATGAGGTTCGAGGTGTGCGCGTTATCCATGTTGTCCTCCCCGGCGTTGGTGTTTTTGGTGTGCGTCATCATGAGTAAATACTGGCATGCTGCGTCCGTCGCGTCAACAAAAAAAGACACACCGCTGTCGTTTTTTTTCTGGCCCGCTTGAAGGTTGGGCTTCAGCCCTCGCCGTCGGCGTCGGTCGCCGGGTGGAGCCACCCGGCCCACGCCCGCGCGCAGTCTTTCCCGACCGGGTACAGGCCGAGGTCGCCGCCGTCGGGCTCGTATAGATCCTCGGCGTCGGGGTGCAGAACCGTGTCGCCGCCGGCGATCAAGTGGAGCATCCCGGCCGGGTGCTTAACCTTCCGTCCGCACACCGCGCAAGGGTACTCGGCCCGGGATCGGTAGGCGTTCTCAGCGTGGTCGTCGGTCCGCTCGAGCTGGCGCATGTTGCCGGCACCGATCCGCTCCAACGCTCGGCAATCGTCGCAGAACTCGGTCGCGTCGCCGGCGATGTATAGCGCGTCCTTGTACCTCGGCACCGACACGATCGCGCCGTGCGCCTCGCAGATGACGGTGTACTTGTCCTCGCCGTCGAACCCTTGCTTTGCGGACTCGTATACGGACGTCCAACCGCCGGTCAGCTTGTTCCGGCGCGCGTCCTTCCATCCGGCTAGATCGCCGAACCGTTCGGCCTTGGTTTTCCGTGGCATCGTTACGCCCTCCCGCCCCGGGCGAGCAGGATCACGCCCGGGAACAAGTCGAGGTCCATGTACCGCCCGTGCATTTCCAGCTGGTCGCGGATCGCGTGCCCCTCGACCATCGGGACCCCGCGTGCGAAGGCGTACAAAAACGGGTTGAACTGTCCCCGCTCGTACTCGTTGCCGACCGTGTCCCGGTCGCCCACAACCTCGGCCAATCGAAGCTCGTAGATTTCCTTGTCGTTGATCGTCGTCATGGTTCTATGCCTCCATTCCGGTGTCGGCCCAGCAAGTCAGCACGATCGCCGCGTCGGTGTCGGCGCCGGTGTCCGTGTCGGTGTCGGTGTCGGTCGCCGCGTCGGCGGTGGTGTCCGCGTCAGCGTCCGTGTCGGTGTCCGTGTCGGGGTTCAGCTCGTATCCGAGCCGGGCGCAATCGGCGACCTCGTCCGCGGTGGCGGGGCGGGCGGTGACCTCGACCTCGGTGTCGGCGTCGCGGCCGCCGGCAATGTCGTTCATCGACATCGACTTGACGGAGTAGACGCGCCAGCTGTTATTCGAATAGATGTGCATCCCGTACTCGGCGCCGCGGGGGCCGTCCATGTAGATCGTCCGATAGGGACCATACAGCCCGTCCCGCGTCCCGAAGTCACGGCCGACCAACGTCACCCGGCGGGCGGTGTTGAATTTGGAGAAGGTAACCTTTACGGTGTGCAGGGTTTTCGTGTCGGTCATTTTGTCCTCCGCGGTGTTTGTTGTGTGCGTCATCATGAGGATAATGTAACCCGCTGGCCTGGTCGTGTCAACAAAATAAGACAGGTGCTTGTCGTTTTCTCTCTAACCCGCGCCGCCGTTGGCCTCGCGGTTCCGGGCAGCCCCTTGCCAGCCATGGCTGCTAACACGCGAGCCCCGCCGCCGACCCCGCCTAGGCCCCTTATACTTGTATACACTTAAACTGCCTGCCGGCCGCGCCCTCTCTCCCCCGCCCCTCAGCCCCTCGCTGAGCCCCGCTCGCAGCCCCGGGGGTCCGACGTCCCGGGCCACCGCCCCCGCGGCCTCTGATCCGCGTGGCGGCCCCGTGTCCGTGTCGGCGCCGCACACCGCCGACGCAGCCACCGAGCCCCGGGCTGCACCACCGGCAGCCCACGCCGGCAGAAACCGCCGAACCCCTCGGCAGCTGGCTGCTTCACTCACTCGCCGCTGGCTGAAGCTGGCTCGCCCGTCCTCGCAAGTGCGCGTAACTATTCGGGAGTGCCTTCGGTGGTAGCTGTTGGGGCTGCTCAGGCTGGCTCGGCAGGGGCTTAGTTCGGTTCGTCGCCCCCCGCGGGCGCCCCGCCCCCGACCTTGAACGCTCCGAGCTGGGCCGGTAGGACCCCGGTGGTCACCGCGTCGAGAGCCTCCTCCTCGGTCAGCCCCATGAGGTCGTCCAGTTGGAACCCGACCCGGAGATCCGGCCCCCCCTCGAGGCGGTCGAACAACCGCGCCGCTCGGTCCAACGCCGCGATCAAGTTCTTCAAGCTCGCGGCCGGTAGCGGCGCCACCTCTTGCGGGTTTTCCTGATACGCCTTCACCCGGCGTTTCACGTCCTGCCCGTATAGGTATAGCTCGGCCGTGACAGAGTCCAGCGCGCCGTCGAGCATGCGCTTCGCCTTCGTCACCATCCGGGCGTGGGTCAGGTCGGCCCGGTCCTGAGCCTCGGCCTGCACCCGGAGCCAGCGATCGTGGATCGGCATCATGCCGCGGGCCGGGTCGCCCTTCCCCTTGATATACTTCGTCGCCGTCCGCCGCGTGACCCCGGCCGCCTTCGCCGCCGCGGTGATGTCCTGATCCTCGTAGTACGCCCGTTGCAGAGCGTTGTAGGTGTCCGGCTTGATCCTCACGCCCCCCGAACTACGTTTTTTCTTGGCCCCGCCTTGGGCACGCTTGGCGCCCTTCTTGGCGGGCTTCTTTTTCTTGCCCGTGTGAGACTTACTCTTACCTTTAGTCACACCTTACCCTCCCGCCTCAGCCGTTGGGTCAGCGGTCCCTCGAACCGGGCGTGCTCTCTACGAAATAGATCGTCAAACGCGAGGGCCCGGAGGTAGTCTGATACCGTCATGCGGTGGCCGTTCGCTAGTTGCCTGAGCCTGAGCTTCTCGTCCTCGGTGCAGCGGATCTGCACGTAGCGATCCCGGGGCCCGTCGTGTAGTGACGTGTCCGGCTGCGATTGGATCGCGTGCACCCGTCGGATCACCTCGGCTCGGGACTCGCTCACGTTCAACCTCGAAAATAGAGGCGGCGCCCGCCTGGGACGAAGGGGGAAGTCCCGGGGGAGACGGGCGCCGCCATAACTGGAATCGTTGTCTGTGTCACTCGATCCATGGTATCCGGTTCCGTGTCGGTGTCAACCGTCGCCCCGGCTACGTTCGATCATGTCCCGCCGCCCTCGCTCGATGTCGTCGGCGGTCAGGCTCCCCGGATCCTTGCGGCGCCGTCCGAACTCGGCCCACACCAACCCCGCGATCGGGATGACGAGGAACACCACCAGCAACACGACGAGCAGCCTCACGTCCTCGCTATTCATCGTCGCACCCCTCGCTGGTAGGCTCGGCGCT
>Ga0180429_10000072_pt1 | contig 98970 bp, 95 predicted proteins | sample SS_ome_FD_132428 | JGI IMG/M metagenome (GOLD analysis project Ga0180429, IMG submission 132428) | Hypersaline lake sediment archaeal communities from the Salton Sea, California, USA - SS_1_S_1 metaG | ecosystem: Environmental > Aquatic > Non-marine Saline and Alkaline > Hypersaline > Sediment ... | reverse complement strand
TCAAAAGAGAGGGGCCTTTCCCGCAGCTCATCTCCGATCGGTATCGGAAACGAATGAGAGTGGGGCTCTCTCCCTACCTTCCCAGGTCGAGGTCATCATATACCCAGCCCCCGGAAAAGTGGGCGGAAATTTGCGAACCCGCGTTCCGTTTTCTTGCCCCGGAGGGATGGGGACGTCGAAACGCGTGCTCGGTTTCGCGAGGAGAGGAACGCCGTAGAGTAGGAGCCATGCCCGCCCGGAACGACGACCGCCTCGAAGCCGAGATCCTGCGACACGCGCTGCGAATCGCTGCCGAGGAGGCGAGCATCGTCGTCGTCCACTCGGCGCATTCCGCGATGATCGCAGAGGGGGCCGATGCCTGTGCCGGGATCCTCGACCGCGATGCCCGCCTCGTCACGCTCTCGACGGCGACCAACCTGATGCACGCGGCGAGCCTCCGCTGCTCCCTGCCGGCGGTGCTCGAAGATCACGATGTCGACGCGATGAAGCCCGGGGACGTCTTCGTGATGAACGATTGTTTTCGCGGCGGTATCCACGCGAACGATCTGCTCGTGTTCCGCCCGGTCTTCCGTGAGGGCCGCGTCGAGTGGTTCACCGGAACGCTGATCCACGTCTCCGACCTGGGGGGCAGCTCGTCCGGCGGCATCGTTCCCACCGCGACCGACGTGTTCGCCGAGGGGCTCCAGCTGCCGCCGGTCCGCCTCTACGCGGCGGGTGAGCCAGTCGAGGATCTGCACCGACTGCTCGCCCTCAACAGCCGCACGCCCGAGCGCGTGATGGGCGACGTCGGGGCCCTCGTCGCCGGTGTGAACGTGGCGGCCGAGCGGATGGAAGACCTCGCCGACCGCTACGGAACCGCGAAGCTCCGGGACGGCATCGATGCGTACATCGCCGGCAGCGAGACCCGGATGCGCGACGAGCTCGCGAAGCTCGCCCCCGGCACCTACGAAGGGGAGTACCAGATCGACGGCGATGGTCTCGAGCCGGATCGCCAGCCCTTCGTCCGCGTCCGCGTGGAAGTCGAAGACGGTCGCGACGGAATCCGACTCGACTTCACCGCAACCGACGACCAGGCCCTCGGCGCGATCAACGCCGGCTTCTCCCAGGCGCTGACGGGGGCGCTCTACGCGGTCCGGTGCTTCGTCGACCCTTCGATTCCCATGAACGAAGGCTGCTTCACGCCGGTCGACGTGGTCTTCCGGAAGGGCTCGCTCCTCGACCCCCACGCTCCGGCGGCCTGCGGCGGACGCGTCGTCGCGGTGACCGCGGTCTGCGAGGCCGTGGTACATGCCCTCAGCCGCGCCCGTCCCGAGCTCGCCACGGCCGCGAGCTCGGTCATCCATCCCTATACCCTCGCCGCGCCGAGTCGACTCGAGCCCTGGCTCCTCCTCTCCTACGAATACGGCGGGTTGGGTGCGCGGCACGGTTCGGACGGCCCGAGCGCGACGGGCTCCTTCTTTCTCGGCGGGCGCAACACGGTCCCCCAGATCGAGCCGCTCGAGGCGACCCTGCCGCTCGTCTTCGAACGCCAACGCCTCCTTCCGGATTCGGGTGGGGCAGGGCAGTGGCGCGGCGGGCTCGGCGTGGAGACCCGGATCCGGGTCCTCCAGGACACCGAGTTCGCCCTTCGCAGCGATCGTGTCCTCCTGCCGCCCAAGGGACGCGACGGGGGCGCCGACGGGACACCGGGCACGCAGTACGTCCGGGAGGCGGACGGGGGCGAGCGTCCGCTGCCGCCGAAGGGCGCGAACCTCCGCCTGGCCGCGAACGAGACCCTCGTGCTGACCACCTCCGGTGGAGGCGGGCTCGGGCCTCCGGCCGATCGCGCCCGCGAGGCGATCGCGAAGGACGTCGCCGAGGGCTTCGTGTCCGAGGGCGAGGCAGGTACGTGCTACGGCGCTCGCCCGGAGGCGCTGGCGTGAGCGAGACCTGCGTTCTGGGCGCCGACATCGGCGGCACCTTCACCGACGTCGTCCTCACCCGCGGCGACGGACGTCTCCACGTCGCGAAGCAGCTGACGTCCCCGGACGCGCCCGAGCGCAGCGTCCTCGAGGCGGTCGGGCGCGTGCTCGCCGAGTCCGGCGTCGACGCCGCCTCGATCCGTCGCGTCGTCCACGGCACCACCCTCGCGACGAACGCGGTCATCGAACGAAAGGGGGCGCGCGTCGCCTTCGTGACGACCGAAGGCTTCGGCGATCTCCTTCGCATCGGCCGGGAAGCCCGCGTCGAAGACGACCGCTACGACCTCCATTTCGAGCCCACGCCTTCGCCGCTCGAGCGGGCCGCGATCTTCGAAGTCGGGGAGCGCGTCGGGGCGGACGGCACGATCCTGACGCCGCTGGACGACGATGGGCTCGAGCGGCTGATCGAAAGCATTCGGGCCTACGCGCCGGAAGCGGTCGCGATCTGCCTGCTCCATTCGTACGCCCACCCCGAGCACGAGGTCCGGATCGAAACGGCGCTCCGGAAGGCGATGCCCGATCTGGTTGTGGTTCCCTCGTCTCGGGTCCACCCCGAGATGCGCGAGTTCGACCGGGCGAGCACGACCCTCTTCACCGCCGAGGTCGCTCCGCTGATGGCGAGCTATCTGGCGCGACTCGAAGAGGGGCTCGCCGGGTTGGGCATCCGCGCTCCGCTCCAGATCATGGAGTCGTCGGGCGGCGTGATGGCGGCGGCGGTGGCCGCCGAGCGTGCCGTGGCGACCCTCGAGTCGGGCGGGGCCGCCGGCGTGATGGCGGCGGCGCGTTTCGCGGGCTTCTACGAGAAGGCGCAGGTGATCTCCTTCGACATGGGCGGTACGACGGCGAAGGCCGGGGTCGTCCGGGACGGTCGCCCGGCGGTCGCCCGTGAGCTCCACGTCGGAGGACGGGGCAGCTTCGGCGGTCGGCGCGCCGGGACGGGCATGCCGATCAAGACGCCGACGATCGACCTCGCGGAGGTCGGCGCCGGAGGAGGGTCGATCGCCTGGCTCGACCCGGAAGGCGTGCTTCGCGTCGGGCCGCAGTCGGCGGGCGCTGCGCCCGGGCCGGCCTGCTACGCGCAAGGCGGCCTCGAGCCGACGGTGACCGACGCGAACCTGGTGCTCGGCTACCTGTCCCCCGAGAACTTCGCCGGCGGCCGTTTCGACCTCGATCCGGAAGCTGCAAGGCGCGCGATCCGCGAGCGGATCGCCGAGCCGCTCGGCGTCCCCGTCGAGCGCGCCGCCTGGGCGATCCACGAGGCGGCGAACGCGAACATGGCGTCGGCGATCCACGTGGTGACGGTCCAGCGCGGTCTCGATCCCCGCGAGCACACGCTGGTCGCGTTCGGCGGAGCGGGGCCGATGCACATCGTCGGCATCGCGCGGGAGTTCGGTATCGCGCAGGTGATCGCGCCGCCCCAGGCGGGCGTCGCTTCGGCGATCGGCATGCAGTCGACGGACCTGAGGGCCGAGCACGGGGTGACCCATCTCGTCGCGAGCGACGCGCTCTCGCCGGAGGACGCCGCGTCCCGCTTCGAGGAGGTCGAGGCGGCCGCTCGCCGGAAGATGGGCGTGGACGCGGGGACGCCGGGACTCCAGGTCGAACGCTTCCTGGATGCGCGCTTCGTGGGACAGGCACACGAAGTGTCGATTCCGCTGCTCGACTTCGACGCGATCGACGACGTGCCGCAGCGCTTCCGCGCCCGCTATGCGGAGCTCTACGGGGTCGCTCCCACGGGCCAGGTGGAGTTCGCCGCGTTGCGCGTGCGCCTCCGGCTTCCGGTGGACCGGCCGCCGCTGGTCGACGAGACGGAGACGTCGGGCACGATTCCGCCCCTCTCGAAGCGACAGGCCTGGTTCGGTGCGGACGGACCCGTCTCGGTCGACGTCGTGCAGCGCACGACGTTCGGTCCGGGCATCGCCCTCGAAGGGCCGGTCATCGTCGAGGGGCCCGTCGAGACGACGGTGGTTCCGCCCGACTGGAGCGTGCGGGTCGATCCGGTCGGGAGTCTCGTGATCGAGCGGGACGAGTAGAGGCCGCCCCGCCCAGCCGGGCTTCGGCTAGGCCGGTTCCCCGGCGCGGCGTGCGTCCAGCTTCGCTCGAATTGCCGCGTGCATCTCCTCGTCGAGGCTGAAGCGCGTGAGGATCAGCGCACCGATCAGCATCGTTCCGGCGGGCACGAGTCCGTGGAGGGAGCGGATCAGGAGCTGGACCGACTCGGGCTGGTCTGCGCCCGGCGCGAATCCGACGTAGCCGAGGGCGAGGCCGGCGATCCCGGCCATGATGCCGCTCGAGGTCTTGTAGAGGAAGGTGTAGGCGGAGTAGTAGGCCCCTTCCTTGCGCTCGCCGGTTTCGAGCTCGTCGGCGTCGATCACGTCGGCCAGGATCGACGACCCGAGCACCGTCGCGCACGCGCTGCACGCGCCCGTGAGGACCACGGCGGCCTTCATGAACGTGATCGCGCCGGCGCTCACGTTGAAGACCATCAGATAGCCGATCACGCCGGCCGCGAGGCCGATCATCCAGGTCGCCCGCTTCCCGATCCGGCGCGAGAGCGGAACCCACAGGACGAGCGACACGAGCGACGAACCCACGTAGAACATGAACACCTCGCTGATCGCGTGGGGGGCCTGCAGGACGTACTTGTACGTGAAGGGGGAGAGGACCATCGAAGCACCCGACCCGGTGTGCTCGATGAAGATCATGACCAGCAGGAGTCGGGCGTGGCGGTTCCGCCAGACGTCCGTCGCGACGCTCGTGATCGGCTTCGTCTCTCGCCGGCGATTGCCTGCGGGCTCGCGCAGGAAGAGAGTGGAGACGCCGACCAGGACGGCGATCGCGAGCCCGGAGTAGATCGCGAGGGCCGACGCGTCCGCCCGGGGCTGGGGCGACGTCATCAGGTACTCCATCGCGTAGACGAGGCATCCGATCATGCCGACGTAGCCCGCCGCCTGGCGGAAGGCGAAGACCTGCGAGACCTGATGGTGGTCGAGGGTGAGCTCGGCGCCGAGCGCCTGGTGCGGGGTCAGGAAGAAAGTCATCGCCGTGTTGAAGCCGAAGACGGCGACGATCATCCAGGCGATCAGCCAGACCCCCTCGAGGCCGACCGGAGCGGCCCAGCACATCCAGCCGAAGAGGGCGATCGGGATCGCCGACGCGAGGATCCAGGGGCGACGTCGACCGAGGCGGTTCCGCGTGCGATCGCTCCAGACGCCGGCGACCGGATCGGTCACGCCGTCCCACAGGCGTCCCGCCATGAAGATCATGCCCATCGCCGCCGGCGGAACCAGCAACACGTCGATCGCGTAGTTGCTGATGTAGGACATGAAGAGGACGAGGGAGAAGTTGATCGGGACCATCGGAGCCGCGTACGCGAAGAGGAGTGCGATCGGAACGCGTCCGTGGGTCGTCTGAGAGGGCTCGCTCATGCAGCGAGCATAGGGGAGTGGCTCGTCCGTGCCGCTCGCGCCCGTCCGACGCCGCCGATTCATCCCGCTATCGTATGCGCGCATCCGGCGCGTCCTGCCCGACGGAGGTTCCATGTCCCGATTCCGCCTGCTTCTCGCGTGGGTCCCGATCGCCGTCTTCGCGGCGGCGTGCAGTGGTCCCTTCGTCTTGATCCCGGGTGGCGAGCTCGAAGGCGAGGTCGCTCCGGTCCCGTCGGACTGGTCGTTCACCGACGAGATCTCCACGATCCAGATCGAAGCCAATCCGACCGATCCCTACTCGGTGAACATCTGGGTCACGGCGGTGGAAGACGCGCTCTACCTCCATGCCGGCACGAATCGCGCTCGATGGGTCGAATACCTCGAAACGGATCCACGTCTACGGATCAAGGTCGAGGAGCGGATCTACGAGCTCGCGGCGTCGCGAGTCACCGATGCCGGCGAGTTCGCGCGCTTCGCCGAGCGCTACGAGACCAAGTACGGGAACCGGCCGCGGAACGAGAACGTCACGGAGGTCTACCTGCTCCGGCTCGAGGAGCGCTAGTCGCATGGACCTGAAGGATCTCGAGGACGAAGCCCGTGCGAAGATCGAAGCCACCTTCTACGACTACATCGCCGGAGGTGCCGAGGACGAGCTGACCCTGGACGACAACGAGGCGGCCTGGTCGCGGATCCGTCTTCGCCCGAAGGTCCTGCGTGACGTGCGGACGATCGACACGTCGACGACGATCCTCGGGGCGCGGGTCGCGAGCCCGGTCGCCGTGGCGCCGATGGCGATGCAGCACAAGGCGAACGAGGAAGGGCCCGTCGCGACGGCTCGAGGCTGTGCGGAGACGGACGCGCTCTTCTGCATGGGGCTCTTCGGCGCCGGGTCGGCGAAGGAGGTCGCGGCGGTGCCTGGAGCCGCGCCGAAATGGCTGCAGGTCTACGTGATGGCCGATCGCGAACGGAGCGTCGAGGCGATCGCGCGGAGCGCCGAGCAGGGCTATCAGGCCGTTGTGATCACCGTCGACGTGGCGCGGCAGGGCAACCGGCGCCGGGACGCCCGCAACCGCTGGACGTTCCTGCAGGCGGACGGGCAGGTTGAGGACCCCAACGAGCTCTTCGACCACGCGCTCACCTTCGACGACATTGCGTGGTTCGTCGAACGCTCGCCGATCCCGCTCGTCGTGAAGGGGGTGATGCGCGGTGACGACGCGAAGTCGTGCATCGACGCAGGCGCCGCCGGGGTCGTCGTCTCGAACCACGGAGGTCGGCAGCTCGACGGGGCGCTCGCGACGGCGGACGCGCTGGCGGACGTGGTCGACGGCGTCGGAGGCCGCGGAGAGGTCTACGTCGACGGCGGGATCCGTCGCGGCCAGCACGCCGTCAAGGCGCTCGCGATGGGCGCGCAGGCGGTCTTCATCGGACGTCCGGTCATGTGGGGACTCGTCGTCGCAGGTCAGCCCGGCGTCGAGGGCGTGATGCGCGGCTTCCAGGACGAGGTCGAGCGCGCGATGGCGCTCTGCGGCGTCCGATCCGTCGACGAGATCGACGCGAGCCTGCTCGCGCGGTCGGGCGAACGCGGGGCATGAGTCCCGCCCCCCTCGTCGCCTGCATCCACCATCCGATCGAGCCCGACCTCGCGCTCGTCCGCGAGGTCGTGGGCGAGTCGGCGCGCCCGCTCGAACTGCGTGCGCTGCCGCTCCGCGAGAGCATCAAGCTGCGCAAGGCGCGGTCCACGCCGCCGGTGCCCGAAGATCTGCTGGCGACCTCGCCGGTGCCCGATGCGGCGATCCTCGAAGCCTGGTCCGTGGCCGAGGTGGTCTGCTCCCTCGACCTGCCGGTGAGCTGGATCGATGCGATGCCGAATCTCCGCCTCGTGCAGGCCTACAGTGCGGGGCTCGATCAGTTTCCGCTGGACGTGCTCACCGAGCGGGGCATCCGGCTCGTGAACGCCGCCGGCGCCGGCGCGCCGGCAATCGCCGAGTTCGTGTTCGGTCGATTGATCGAGGTCTTCCGGAACGTGCGGGCCATCGAAGCGATGCAGCGTGAACGCGCATTCCATCGCCCGGGCGGCCGAACCCTCGCCGGCAAGACCCTCGGCATCGTCGGCCTGGGCGCGATCGGCTCCGCGGTGGCGAAGCTCGCGCGTGCCTTCGACATGAAGACGATCGCGACGCGACGCTCGGCGAAGCCCGGGGACACCTCCGAGCGCGTCGACGTGCTCCACGGTCCGGAGGGCCTGGGAGCGCTGCTCGCCGCCTCCGACGTGGTCGTGCTCTGCGCGCCGGCGACGTCGGAGACGGAGGGGCTCCTCGACGCCGACGCGTTCGCCTCCATGAAGGAGGGCGCGGTCCTCTGCAACGTCGCCCGCGGCGCGCTCGTCGACGAAGTCGCGTTGGCCGAGGCCCTGCGTTCGGGGCGGCTCGCGGCGGCGATCCTCGACGTGACCCGGCAGGAGCCGCTTCCGAAGGACGACCCGCTCTGGGACGCGCCGAACCTCCATCTCTCGCCCCACTCGTCGATTCCTCCCGACGCCTACGACTCGAGACTCCTCGCGCTCTTCGCGCGCAACCTGCGCGCCTACGCGGCGGGGGAGGCCCTCGAGAACGAGGTCGACCTCGGTTCGCGCCTCCGGTGACGATGCGCGCCGCCCTCGTCGTCCTCGGCTGTCTGCTCTGTCAGATGGGCGCGGGCTTCTTCTATGCGAGCCGCGCACTGTCGGGCGACGTGATCGAGGACCTCGGCTGGACGCGGACGATGTGGGCGAGTGGCACGGCGCCGATGCTCCTGGTCTCTTCGGTGAGCCAGGCCTTCGTCGGGGCGGCCTGCGCGCGCTTCGGCGTCCGTCCGGTGGTCGTCGCCTCCCTCCTCTGCCTGGGGGTGAGCGTCGTCTCCTTCGCCACGATGCAGACGATCGTGCAGTTCTACGCGGCGATGATGATCCTGGCGCTCGCCAACGCGGGGATCGGTGACGTGTCCGTCGGCAGCGTCATCACGAAGTGGTTCTCGCGCCGACGCAGCCTCGCCCTCGGATTCGCGATGGCGGGGTCCAACGTGGGCTCGATCGCCTTTCTCGCCGCGCTCGGCCTGACGATCGACGACGTCGGCTGGCGCGAGACGGCGCTCACCGTCGGTCTCGGAGGCGTCGCCCTCATCCTGCCCGTTGCATTCGCGTTCGTCCGCGATCCGTTGCCGGGGGAGGGGGAGCCGGCGAGCGAGGAAGAAGAGGGGAGTCCTTCGGAATCGAGCCACAGTCTCGAGTACGGTGAGATCCTGCGCCGTCCGGAGTTCTGGATCCTCTTCTACGCGCTCTTCTGCTACTCGCTGGTGCAGCTCGGACTCTTCGACCAGTTCGTGCTCTACCTGACCGACCTCGGCTACGAGAAGCAGGAGGCGTACGGCGCGCTCGGCCTCGCGGTCGGCGCGGGGATCGCGGCCAAGCTCGGCGCCGGCGTCGTCGGCCAGCTGGTCTCTTCCCGGGTGGCCTTCCTCGTGAATACCGGGTTGCTCGCGACCAGCCTGATGCTCGTCCCCTTCGCGGCGAATCCGGTCGTCCTCACGACCTTCAGCGTCTGCTTCGGCCTGTCGACGTCGTCGAGGGACGTGTTCCTGCCGCTCGCGGTCGCGGACGCGTTCGGGACGCGGAGCTTCGCCCGGGTCTACGGGCTGATGATGCTCGCGTTCGTGCCGGGCGGCGCGCTCGGTCCCGTCGTCCTGGCCGAGGCGCATCGACTCTTCGGGGACTATCGCCCCGGCTTCGCCACCTGCATCGTCCTGGTCGTCGCTGCTTCCCTTGCGCTCGCCTGGCTCGCGCGGAGGAGGCCCGCCCGCGCCTGACGGGCGCCGACGTTCCTGCTGCGTCCGGCTCGACGCGATGGATCGACTAGCCCGAGTCCTTCGCCGCCTCGGGATCGAGGAGGGTCGGCAGGCGGACGAATCCCCGGTTCGTGTCCGAGGGGAGGCGTTCGAGGCCATCGAGGTCGAGGGCGTATTCCGGTGCGCGAGAGAGCAGGGTCTCGAGCCCGACGCGGAGCTCGAGGCGTGCGAGGCTCGCGCCGAGACAGAAGTGGATGCCGAAGCCGAACGAGAGGTGGTTGTTGGGGGCGCGGTGGACGTCGAAGGTGTCCGGCGCATCGAAGACGCGCGGGTCCCGGTTCGCCGCCGCGTAGAGCAGGTGGACTCGCGAGCCCTTCGGGATGACGCGCCCGCGAATCTCGACGTCCCGGGTCGCCACCCGCGAGAGTCCCTGCACGGGGGAGTCGAAGCGGAGCACCTCCTCGACCGCAGAGGGGATGAGCGACGGGTCGTCGACGAGTCGCTGCCGCGCTTCCCGGTGCCGCTCGAGCAGGAGCATCGCGTTTCCGAGCGCCGACGTCGTCGTCTCGGTCCCGGCGACGAGGAGGAGGAAGCAGAGCCCGAGGAGCTCGTCGTCGGCGAGCGCGCGCCCCTCCTCGGAGGAGGTCAGCAGCAGGCTGATGAGGTCGTCCCGCGGATCCTGCTTGCGCGCCTCGAAGACGGTTCGGAGGTAGTCGGTCAGCTCCCGCTGGGCGGCGAGGAGCGTCTCCGGGTCGGCGCCTACCGAGTAGACGATCGCGTCCCCGCACCGCTTGAACATCGGCCGCTCGCCGGGGTCGACGCCGAGCAGCTCGGCCATGACGTAGATCGGGAGCGGGTCGGTGAACCCGTCGAAGGCATCGACGGGCGCGCCCGGCTTCGATCCGGTCTCGAGGGCGTCGAAGAGCTCCGTCGCGAAGCCGCGAACCCGATCGGTCATCGCGTCCATGCGGCGGGGCGTGAAGGCGCGCATCACCGCCTTGCGCATGTTCGTGTGGTCCGGCGGATCGAGGGCGATCAGCGTCGGCTGCTCCGGCTTGAAGCCGGAGGGGACGACGCCGGACGCCGAGGAGAAGGTCTCCGGCGCCTTGATCGCCGCGAGCACGTCCTCGTGGCGCGACAGGATCCAGAGATCCCGATCCTCGACGTAGTGGACCGGGTGCTCCTCGCGCAGCGCTCGGTAGACCGCGTGCGGATCGTCGCTCGTCGCCTGAGGAATCGGGTCGAGGTCCATCCTGGCTCCTTCGCAGCGGGTTCGCGCGGCGCCCCCAATCTACCGGCCGGTTCGCCGCGGGGCTACGCAGATCCTTCGGTCGCTCGACGCCAGCGTGATACGATGGCGCGCCTGCGACGGAGGTGCTCGAAGTGTCGGGAATCGAGGATTTCAACGGAAAGTGCGCGCTGATCACCGGGGCGGCCGACGGGATCGGGGCGGCGCTGGCGGCGGCTCTCCGGTCGGCCGGGGCCAGCGTCTTCCTGTCCGACATCAATGCAGAGAAGCTCGCCGCGACGGCCGAGCGTCTCGATTGTCCGAGCGCGACCTGCGACGTGTCCGACGAGGCGGCGGTGGCTGCGCTCGTCGACGAGGCATGGGACGCGCTCGGGGCGATCGATCTGCTGTGTGCGAACGCCGGCGTGATCGTGCCAGGGTCGATCCTGGACCTGCCGCGCGCCGAGTTCGACTTCTGCTTCGGGGTGAACGTGCACGGCGTGCTCCACGCGGTCCGTCCGCAGGTCCGGAAGCTGCGAGAGAGCGGCAGGACCGGCGCCTTCCTGCTCACGGGCTCGGAGCACAGCCTCTCGCTGCCCGCCTACCTGCGGCCGGTTCCGCTGCACGTCTACACGATGAGCAAGCACGCGGTGCTCGCGATCGGGGAGGCGCTCCGCGCGGAGCTCGGGCCGGACGGGCACGGAGTTTCGGTCCTGTGCCCGGGGCCGGTCCAGAGCGGCCTCGCGGAGAACTCGACGGCGGCGCGGCCGGAGTCGCTCGGCGATCCGGCGGCGGTGGATTTCTCGAAGGTCGACCCGAATGCCGTCGAGGAGCTCATGGCGGCGTACATTCCGGCCGAGCAGGCCGCGGAGACGGCGCTGCGAGGCCTCCGTGCCGGCGCCTTCGTGATCCCGACCCACGCCTTCCAGAAGGAGGACGTCGACGCCCGACACGCCGAGGCGATCGCCGGCTTCGACCTGATCGGATAGTGGGCCGACGCCGCGGATCGTCGTGTTAGAGTCCGCGACGCGCGGGAGCGAGCGCTCGATCTCGTGTCCCCACCGGAGGATGCCCCCATGGCCATGAAGATCGGACTCTGCTTCCCCTACACCCAGGATTCCCTCGACCGCGAGACGATCCTCGCCTGGTTCAAGCGCGTCGACGAAGGCCCCTTCTCGACGCTCTCCTGCGGCGAGCGGATGATCGGGTCGAGCGTGGACATGATGGCGCTGATGGGCGCCGCGGCGGCGATGACCTCCCGCGTGCGGATCGTCCCGACCCTCTACGTCCTGCCGATGCATCCGGCGATCAAGGTCGCGAAGCACGCGGCGACGCTGGACCTGATCGCGGACGGCCGCGTCTCGATCACCGTCGGGATCGGCGGTCGGGTCTGGGACTACCAGTGCATGGAGAAGGAGCCCGTCCGGCGCTACGCGCGGATGGACGAGCAGGTCGCGCAGATCCGTCGCGTCTGGGCCGGGGAGATCCCGGTCGAGGGCGGGGAACCGATCGGACCGGCCCTGGTCAAGCCCGGCGGACCGCCGATCCTGGCCGGCGTGATGGGGCCGAAGTCGACCGCTCGCGCCGCGAAGTGGGCGGACGGCGTCTACTCGTGGTCCGGGAACGGCGTCGCCGAGGAGATGCAGACCCAGCAGCAGCGCGTCGTCGAAGAGTGGGAGAAGGCGGGCCGCGACACGGCGCCCGAGCGCGTCGCGGGCTTCTGGTGTTCGACCGCGCCGAACGCCGACGAGAAGCTGAAGGCCTACGTCTACAAGTACCTGAAGGTCCTGGGGGACGGTCCGGCCAAGGCGATCTCCGGCATGTGTGACCGCTCGACCCCCGACGCGATCATGGCCAGCCTCGACGCCTACGAAGCGGCCGGCGTCGAAGAGTGCTGGCTCAATACCGCGACCGCGGAGATGGCGGAGATCGACGGCCTGGAAGAGATCATCGCGAAGCGCGGATAGCGCCCCGCCCGTCAGGCATCACTGCGCTTCCCGGGTCGCGCTTCGAGTATCGCTGCGCTTCCCGGGTCGCGCTTCAAGTATCGCTGCGCTTCCCCGGTGTGAACTTCACCGGGAAGGCTTCGATGCCCGTGATGAAGTTGTTGGGTCGCCGGTGGAGGGGCTCGTCGCTCGCGAAGTGGATGTCGGGCATCCGGCTGAGGACCTCTTCGAAGAGGATCTTCAGCTCGAGTCGGGCGAGGCTCGCGCCGAGGCAGTGGTGGACGCCGTAGCCGCCGAACGCGACGTGCCGGTTGGGCCAGCGCTCGACGTCGAAGGTGTCCGGGTTCTCGAAGGTCCGCTCGTCGCGGTTGCCCGACGGATAGAGAAGCAGCACGCGATCGCCCTCGGAGAGCTTCTCGCCGTGGAGCTCGGTGTCCCGGGTGAGCGTGCGGTTCATGTTCACGATCGGTGAGACCCAGCGGATCATCTCCTCGACGGCGACCACGATCTTCGACGGGTCGTCGACGAGCTTCTGCTTCTGGTCGGGGTGGAGCATCAGCTGCTCGAGGCCGCCGCTCATCACGTGGCGCGTGGTCTCGTCGCCGCCGATCAGGATCAGCAGGCTCTCCTGCAGGATCTCCTCGTCGTTCAGCTTGTGGCCGTCCACCTCTCCGGTCGTCAGCAGCGTGACCAGGTCGTCGCGGGGATTCACGCGCCGATCGGCGATCACTTTGGCCTGGTACTCGAAGTAGCCCTGGGTGTAGGTGCGCTGCTTCTCGCGTCGTTCCTCGTCGTCCTTCACGTCGGCCAGCTCGCCGCCGCCGAGCATCCAGTCGCTCCACTCGAGGAGCTGGGCCCGGTCCTCCGGCTCGACGCCGAGCATGTCGCCGATCGCGACCATCGGGATCCAGCGCGCGATGTCCAGGACGAAGTCGCACTCGCCTCGTTCGATCACGTCGTCGATCAGGGACACCGTCAGGGCGCGGAGCTTCGCTTCCTGGTCCTGGACGCGGCGGGGGGTGAAGCCTCGGTTGACGATCGAGCGGCGGCGCTTGTGGAGCGGCTCGTCGAGGTTGATCATCGACGGAATCCAGCTGTCGCGCTCGGGGCGCGAGCTCTTGCCCGAGCAGAAGGTCTCGGGATCCTTCGCGATCGACATGATGTCGTCGTAGCGCGTGACGCCCCAGAGGCCGCCATCCGCCGACGGGTCCCAGTAGACGGGCGCGTTGTCCCGCATCCACTTGAACCGATCCCACGGATCGAGATAGAAGAAGCGGTCGAGTAGACCGATGTCGTCGCGGTGCTCGTGATTCGGCATGACTCTCCTCGGGGCGGGGCGTCGTCGGGGTCGTCCGATCATATCCGAACGAAGACGTGCTGGGGACCGTCTCCGCGAGGTCGCGCGCGCTTGACCCGGCCTTCGATTATTCCGAACCTCGGGGCAGCGACGCGAAGGCGAGGAGGCGGCATGGGCGGCGAACCGGCGACGATTCCCATCGAGGATCCGGCGTACTGGCAGGACGGGCACGCCTTCCTGCGGGCCGCACGGGAGCGACACCCGGTCGCCCGGGCCTCGACGGGCGAGCCGATCGTGCTGCGCTACGCCGACGTGGAGCGACTCGCGAGCGACCATCGGAACCTGAGCAACGCCCTCGCTTTCGTCGAGAGCCAGGTCGACGAAGGCCCGCTCGTCGACTGGTGGCGCCGAATGCTCACCAACCTGAACGGTCCGGCCCATCGCCGTCTGCGCAGTCTGGTCAATCGCGCCTTCACGCCGCGCTCCGCCGACGCGAAGCGTGCGCGGATCCGCACGCTGACGGAGGAGCTCCTCGCGCCCCACCTCGAGGCGGGCCGCCTCGACGTGATCGACGACTTCTCCCACGAGCTGCCGATCCGCCTGATCTGCGAGACGCTCGGGGTCCCGGTCGAGCACCAGGCGGCCTTCTCGGTCTGGTCGACGGATCTCGGCAGCGCGCTCTCGAGCGTGCTGACCCCCGAGCTCCGCACCCGGGGCGAGGCGGCGGCGGTCGAGCTCTCCCAGGCGGTGCTCGACCTGATCCGGCTTCGCCGGAGGCAGCCGGAGGAAGACCTGCTCTCCGATCTGATCCGCGCCGCCGACGAGCTCGACGAAGGGTTCGGAGACGACGACCTGGTGGTGCTCGTGATCAACCTGATCTTCGGGGGGCACGACAGCTCGCGGAGCATGCTCGCCGTCGCCGTGGCGCTCCTCGTCGAGCACGACGCCGAGCTCGCGCGGCTCCGCGCCGACCCGGGCCTCGCCGCGAGCGCGGGCGACGAGATCCTCCGATTCGAGCCGATCGTTCCCGTGCTCGCCCGGGAGGCGACCGAGCGCTTCGAGATCGCGGGTGTCGAGATCGGCGCGGGGCAGCCCTTCCTGCTCTCGATCCTCTCGGCGAACCGGGACCCCGCGGCGTTTCCGGACCCGGATCGTTTCGACGTCGGGCGACGGGGCACCCACTCCTTCAGCTTCGGGTGGGGCGCGCATCGCTGCCTGGGAGCCGCGTTCGCCCAGGCGGAGATCCAGGAGGTCCTGCCCGTCTTCTTCGAGCGCCTCGACCGGGTCGAGCTCGAGGAGTCCCCGCGCTGGGTCCCGTTCTCGAACCTGCGCCGGCTCGAGTCGCTTCGGATTCGCTTCGAGGCGCGCTGAGGCCGCCGGCGGCGAGCGCACGGCCCTCGTCGTCGTCTGCGGCGGGTGACCCGGCGTTCCCGGGTGGGCAGAACGCTGCCCGGCCGGGGCGCGCGGCCTATCGTGTCCCGTGCGCACCGAAACGCGCTCACCGCGAAAGGGCCGCCCGTGACCGACTCCCCGCCTCCCCGATCCCGGAAGACCGTCGCGCCGATGGCGGGACTCCTGATCTGCCTGCTTTCTCTCACCCTCGCCTGCTCGCAGGGAGAGGAGATCTGGGCCGAGGACTCGGACAATCCCGACGCACAGGCGCTCCGCTTCGACGTCCAGAACGTCTTCGAGCCGGACTACGAGACGATCGACCGCGGGCCGTCGCCGCCGAACCCGGATCGCAACGTCTATTTCGGTGACCTGCACGTCCACACGACGTACTCCTTCGACGCCTTCGCGTTCGGGACGATCGCGACCCCCGCCGACGCCTATCGCTACGCACGCGGAGAGCGGATCCGACATCCGGGTGGCTTCGACGTCCAGCTTCGGCAGCCCCTCGACTTCTACGCGGTGACGGATCACGCGATGTTCATGGGTGCGGCACGCGAAGGGGCGGACACGTCGTCCGCGCTCTCGAAGTACGACTTCGCCGAGGTGCTCCACGACCTGAACGCCCCGGGCAACATCGATCTGACGAGCATCCCGAGCCGGATCTCCGCGTTCTCCGGCCTGCTGCCGAAGATGGCGGTTGCCGTCGCGGAGGGGCGACTCGATCGCGAGCTCGTCCTGGGGATCGTGCGCTCCGCCTGGGCCGACACGATCGAGGCAGCCGACCGGTTCTATTCCCCGGGTCGGTTCACGACCTTCGCGGCCTACGAGTACACGTCGTCGACCGACGACCGTGGGAACCTCCACCGCAACGTCATCTTCCGCGACACGGCGAAGCTCCCGGCCGTTCCCTTCTCCCGCTTCCACTCCCAGAATCCGGAGGGGCTGTGGGACTGGATGGACGCGCTGCGCGCGCAGGGCGTCGAGAGCCTCGCGATTCCGCACAACTCGAACGGCTCGAACGGCCAGATGTTCAAGCTCGTCGACTGGGCGGGGAACCCGATGGACGACGCCTACGGCGAGCAGCGCATGCGCAACGAACCGCTCGTCGAGATCACGCAGGTGAAGGGTACGTCCGAGACCCATCCGACGCTCTCGGACACCGACGAGTGGGCGGGCTTCGAGATCACGCCCTACCGCGTGGCGACGATGCTGCCCTCCGACCCGCCCGGAAGCTACGTCCGGGACGCGCTCCGGCGCGGACTCGCCGTCGAGGCGGGCGGCGCCACGAATCCCTACGAGTTCGGCTTCGTGGGGGCGAGCGATACCCACACGGCGGCGATCTCCGACGACGAGTCCGACTATTTCGCGAAGATCGGGCTGCTCGACTCGACGGCGCAGCTGCGCGGCTCGGTGCCGCTCTCCTTCTTCGAGGCGACCGTCGCGAAGATGATCGCGAGCGATCTCGTGACGGACGTCGAGGGGCGTTCCTATCAGCACAGCGCGTCGATCACCTACGGCGCCTCGGGGCTGGCCGCTGTCTGGTCCGAGGAGAACACGCGCGAGTCGATCTACGACGCCTTCCGGCGAAGGGAGACCTTCGCGACGTCGGGACCGCGGATTCCGCTTCGCTTCTTCGCGGGGGACGGGATCGAGCCCGGAATGGCCGGCGCCGCCGACCTGGCCGCGCAGGGGTACGCCGGGGGCGTGCCGATGGGCACGGATCTCGAAGTCGGCCCGGAGAGCGCGCCGCGCTTCCTGGTCTGGGCGGCACGCGATCCGCTCTCGGCGCCGCTCCAACGCATCCAGATCATCAAGGGCTGGGAGCAGGACGGAGAGACCTTCGAGGTCGTGAACGACGTCGCCTGCTCCGACGGGCTCGAGCCCGACGCGGCCACGCGACGGTGTCCGGACAACGGCGCGAAGGTCGACGTCTCGGACTGCTCGATCACCACGCAGGTCGGCGACGCGGAGCTCTCGGCGGTGTGGGTCGATCCGGACTTCGACCCGACGCAGCGAGCCTTCTACTATGTACGCGTGCTCGAGAATCCGACCTGCCGCTGGTCGACCTGGGACGCGGTCCGGGCTGGAGTCGAGCCGCGCCCCGACCATCCGAAGACGATCAAGGAACGGGCCTGGTCGTCGCCGATCCAGGTGAAGCCGGCGAGCTGAGGCGAGGCGAGGAGCGGGATCCCGAATGAAGATCGTCCTGACCGGGGATCTCGCCGAGACGCTGCGCGAGGAAACCGTCGACGCGCTGGCCGGAACCGGGGTCGACCCCGAGCTCGTCGTGCTCCACGCGGACGGGCGCTTCGATGGGGACCCTGCGGGCTGCGAGGTCGTCCACTTCTGCGTGAGCGCCGCCCGCTACGAGCCCGCTATGCGATCCTTGATGCCGCTCTTCGACGAGCCCGCGCTTCGCTGGATGCAGGGGCCGGGGGCCGGGATCGACAATCCGATCTGGGAGGGCCTGCTCTCGAGGGGTGTCCGGCTCACGAACGCGTCGGGCATCCACGGCGAGCCGATCGCGCAGTACATCTTCACCTACGTGCTCCACTGGGAACGCAACGTCGCCAGGCACCAGCGACAGCAGGCGGATCGCCACTGGGAGATCATCCACAGCGGCGATCTCGGCGCGAAGACGATCGGCATCGTCGGCTACGGCGGGATCGGTCGGGCGACGGCGAAGATCGCGAAGGCCTTCGGAATGCGGACCCTCGGCTGTCGCCGTTCGCCCTGCGAGGATCCGAACCTCGATCGCTACGTGCCGCTCGACGCGCTCTCGGAGCTGCTCTCGGAGAGCGACTACGTCGTACTCTGCATGCCTTTCAACGACGAAACGCGCGGAATGATCGGCGCGCCGGAACTCGCGGCGATGCGCGAGGACGCGGTCCTGATCAACGTCGCGCGGGGCGGGGTCGTGGACGAGCCGGCCTTGATCGAGGGGCTCCGGGCCGGAGCGATCCGTGGCGCGACGCTGGACGTGGTGTCGGAGGAGCCGCTCCCGAAGGACTCCCCGCTCTGGACGCTCGAGAACTGCGTGCTGACGCCCCACGATGCCGGGTACTCCCCGCTCGGGAGTCGGCGGCTCGGCTCGCTCTTCGTCGACAATCTGGGCCGCTTCGTTCGCGGCGAGCCGCTCCGCAACGAGATCCTGTCGACCGGGATCGCGCACGCGGAGGGCTGATCCCGCTCGAGGGGACCGGCTCGGGCCTGCAGCGACGCCGTTCAGGCGCTCGGCTGCCAGGCGCCCGCGGTCTGCACGCGGTGCATGATTCTTCGTTCCGTGTAGTCCGGAACGGCGAAGTGCTGGGTCGCGAGGTTGTCCCAGAGGACGACCGAGCCGGGCTGCCACGTGTAGCGAACCTGGAATTCCGGGGAGCGGACCCACTCGAAGAGGAACTCGAGCAGCATCTCGCTCTCCCGCTCGCTCACGCCCTCGATCCGCGTCGTGAAGTTCGAGTTCACGAAGAGGAGCTTCCGCTTCGTCCGCGGATGGCGGCACACGACGGGATGCGAGATTGGCGGCCAGGCCGCCTGGATTTCCTCGAGTCCGCCCACGCTGTGGCCCGTCTGGATCGCCCGGACGAGAGGGCCCGTCACGTCGTGGGTCGCCGTCATGTCTTCGAGGGCCCGCTGGATCGGAGGCGACAGTGCCTCGTAGGCCGCCGCCATCGACGCCCAGGTCGTGTCGCCGCCCAGGCTCGGCAGCTGCACCGCGCGCAGCACCAGCACGGAAGGCGGCTTCGGCATGAACGTCGAGTCCATGTGCCATCGGTTCGCGCCGTCCTGCCGGGGGGTGGTCTGGTCGAGGAGTCCCATGTCCGCGGGATCGTCGAGGTGGCGACCGAAGGGATGACGCTCGATCGGGCCGAAGCGTTCGGCGAAGGCGCGCTGCTCGGTCGGGGTGATGTCCTGCTCGCCGAGGAAGAGCACGAGGTGCTCGTCGAGGGCCGCCTGGAGCGCGTCGAACGTCCGGTCCGGGAGGGGCTTCGAGAGATCGAGGCCTACGACGTCGGCGCCGATCGCGCTCGTTCTCGCTCGTACGTCGATGTCCATGGCGGCTCTCCTCGTCTCCGGAAGCGGGGTCTCCACGATGGTGCCGGCCGGCGTCCCGACGCGCTACCCGTGTCGAGCGCGGGGGTCGCTCGGTGCGGCGTCTTCCCCGGACCGATCCACCGGAAGAGCGAGCAGCCGTGATGCCTTCCCCTCAAGCGAATCGAACCGACGAGCCCTCCGTGGCGGCGCTCTCCGAAGCCGAGATCGGGACGATCGTCGACGAGGTCGCCGAGCGCGGCTTCGTCGTCCGCGAGGGGCTGATCCCCGATTCGCTCCGCACCTCGCTGGTCCAGCGGATCGACGGGCTGATGGAAGAGCTCGCCGTTCCGTTCGGAGAGAACCGCTTCCTCGGGCGTCACACGCGTCGGATCTTCAACCTGCTCGCCCGGGACCCGCTCTTCGAGAGGGTGCCGATCTGCCCGGCGACCCTGCCGGTCGTCGACGCGCTGCTCGACGACGAATGTCTGCTTTCCTCACTCACCGCGATCGAGATGCATCCGGGGCAGGCGGGTCAGCCGCTCCACAGCGACGACGGGTCCTACGGCTTTCCGCGTCCGGCGCCCACGAGCATCGTGATCGCGATGTGGGCGCTCACCGACTTCACCCGCGAGAACGGCGGGACCCACGTCGTCCCGGGCTCCCACCGCGCCGCGCGACGTCCGCGGCGAGGCGATGCGCCCGAGACGATCCAGGTCGAGATGCCCGCCGGAAGCGTCCTCTTCTACGACGGGAGCCTCTGGCACGGCGGCGGCGAGAACCGGACCGACGCGCGGCGGCTCGGGATCGTGAGCAACTACTGCGCGGGCTATCTCCGGCAGGAGGAGTGTCAGATCCTCGCGTTGCCACGGGAGCGCGTGGCCGCCTTTCCCTCGAGACTCCGCAAGCTCGTGGGGTACGGGACCTACCGTGGCCTGATCGGGCACGTCGATCAGCGCAATCCCGAGACCCTCGTCGACCCGGAGGCGGAGACCGACATGGTCTGGGGGCGGATCGGCCGCTGATCCCGCAGGCCGGGCAGCGCGCGTCACTCGCTGCCGGTCGTCGCGCGGTACGCGTCGAAGCCTCCCTCGGAACCCTGCCCGAGCTCTTCGAGATACGAGCGGAGTCGTGCTTCGATCTCGGAGACCGACGTGCCGAAGCTCTCTTCGAAGTCGGTCGTGCGACCTGCTTCGCTCGGCGCCTCGCTTCGTGATCGGACGCGCTTCACGTAGCGCGTGAATCCTTCGGGCTCGGTGGTCGACAGGAAGTGGACCAGCGCCCAGGCATCATCGTAGGCCCGGGCCGACTTCGTCGGGTCGTCGCCGCGGAATCCGTCGTCGTTCGCGATCAGGGCCGCCACCGCGATCGGCTCCCCCGCGCGTCGCCTCGCCTCGAGGTTCGCCCATCGGCCCCAGTGGGGCCGGGTCGTCTCGAGGAGGAACCCGTGGCGAATCGGCTCGAAGAGCGTCGCGAGCCCCTCGATCAACCAAAGGGGGGCAGGGCGCTTTCTCGTCAGGAGACCCATCTCGAAGGTCAGCTGGTGGGCGGCCTCGTGGAGCATGATGCCGAGGCTGTCCTCGCCGAGCTGGTAGACGAGCTCGACCCCATCGCGCCGGATGCGGCGGAGCGCCTCGTCGATCCGTGCGAGCGCGTCGTCTCGTCCGTAGCGGCGGGTCGGTGCCCGCCGATACCGGAGCTCGACCGTCGCGTCGGCCGGCATTCGCGCGATCTCTCGCCGCATCCGGCGGAGATCGCCCTGGAGCTCCCCGGCGCGCGCCATGCGGACGCGATCCTCCCGACGTCCGAGGGTGTCGTAGAAGCAGGCGAGACCCGACGCCTCGAGGTAGGCGCCGCCGAGACCTGACGGGGCCCCGTTCGATCCGATCACCTCGAGGAACTGCTCGCGCGTCGGCGTGAAGACCATCGCGTGCGCCCGCGCCCCCGGCGTTAGCGCGAGGCCGAGATTCGTGGCGTGGAGCGTGAAGGCCGCGTGGAGGTCCTCGAGAATGTGGCCGCGGTAGCTCGCCGTGCGCGATTCCCGGTGGACCGCGAGGCTGAAGTGGTCCGTCCGCTCGATCCGGAAGTCGGGCCCGAGACGCTCGAGGCGTCTCGCCTCCTCGGCCTCGTCGCGGGGCAGGGCGGAGCGGAAGGCCTCGGGTGCCGTCGGTCGCCAGGGCAGCGGCGGGTTCGCCATCGCCGCGCCCGCACCGAGGAGCGCCGCCAGCAGGCAGGCGATCCCTCGTCGACGGAGCGGCCTAGAGTCCGAGATCACGGATCGGCGCATCGATCGGCCCCGACACGCCCTGGATGGCGGGCAGCAGGTCCGCGTGATCGCGCTCGGCGAGGAACCCGTCGAGGGCCTGGTGGAAGTTCGCGATCGTGCCTTCGACGTCTCGGGCGAGGCGCATCGCGTCGAAGCCCGGGCTCCGCACGCCCCGCTGGAGGCGCGGCAGATTGTCGAAATCCTGGCGCAGCACCTCGCCCCATTCCGGGTCGTCGTGAGGCCGCCGCGTCGGTTCTCTCGGTGTCGAGGCGTCGTCCCCGGCGGGCCAGAGCGTCGTGGTCCAGACCTCGAAGCGGGTTTCTTCCGGGGAGATCGGCCGGATCCGGTACGAGGCAGCGTTCCCGTAGACGGGCAGATACCAGAAGTGGGGGAAGCAGAAGTTGACGCTGTGGACGTGCCCCGACGCGAGCAGCGCGTTGAGGTCCGGCATGTCCGCGCCTTCGGCGTTCGCGCGGGCTCGGATCTCGTCGTTCAGCCGGGTGGTCCAGGTCGTGAGCGCTTCCATCGGGTCGTCGGGAAGGTCCATCCCGACCAGCGCTTCGGCGACCTCGATGTCGCGCGGGTGGACCATGCCGCCGCCCATGCCTTCCGAGAGCGTACGCATGAAATAGAGGGAGCTGCCGACGATGTCCTTCGGGTCGACGAAGCCGAGGGGATCGGTGCCGGCCGAGTATCCCGACTTCGCCGAGCGGGCGAGGAGCTGCGGATGGGTCTGCTCCGCGTGGTAGCCCTCCATGAAGGCCTCGGCGACGAGCTTCCAGTTCGCCGGCACGATCGTCTCGAACCAGCTCTCCGCGCGCATGCGGTCGACGCCGAGCGCATCGTGATAGGTCGCGAAGGGCTCGAGGCTCGTGCGAAGCGACGGCGCCTGGTCGTCGAAGTTGACCCAGGCGCAACCGCCCCAGGTCTCGACGCGGACTTCGGCGAGCCGGAGGGCTTCGGGCTCGAGGAGCGCCGGATCGAAGACGTCGGGGGCGAAGACCGCCCGGTTGCTTCCGTCCAGGTTCCAGCACCAGCCGTGGAAGGGGCAGGTGAAGCCGTTGGGCGAGTGGCCTCGCCCGACGCCGAGCTGGGTCCCGCGGTGGCGGCAGGCGTTGTGGTATCCCCGGATCTCGTCCTCGCCGATCCGGGCGACGAGGACCGAGCGACCGAGGCACTCGTATTCGACCCAGTCGCCGACGCGCGGGATCTCTTCGAGCCGGCAGGCCATCTGCCACGTCCGGGTCCAGAAACGATCCGCCTCGAGGGCGAAGAAGTCCGGGTCGGAGTAGCGCGCCGCCGGGACCAGGTCGGGACGCGAGAGTGCCAGCGGGAAATGAGCGCCCGCGACGAGGGGCTTCGATTCGTTCATGGCGTCGTCTCCTGACCGATCGCGTCGACGCGACCGGCTTGCCCGGCGGCGTGGTGAGCGGCCACGAACCCGTGGACGAGGCTCGCGGAGATGCTCGCGCCGGCACCGGGATAGGTCTTCACGAAGAGGGAGGCCGTCGTGTTGCCGGCCGCATAGAGGCCTTCGATCGCGCTCCCGTCATGGCGCAGCACCCGCGCATAGGGGTCGGTCACGAGTCCGCCCGCGCAGCCGACGTCGCTCGGGAACATCGGAACGGCGTGGAAGGGCGGCTTCGCGATCGTGCCCATGGACGGATTCGAGCCGACCGTCGGGTCCCCGTGGATCCGGTCGAAGACGCGCTCTCCGCGGTGGTGGTCGGTGTCGATCCCGTTCGCGCACGCGGCGTTCCAGCGCTCGACCGTCTTCTCGAGGCCGGCGGCGTCGATGCCGCAGGCCTTCGCGAGCGCTTCGAGCGAATCGGCGCGCTTCATGTAGCCGCTCTCGAGCCACGCGGCGGGCGTGGTGCCGGGCAGCGCGGTGCCCCACGGATACCGGGCGCGGTGGACGGAATCCATGATCGTCCAGGCCGGGATCGCGGCGCCGGTCTCGGCCTGTCGCGTGAACATCGCCTCCCCGAGCTCCATGTAGGAGGCGCTCTCGTTGCAGAAGCGTTCGCCTCGTCCGTCGACGAGGATCGAGTGGGGGAGGGCGAGGTCGAGATGATGCATCCAGGGCGCGACCGACCCGTCCGGCATCGTCGTGCCCTCGGGCCAGGTTCCGTCCAGATTCTTCGACGTGAGGACCCACCAGAACGCATCGAGGTTGTCGGTCGCCGCGCCGAGGGAGCGCGCCTGCTCCAGGATCTCGCCGGTATCGCCCGGGTTGGTCGCCGTCCACTCGCTCGTCGCCGGTGCGCGGCCCGATTCGCTTCGGAGCCGGTCGTTGCGCGAGAAACCGCCGGCGTTGAGGAGGACGCCTCCGCGCGCGCGGACGACGCCGGGCTGATCGCCCCCGACCTCGACGCCGACGATCCGGCCTCCTTCTTCGACGAGTCCGACGACGGGACTCTCGAGTCGGATGGGAATCTCGCGTTCGAGCAGCAGCGAGAGCAATCGGCCCTGGAGGGCCGCGCCGTTCGTGACGAGGTCGGCGCCGCGGAGCCAGGCCGAGAACCGGCGCCGGAGCATCTCGAGCGCCATCCGCTTCCCCCGCCAGGTCCGGCGCACCAGGAAGAGGTCGGTCAGCTCGTGGCTGTGGACCGGGAGGCCCGCGCCGACGGGCGAGCGGGCGAGACGGGGCGCCCATTCGCCGAGCTGCTTCGCGTCGTAGAGCGGCGCCATCAGGCACCGGCTCCGGGGCTCGCCACCGGGCAGCTCGTCGTAGTAATCGGACCAGCCGTCGGGCCGGAAGAACTGCATGCCGCGCTCGCGGAGGAACGTCACGAGGGCGGGGCCGACGCGCAGGAAGGTGTCCCGGTGTTCGGGCGACGAAAACGGGGCGTCCGTCGCGATCGCGGCGTCGAGGTAGGTCCGCGCCCGTTCGCGGGAATCGGGGATGCCTTCCTCGGCCATCAGGGGATTGTCCGGGACCCAGAGGACGCCACCCGAGATCGCCGTCGAGCCTCCGAACCGCGCCTGTTTCTCGAGCAGGATCGGTCGCTGGCCGAGCGAGTGGGCCGCGAGGGCGGCGGAGATGGCACCGGCTCCGCTGCCCACGATCACGAGATCGAAGGTTTCGTCGGTCGTGGTCGTCATGCTTCTCCGGGAGAGCGCGTCCGCGAACGGCGCGTGCTTCGAGTCTCGCGCATCGCGTCGCGCTCGCAATGTCGGTCGGGCGCGTGAAGGCCGTGCGCCGGCGATGGAAAGCCGGACCTGCGCGTGTCAAGCTCCCGTCGGGATCGCCCCGGGAGGAAGACCGTGAAGCACTGGCAGGCACTCGGCTACGCGCCGCCGGACGAGATGCTCGAGATCGCGCCCGTCGCCGAAGAAGTCGGCTTCGAGGGGCTGCTCCTCTCCGACCACGTCTTCGTTCCGGAAGAGCGCCAGTCGAAATATCCGTACAGCGCCGACGGCGAGCCCGACTTTCCCGTCGCGGCGCCCTTCCCGGAGTCGTTCGTGTTGATGGGCGTCCTGGCGCAGCGGACGACCCGCCTGCGTTTCGCCACGAACGTCTACATCCTTCCGCTTCGCCATCCCGTCGAGGTCGCGAAGGCGCTCGGGACGGCGGCGGTCTTCTCGAACGACCGCGTGGTGCTCGGGGTCGGGGCGGGCTGGATGAAGGACGAGTTCGACGTGCTCGGGCGGACCTTCGCGGCGCGCGGCGCACGGATCGACGAGCAGGTCGACGTGATCCGCAAGCTGCTGACCGGCGAGGTCGTCGAGCACGACGGCGAGCACTACGCGTTTCCCGCGATGCGGATGCAGCCGGCGCCGACGAAGCCCGTGCCGATCTGGATGGGCGGCCAGAATCCGGCTGCGCTCCGCCGCGCGGGGCGGTACAGCGACGGCTGGTCGGGCTCCGGGCAGACCTATGCGGAGGCCGTCTCGGTGCTCGAGACGATCGCGGCCCATCGCCGCGAGGCCGGACGCGAGGACGCGCCCTTCGAGGCGATCGTGCCCTTCGTCGAAGACGTGACCGCGGATCAGCGCGCGCATCTCGTCGAGCTCGGCATGACCGGGACGGTCTCGTATCCCTTTCCGTACACGGTCGGTCCCGATGCGTCGCTTCAGGAGAAGCTCGACTACCTGCGCCGCTACGGCGACGAGGTCATCGCGAAGGACGGAGCGCGCGCGGGCTTCCGCTGAGCCGATCCGCGGTCAGCGCTGAGCCTCCGGATCGCGCATGAAGCGGGAGACGACGAGGGCGACGGTCATGACCGAGAGCATGAGCGTGAAGGTCTCCGAGAACGCCGCGCGATAGGCCTCTACCACGGCGTCGAGGATCGGCCCTTCGAGGGCCCGCACCGCGTCGGGTCGATCGACGAAACGGTCGAGGTCCGTGCCAACCGGCACGACGCCGGCCACGTCCGTGTGCAGGTGGTGGGTGATGCGGATCGCGAGGAACGAGCCGAGTACCGACGTTCCGATCGTCTGGGCGACCGCGCGGGAGAACCCGGGCAGCGAGCTCGCGACGCCGAGGAAGCGCTCCTCGACCGCGTTCTGGATCGTCGCGACGACGACGGGGCTGAGGGCACCGCTGCCCAGACCGAGGAGGAGGCTCCAGGTCATGAAGAGCGGGAGTGGCGTCGTCCCGTCGGACGAGACCAGGCCAGCCAGTCCCGAGATGTAGATCGCGAGGCCGAGCGTCGCATAGCGGCGGTAGCGCTGGGTCTCGGCGGCGAGCCGTCCGGTCACGATGCCGGCCAGGAGCAGGCCGAGCGTGAGGGGGGCGAGCGTGAAGCCGGCGGCGACGGTCTCCGCGCCGCGAACGACGATCGCGAAGAGCGGCAGGAAGAACGCGATCGCGAAGTTGGCGAAGCCGAAGATGCAGGTCGCGAGCAGGGGAGGCCAGACGGTTCGCCGCCGCAGGAGCGAGAGTTCGAGGATCGGTTCCGGCGCGCGGCGTTCCTGGTAGAAGAAGGCCACGGCGAGGAGCCCGCTCGTAGCGAGGAAGGCGAGTGCGCCGGGGGAGGTCCAGCCCAGGGCTTCCCCCGCCCACGACGTGTAGAGGATCAGCGTGCCGACGGAGGTGAAGATCAGCGCCGCCCCCACGAAGTCCACGCTGTGCTCGATCCGCCGGACCGGGATCCGGTAGCAGGTCTTCAGTGCGAGGAGCGCGAAGAGAGCGGCGGGGACGTTGATCGTGAACATCCAACGCCAACCCGATCCGTCGACGAAGAATCCTCCGAGCGGCGGGCCCACGAAGCCGGCGGCGGTCCACACGACGGAGATGAAGGCCACGTACGCAGCACGATCCCGGGGCGGGACGATGTCGCCGAGGATCGCGTAGGGCATCGTGAGCAACGCACCGCCACCGAGTCCCTGGAGCGAACGGCAGACGATCAGCTGGAGCATCGAGTCCGACGTCGCGGCGAAGAGCGAGGCGACGATGAAGAGCGAGATCGCGAGCTGGAACACGCGACGGCGGCCGTAGAGGTCGCCCAGCTTGCCCCAGATCGGCATGCTCGAAGCGCTCGTCAGGAGATTCGCGCTGAAGATCCAGGGGGCCTGGCCGATGTCGCCGAGCTCGCCGGCGATCGCAGCGACCGCCGTGGACAGCACCATCTGATCGAGGGCCGCGAGGGAGACGCCGCCCATCATGCCCGCGATCACGACCCGTCGCTGCGTGTCGGTCAGCAGCTCGCTCGTATGCGCTTCGGGCGTCGTGGGGTTCGGCATCGGCGGCGCACGATAGCGCGCGTCGGCGCGACGGAAGCCGCGAAGGGGCGTGCTAAGAACTCGGCCATGTCCCTGCTCCCCGACGAACCCGACCTGGAAGAGATCCACACCCGCGACTACGAGACGAAGGTCTATCGCCTCTCAGACGACGAGCTGCTCGTTCGCGGCGCGGTGTCCGATCGCAAGCCGCCGGGGCTCTACGTGGCCGACGATCCGGACGAGCTCGAAGTGCACCAGATGCAGGTCGAGCTTCGCGTGGCCTTCCCGTCCCTCGAGATCACCGCGGCCCGCGTCGTCTTCGAGTCCCACCCCCACGCGAACTGCCCGATGATCGCGGCGGACTACGAGAAGCTCGTCGGCCTCTCGATCGCGCGCGGCTTCCTGCGCAAGACGAAGGACCTCTTCGGCGGGCCGAACGGCTGTACCCACACCAACGCGCTGATCCAGGCGATGGCCCCGGCGATCGTCCAGTCGACCTGGTCGATCCGGATCAAGGAGCAGCTGAAGGCCGGCGTCCGGCGATCCGAGCTCCCGCGCGAGGAGCGGGAGTCGCGGGCGCGGGCGAACCGGAACACCTGCCATCTCTGGGCCGAGAACGGCGAGCGCTACCGACGCTACATCGACGGGAGTCTGGAGGGCGAGGTCCTCGTTCCGGTCGCGAAGCGCCTGAAGGAGCTCGGCCGCGAGGACGATCCGCACTGGAGCTAGTCTCGGACTCCGGCGGGTCCAGCCCTGGAGCGGGGGTCAGGGCGCGGGGGCGGCGGGGACGGGCTCGTTCGCGACCACGACCGGCGCGCGATTCTCCATCCGCGCGAGCAGGCCTTCGATGTACTCCGGCGGGACGTGGATCAGGACGCTGTCGCGGCGACCCCAGAGCTTCGCGTGGAAGCCGGTGGCCTTGCGGGCCTTCAGGAAGTCGCGCGAGAGCTTGATCTTCACGTACTCGTAGACGTCGCAGAGCGACACGTCGGTCGTCCCGCAGTCGACCGGCTCGCGCTTCACGACTTCGAGCGGGAAGGCCCGCTTGCTCGAGGTCGAGAACGAGACGCGATCGAGGAACGAGAAGTCTTCGAGCTGGGCGCGTACGGCGAGCTCGATGTCCGCGCCGATGCGCGGGCCGCGGGCGCGGGCGGTCGCGCGGAGCGTGGCGCGGTGCGGCTTCGCCGAATCGAAGGGCGGCGTCTCGAGGACCGAGGTGCCGGCGTGGAAGTTCTCGGTGTGTTCGAGGTTCTCGTGGACCCAGGTGGCGTTCTTCGTCCCGCAGCCGGCGAGGGCGGCGAGCAGGCCGAGGGCGAGGGCGAGTCCCACGAAGCGTCGGTCGGTGAGGGGGTGCTGCATGTCCGGGGGATCGGCCGGACAGGGGGGTGGCTTGACGTCTGGCGGTCGCGATCGCGGCGATCCGGACTCGCGCGGATTCCGGCACGATTCGGTTAGGCTCGGGGGACCGGCCGAGGCGCCATCGGCGCCCATGCCGCAGGAAATCGACGCGAGGAGCAACGGATGCGCAGATCGGGAACGTCACGAAGGGTTCTCCAGCGGGTTGGGCCGTTCGGGCGGGTGGCTCTGCTGACGGCGCTCCTCGCTTGCAGCGGCGACGAGCCCATTGCGTACGGCGGTCCCGTGGACGGCTGGCCGCACGTCGGAGGGAGCCTCGGCGGCGCACGGTTCTCGGCGAATGTGCAGATCGACCGCAGCAACGTCGCACGTCTCGAAGAAGCCTGGCGCTTCGAGAGCGGTGACGTCACGCCGACCACCTCGCTGCAGGTCACGCCGATCCTCGTCGAGGACGCGCTCGTCTTCTGCACACCACGGAACCAGGTCGTCTCGATCGACGCGGAGCAGGGCACCGAGCGCTGGCGCTTCGACGCGCAGCCCGCGCTCGACGGGATCTACAACCCGCTCTGCCGGGGCGTCGCTCACGGTCGCGTCGAAGTCGCGGCGGGGGAGGCGTGCGCCTCGCGGATCTACCTCGGAACCCTCGACGCTCGGTTGATCGCCCTCGACGCCGAGACCGGCGAGGCGTGCCGCGACTTCGGCCGGGACGGAACCGTCGATCTCCTCCACGGGATCGGGGAGACCCGGGACGGCGAGTACTACATGACGTCTCCCCCGACCGTGGTCGCCGGGCGGGTCGTGACGGGGGCCTGGGTGACCGACGGCCAGCGCGTCGACGCGCCGGGCGGCGTGATCCGGGGCTGGGACGCGAAGACCGGGGTGCTCGCCTGGGCCTGGGATCCCGTGCCCGAGGGCATGGATCCGGTCACGGCAGAGGACGTCGCCGCCGGCGCGACGTACACGCGCGGGACGGCGAACGCATGGTCGATGCTCTCGGGGGACGAGGCGCTCGGGCGGGTCTATGTGCCGATGGGCAACGCGGCGCCCGACCACTACGGGGGAGAGCGCCACGGGCTCGGGCGCTACTCGAGCGCGGTGGTCGCGCTCGATGCGCGGACCGGGGCGCTGCTCTGGGACTTCAAGACCGTCTACCACGACGTCTGGGACTACGACGTCGCCTCGCAGCCCGTCCTCTATACGCATCCGGGCGGTCCGGACGGCAACGGCTTCCCGGCCCTCGCCCAGGCGACGAAGATGGGCCACGTCTTTCTGCTCGATCGTCGGACGGGCGAACCGATCTTTCCCGTCGAGATGATCGACGCACCGCAGGGGGGCGTCACGGGGGAGGTGATCGCAGCCCGCCAACCGGTCCCGACGAAGCCCGCGCCGCTGCATCCGCACGCGCTGCCGGACGAGGACGTCTGGGGGCTCACGCCGATCGATCGGGCCCAGTGCCGGGAGCTCGTCGGCTCGCTCCGCAACGACGGGATCTTCACGCCGCCCTCCTCCGAGGGGTCGGTCGTCTTCCCGGGCCTCGGAGGCGGCGTGAACTGGGGCTCGGTCTCGGTCGACGAGGCGAGGGGGCGCCTGGTCGTCAACTCGATGCACAACCCCTTCATCGTCCAGGTCATCCCGCGTGAGGAGGCGACGAGTCTCGAAGGCACGGACCTCGTCGGTGCCCAGCCCCAGGAAGGCACGCCCTACGTGACGCTCCGGGCGCCGCTCCTCTCGGACTGGGGCATGCCGTGTACACCGCCGCCCTGGGGTCTGCTCACGAGCATCGACCTCGCGACCGGCGACGTCGAATGGCAGCGTCCGCTCGGCAATCTGCGGGAGCTCGCCCCGGCCTTCGGTCGCATCTTCGAGTGGGGCACGCCCAATCAGGGCGGACCGATCCAGACCGCCGGCGGACTCGTCTTCGTCGGGGCGACCCTCGACCGGACCTTCCGCGCCTTCGATGCCGAGACGGGCGAGATGCTCTGGGACGCGCTCCTCCCGACGTCGGCGAATGCGACGCCGATGACCTACCGCGTGGGGCCGGAGGGGCGACAGTACGTCGTGATCGCGGCGGGCGGCCACTTCCCGCTCGGCTCGCCATCGGACGATGCGATCATCGCGTACGCGTTGCCCGCGGATTAGCGGATCGACCCGATCGGCTACGGTCCGCGCGAGGGCACGCGTTCGGGGGTGAGCATGGACGAACAGGGAACCGGCACCGGATGGGGCAAGCGGATCGCGCTGGGCGCGGGGATCGTGCTGATCTTCGTCGTCGCGGCCACGCTCTTCGTCTCCCGAGCCGACGGCCCCCTCTTCATCTTCCAGGGCGGTCCCTTCCGCTCCGGCGAGCTCGTCGCCTACGACGCACTCGACTGGAGCACCGTCGACGACAGGACCGAGCTCGAGCTCGAGCTCGTCGGGGCCGAGACGTCGCTCACGCTCTGGTTCAGCGTGACCGACGGCATGGCCTACGTGGCCTGCGATCTCGACTGCGAGGGCGGACGACTGACTCGCTGGCCCTCCGAGGTTCGCGAGGACGACCGCGTCGTGATCCGGATCGACGGCAAGCGGGTGGAGGGCCGCCTGACCTACGTGCCCCACGAGACGCCCGAGTACGCGGTGGTGAAGGCGGATCGGAGCCGGAAATACTCCGGCCACGGGGGCGTGCGCGCCGCCGCCGAGACCGCGGCCCACGCCACGGTCGTCGAGGTCGGCGAGACGCTCACGGGTCGCGCCGCGCGCGAAGAGCCCGGCGATCGGGTCTTCCGCTTCGATCGGCGCTAGGCGACGGGCGCGCTTCCTTCGATCGGGTCCGGATCGATCAGCACGCAGCGCGTCCCGGAGTAGATCGAGGCCATGCACCGATTGCAGTGGATGCAGATGCCGGCGCGCTGTTCCCCGCTCTGCATCCTGAGGAGCAGGTCGGGCTCGCGCAGGAGCGCGCGCCCCATCTGCACGAAGGCGAAGCCGTCGCCGAGCGCCTTCTCGATCGTCTCCCGCCGGTTGATGCCTCCGAGCAGGATCACCGGGAGGTCGAGCGCATCCTTGAATCGGCGCGCGTGCGCTTCGAAATAGGCTTCCTCGAAAGGCGTGTCGGGCATGAACTTCTGGCCCACGAGCTTGAAACCGAGCCGGAGGAGCGGCGGCAGCGCGGCGGCGAACTCCTTGCGTGGGGCATCGCCCCGGAAGAGGAACATCGGATTTCCGAAGGAGCTCCCGCCCGTCAGCACGAGCGCGTCGAGGGTTCCGTCCGACTCGATCATCCGGGCGACTTCGAGACTCTCCTCGATCCCCAGTCCCTTCGGGACGGCATCGATCATGTTGAGCTTGGCGACGATCGCGAGCCGGCCGCCGACGGCTTCGCGTACGGCCTTCAGGATCTCGCGGGACAGGCGCGCGCGGTTCTCGAGCGAGCCGCCGAAGCGATCCGTCCGGTCGTTGAGGGCGGGAGAGAGGAACGCGCTCGGCAGGTAGTTGTGGCCGAGGTGGACCTCGAGGGCGTCGAAGCCCGCGGCTTCGCATCCGAGCGCCGTGCGCCGGAAGTCGTCGATCACGCGCTCGAGATCGTCTTCCGTCGCCGCTGGCGTGAAGCGCATCGACAGGGGATTGAAGCGACGGGAGGCGCTGAAGCCGACGACGCCGTTGGACTTCGAATCGGCGACGGGCCCGGCGTGTCCGATCTGGGCCGAGGCCTTCGCGCCCTCGGCGTGGATGGCCTCGGTCAGTCTGCGCAGGCCCGGAATCGCCTCGTCCCGCATGTACAGACAGGCGCGGTTCGTGCGTCCGTCCGGGGCGACCGCCACGTAGGCGACGGTGCTCATGCCGACGCCGCCGGCGGCGACCCGGCGGTGGTACTCGATCAGCTCGGGCGTGACGAGCGCGTCCGGCATCACGCCCTCGAAGGTCGCGCTCTTGATGATCCGGTTGCGGAGCGTGATCGGGCCGAGCGCGGCGGGCGCGAAGGGGTCGACGGGTTCGTCCGCGGCGGCGTTCACGCGAGCTGGCCGCCGTCGATCGTGATCGCCGATCCGGTCATGTAGCGGGCCTCGTCCGAGGCGAGGTAGGCGACGAGGGCCGCGATGTCCCCGGGCTCACCGACCATGGGCATCTGCGGCGCGACGCGCGCGAAGAGAGCGGGGTCGATGCCGTCGACGGGAAAGCCGGCGGCGGTCATCGGCGTGCTGATGCCACCCGGGCAGATCGCGTTCACGCGCACCTTGCGGCGGGCGTACTCGGACGCGAGGGATCTCGTGAGGCCGACGACGCCGGCCTTCGAGGCGCAGTAGGCGGCGTTGTAGGGGACGCCCTGGAGCGCCGCGGCCGACGCGATGTTCACGATCGCGCAGCCGCCGTCGGGACCGTCTTCGCGATCGACGAAGTGGGGCAGGGCGGCGCGGCACATCTGGAAGGTCCCCGTCAGGTTGATGCCGATCGTCGCGTGCCAGACGCCCGGGTCCTGCTCGAGGGTGTGTCCGGGGCGGAGGATGCCGGCGACGTTCGCGAGGGTGTCGAGCCCTCCGAGCGCTTCGACGGCGGAAGCGATCCCCGCTTCGCAGGAGGCGGCATCGGCGACGTCGACCCCGGCCGACGCGGCGGTCCCGCCCGCGGACGCGATCTGCCGGGCGGTGTCTTCCGCGCCTTCCGCGGCGATGTCCGCGCAGAAGACCGCGGCACCCTCTTCGGCGAGGCGCAGGGCCGTGCCTCGGCCGATTCCGCTCGCAGCGCCGGTCACGAGCGCGCGTCGTCCCTTCAGTCGGTCCACCTTCGGTCTCCTCGTCGGTCTCCGGGGCAGCCGGGCGTCGAAGCATACCCCGTCGCAGGGGCCGGGCGACGAGATAGAATGAACGGGTTCGGGGCGTCGTCTCGCCTCCGACGGCAAGCAGAGGGCCAGTCATGCACGAGTTCGATCGCGGCGTCACGAAGTACGACATCATGCCGATCCCCCCCGTCGAGGCGCACTGCGAGCAGTTCGAGGCGGGACCGGTCACGATCTGGGTCGAGTACCGGCTGCTCGACGACGCCATCGCCGCGGCGCATCAGGCCAACGAAGGCTTCGACGGGAAGATCGAGCAGGTCGACGACTGCGGCGTCTCGCTGCACGTCTTCGGAGAGTCCTCGCCCGGCGGAGAACGCGTGGAGTTCCTCCGCTTCGATTGCTTCGACGAGGACCCTCACTACCACTACGTGTCCTACGCGAACGGCACGAACGAGATGGTCCACATCGAGCCCGCGGCGATGGGGGATCCGCTCGAGTGGGCGATGGACAAGATCCGGACGCGTCTGCCGCAGATGCTCTCGCGGGCCGGAGCGGACGAACTCGCGTCACGCGTCGATCCCGCTGCGGTCGAGCGCGTGCTGCCGAAGGTCGCGGAGGCCGCGTATCGGGCGCGTTTCGGCCATGACGACGCGGAGATCCGCGCCGGGGCGATGGCCGGCGCCGAGCCGGTCGCGAAGGCGGCGAGCACCGCCTCGTGAGCGGTCCCGTCGCGCTGGACCGGGCGCTCGAGGGGCGCGTCGCGATCGTGACCGGCGCCAGTCGTGGGATCGGTCGGGGCTGCGCGGTCGGGCTCGGAGCGCGCGGCGCGACGGTCTACGTGACGGCGCGTCGGACCTCGGCGGCCGAGCCGCCCGAGGAGGGGACCGTCGAGGCCGTCGCCGCCGAGATCGACGCGGTCGGCGGGAAGGGGATCGCGATCGCCTGCGACCACCGGGACGATGCGGCCGTCGAGGCCGTCTTCGACCGGGTGCGCGCGGACGAGGGCCGGCTCGACGTCCTGGTCAACAACGCCTTCATCATCCCCAAGGAGCTGACGAGCGGGAAGCCCTTCTGGGAGGTCCCGATCTCGAATTGGGACGACATGATCGACGTCGGGACGCGTTCGGCCTTCGTCGCGAGCCGCTTCGCAGCCCCGATGATGATCGAGGCCGGAAAGGGACTGATCGCGAACATCTCCTCGAGCGGGGCAGCGGAGTACGCCTGGCACGTAGCCTACGGCGTCGGCAAGGCGGCCCTCGATCGCTTGACCGCGGACACGGCCCACGAGCTGAAGCGTCACGGCGTCGCCGTCGTCTCGCTCTGGCCGGGTCTCGTCCTGACCGAACGGAACGAAGCGAACGCGAAGCACGTGAAGGGGCTCGACTTCAGCCGGGCCGAGTCGCTGTATTTCACCGGGCGCGCCGTGGCGAGCCTCGCGGCGGACGAGCGCGTGATCGAGCGGACCGGTCGCGCGCTGGTGTCGCGAGCGCTCGCGGACGAGTTCGGTTTCACCGACGTCGACGGACGACTGCCCGACGGCCCGATGCACGAACGGCCGAAGGGCGTCGGAGGTGCTTGAGCGGGTCCGTCGCCGCGCCGGTTGGATCGGGATCGTGTCGGCCGCCGCGCTCTCGTGTCAGACGCCCCCGCCCAGCCAGGACCCGGCGGATCCCTTCGACGCGCTGCATCGGCTGTCCGACGCGATCGCCGCTAGCGCCGAGGTCGCGCGCACGGACGAGGCCTCGGCCGTTCCGAACGGGCGCGCGGAGGGCGCCCTCCACGTCCTGCGCCTCCTACGGCGGGCGATCGACGAGGAGATCGCCTGGGCGGATACGGCCCATCCCTTCTTCCAGACCCAGGACGAGCGTTTCGCCAAGCTCGCTCTCGGCAATCCCGACAACCTCTATCTCGTGACCCGGGTCGACGACGACGCGGAGTACGTGATCCGCGGTCGACGCGCGACGACGGCCGACTTCAACGTGCAGGTCTACCAGGGCTATCCCGGCATCCATCGGCCGATGCGGGCCTTCGGTTCTCTCGGGCTCGACGATCTCGTGACCGACGAAGAGGGGCGCTTCGAGATCCACGTCGGCGGAACGGCGCGGGACGGGAACTGGATCGAGCTGCTGCCGGGTTCGCGCCGGATCCTCGTCCGCTTCACCTACGGAGACTGGGCGACGGAGGAAGCGGGCGAGCTCACGATCGAGCGGGTCGGGGAGCGGGGGACGCGGAGCGAGCCGGTGACGGACGCCGAAGCGGCGCGACGGGTTACTGCGGCGGCCGACTATCTCGAAGACGCGCTGCGGGGCTACGGCGCGCTCGTCGACCAGGTCTACGAGGGGCTCGCGCCGAACTCGCTCCGCCCCATGCGACGATTGACGGGGCAGACCGGTGGTCTCTCGAACCAGTACAACGCGACCGGGCGATACGCCGTCGACGACGACACCGTGCTCGTCGTGACCACCCGTCCTTCCAGCGCCCGCTACCAGGGATTCCAGATCGGCACCGAGTGGTTCGAGGCCCTCGATTTCGTGAACCAGACGACGAGTCTGAACACGAGGCAGGCACAGCTCTCCTCCGACGGCGTGTACCGCTTCGCGATCGCGACCCGGGATCCCGGCGTGGCGAACTGGCTCGACGCTTCGTCGGCGCCGCAGGGGCAGATCCTCCTGCGCTGGCAAGGCGTCGCCGAAGCGCTCGGTCCGGAGCACGAACCGACCATGGTGCTCGTGCCGTTCGACGAGCTGCGTCGTCACTTCCCGGACGACGAGCCGGTGTTCTCGCCAGAGGCGCGCCGCGCACAGATCGCCGAGCGGCAGGACGCGATCGAGCGCCGCTACGGGCTGTTTCGCCGATAGCCCGCGAGCCGAGCGCGTCGACGGAGTGAGCACTCGACGGCTCGCCGCTGAATCACGCGACGGATCCTGGCGGATCGATTCCGAGCCATCGTTCGCAACTCAGTGCAAGAGCCGGTTCGGGGGCGACGCCGCTGTGCGATGATGCGCGCCGTGTCCGAATCCCGCGACCGCCTGCCGCTCTCGCTCATCTTCCTGTATTCGCTGCCCTTCGTCGGCTACCTCGCGATGTCGCTGCCGATGAGCATGTGGTATCCGAAGTTCTCGACCGACGAGCTGATGATCGCGCCGGCGACGATCGGCACGATCCTCTTCGCGGCGCGCTTCTGGGACGCGATCTCGGACCCGATGGCGGGGCATCTCTCCGATCGTACGCGATCGCGATTCGGGCGCAGGCGGATCTGGCTGGTGGGCGCGGCGATCCCGGTGGCGGTCACGTACGTGATGCTCTGGAGTCCGCCGACGGCGCTCGAGTCGTTCTGGACGATCGCCTGGATCGCCGTGGCGATGATCCTCTGGGAGACGGCCTCGACGGCCTTCTACGTCCCCTATACCGCGCTCGGCCTCGAGCTGACGAACGACTACCACGATCGGACGCGGCTCTTCGGATGGCGTCAATCGCTGGTCGCCGTCGGCTTCGGCGCCGCGCTGGTCTCGATCAGCATCCTTCGCAACGACGCGGACTACCCGGACGCCGAGATCCCGGTGGCCGTCGTGACCGGGGCCGCACTGGCCCTGATGCTCTGCGTGACCGCTTGGCGGGTGCCGGAGCCCGCCGACCATCAGGGGCGCGGAGGCGTTCGACTCGGGACCGCCTTTCGCGACGTCGTCCGGAATCCGCACGCGCGTCTGCTCCTGCTGGTCATGGGGATCGACTCCTTCGGCATGGGGATGGTGGCTTCGCTCGGCGCCTACATGGCCGACGACGTCATCCGGGCTCCCGAGCTGCTCGCGGAGATGATGGCCTTCTGGATGCTTCCGCAATTCGTCTGCGTGCCCATCTGGATCTGGCTCTCGCGACGGGTGGGGAAGAAGCCGATGTGGCTGTCCGGGATGGGCATCAGCGTCCTCGGCTTCCTCGGGCTGCTCTTCGTGGGCGAGGGCGAGATCATGGCGGTTCGACTCCAGGTCCTCGCGATCGGAGTCGGGACGAGCATCTCTCTCGTGATCGGCCCCTCGGTCCAGGCGGACGTGGTGGACTACGACGAGCTGATGACCGGGGACCGCAAGGAAGGCGCCTACGTCGCGATCTGGAACTTCCTTCGGAAGCTCGGCGGCGCCGTCGCGATGAGCCTCGGCCTCTTCGTGCTCGACTTCGCCGGCTACGACGCCCGGCTCGAACGGCAGAGCGATTTCGTCCAGCAGTCGATCCGGATCGTGATGGGCGCCGTCCCCGCGATCGCCTTCGTGATCGGGGCGATCGCCTTCGCCCGCTTCTCCCTCAACGAAGCGGAGCATCGCGAGGTGAAGGTCCGTCTCGCGGAGCGCGCGGCCCGCCCTCCGGACACGTCGGGCTAGCTGCGCTGCGCATCGAGGCGTCTATCTTCCCGGGTCGGGGCGCCGTCGCGTCCTTCCAGGAGTGCCCGCATGTCGACCCCCTTCGACGGACTTCGCGTCCTCGACCTCTCCACGGAGATCGCCGGTCCCTTCGCCACGAGGCTGCTCGCCGACATGGGCGCCGAGATCGTAAAGATCGAGCCGCCCTCGGGCGATCCGCTGCGTCGGATGAAGAGCTCAGCCGTGCTGGGGCGTTCGGCGCCGCTCGCCGAGGGCGAAGACGGCGCCCTCTTCCAGTGGCTGAACGCGACGAAGAAGAGCCTGGTCTTCGACCTCGAAGAGAGTGAGGCGGATCGAACGACCTTCCTCGGCCTCGTCGCGGAGTCGGACGTCGTGATCGAGAGCTTCGCGCCGGGCTGGCTGGCAGAGCGCGGGATCGGCTTCGCGGCGATCCGCGAGGCGAATCCGTCCGCGAGCCTCGTCTCGATCACGCCCTTCGGGCAGGACGGTCCCTGGGCAGAGCGTGCCGCCACCGACTTCACGCTCCAGGCCGAGACAGGCTCGTTCTCGGGACGCGGCTACGAGGACCTCGGCCCCGTCGTCGCGGGCGGGCGTCTCGGCGAATACTGCGCCGGGAACTTCGCTTCGGTCGCGGCGGCGGTTGCGTGGCGCTCGGCCCGGCAGACCGGTCGGGGGCGACACGCGGACGTGTCGATGCTCGAGACGATGATCCTCTGTTTCCAGCCCTATCAGTTCATCCAGGGTCAGATGCGCCCCGGGGAGCAGTTCCCGGTGATGGTCGAGGTTCCATCGATCGAGCCGGCGAGCGACGGAATGATCGGCTTCTCGACGCAGACGTCGCAGCAGTGGCACGACCTCTGCGTGATGGTCGAGCAGCCCGAGTGGGTGACGGACGATTCCCTGTGTCTGGGCCAGGTCCGCTACCAGCGGCGGGAAGAGCTCCTCTCGAAGATCCAGGAATGGACGCGGGCGCATTCGATCGACGAGATCGTCGACCTCTGCATCCAGCTGCGGATTCCCGTCGCGCCGATCGGGAACGGGAAGACGGTGCTCGAGACGGATCACATGCGCGCCCGCGGCTTCTACCGGGAGCATCCGGAGGGCTTCCAGGCGCCGGGCGTGCCGTTCCGCTTCGAGGACGGCGACGTCGCGCCGCTGACCCCGGCGCCCCGACTCGATCAGCACGGGGACGAGATCCGTGCAGGGCTCGCGGCGAGGTCGGCGGCGCCGGTCGCGCCGGCCTCGGGGGGCGCGCCGCTCGCGGGTCTCAAGGTCGTCGATTTCACCGCCTTCTGGGCGGGGCCCTTCGCCGCGACGACTCTCGCCGAGCTCGGCGCCGAGGTGATCAAGGTCGAGTCGATCCAGCGACCCGACGGGATGCGCTTCGCGTCGGGATTCATTCCGGAGGACGGAATCGTCTGGGAATGGGCGCCGGTCTTCCACGGCGCCAACTCCGGGAAGAAGGCCTTGACCCTCAACCTCGACGACGAGGAAGGCCTCGCCCTCGCGAAGGAGCTCGTGCGTCAGGCGGACGTGGTGATCGAGAACTTCTCGCCGCGCGTGATGGAGCGCTTCGGGTTCGACGGGCCCGGGGTGAAGGCGCTCAACCCGGAAGCGATCCTGATCCGGATGCCGGCCTTCGGACTCGACGGACCCTGGCGGGACCGGGTCGGGTTCGCGATGACGATCGAGCAGGCCTCGGGGCTTGCCTGGGTGACCGGCTTCCCGGATCGCGAGCCGACGGTGCCGCGAGGAATCTGTGATCCGGTCGGCGGCATGACGGCGGTGCTCGCCCTGCTCGGCGCCCTCGAGCGCAAGGCGCGAGGGGCCAGTGGGCAGATGATCGAGGTCTCGCTCCTCGAGGTGGGGCTGCTCCTCGCGGGCGAGCAGGCCGTCGAGCAGACGGCCTACGGCGTGTTGCTCGAACGCGAGGGCAACCGCGGGCCGGTCGCCTCGCCGCAGGGGGTGTACGTCTGCCGCGACGAGCGGAATCCCGACGCGCTCGGCTGGGTCGCGATCGCCTGCGCTACCGACGGGCAATGGGCGTCGCTCGTCCAGGTCCTCGGCGAGCCCGCGTGGGCGAAAGCGGCTGGCTTCGCGACGGAGGCCGGGCGGCGCGCCGGGGCCGAGGAGATCGATCGCGAGATCGCCGCCTGGTGTCGCGGGCGACACGCGGCCGAGATCAGTGAAACGCTCGCCGCGGCGGGGATCCCCGTCGGGTGGCTCCACAACCAACGCGAGAACGTCCCCGGACACGCCCACCTCGACGCCCGCGGCTTCCTCGAGTTCCTCGACCACCCGTTCGCCGGCCGGATCGGCTACCCGCGCTCGTCGATCCGGTTCGACGGCGAGCCGGCCGAGCGCACGCTCCCGCCGCTCCTGGGAGAGCACAACGAGGAGATCCTCCGCGAGCGACTCGGCCAGTCGGAGGAGCAGATCCGTGCCCTCGAAGAGAAGCAGGTGATCGGCACGCGCCCGAGCTTCCTCTGAGGCGTTTCCCGCGTCGAAAACGGGGGCAGCGGCGAACCCTCCAGTGTGTAACGTAGAGAGACACCATCGACCGGAGGGCCACGCCATGGGACGCAAGTACCAGATCATCTCGGGAGACGGACACGTCGAGACGCCGCCGGAGTCCTGGGTCAAGTACATGCCGGAGATCCACCAGGACCGGGCCCCGCGACTCGTCAAGCTGGCCACCGGCGGCGAGGCCTGGTTGATCGAGGGGCAGCCGCTCATCCCGAACGGGCAGAACATCACCGGGCGCGGTCCCGTCGTGACCGAGGGCGGCAGCTACTTCAAGGAGGACGGTTCTCCCGCGGAAGGCGCCGGCGACGCCGCGCAGCGTCTTCGCGAGCAGGACATCGACGGGATCGACGCCGAGGTGCTCTTTCCGCCGATCTTCGCGTCGCGGGCGATCGAGAACATCTCGGACAAGGACGTGTACCGCGCGCTGATTCGCGCCTACAACACGTTCCTGGCGAAGGACTACTGCGCGGTCGCGCCGGATCGCCTGATCGGCAACGGCGTCGTTCCGACGACCGGCGTCGACGACGCGATCGCCGAGATCGAGTTCCTGAAGGACAACGGGATCAACTCGGTTTCCCTCCACATGTTCCCGAACGGCTCGGGCTTCGCGAAGCCCGAGGACGACGCCTTCTGGAAGCGCAGCCTCGAGATCGGCATGAAGCTGTCGCCGCATTTCGGGTTCGGTCAGTTCGCCCCCGACATGAGCAGCGTCGGCGTCGGGATCGGGCCGGACCCCTTCGCCGGGACGCTGGTCCAGCGCGTGAGCGGACAGCCGCCGATGTACAACATGAGCCAGCTGATCTGCTCCGGCGCTCTCGACCGCTTCCCGGATCTACAGTTCTACTTCGCCGAGGTCAACGCGAGCTGGCTGCCCTGGGGCCTGTTCGTGATCGACGACAACTACGAGATCTTCAAGGGGACGTTCAACCGCAAGCTCGAACGGAAGCCCTCGGAGTACATCCTCGACCACTTCTGGTTCGGGATCATCCGCGATCCGAAGTGCGTGGCGATGCGCGATCACCTGCCCTTCGATCGGCTGATGTTCGGCTCCGACTTCCCGCACTCGGTCGGGTCCTACCCCAACTCGCGGAAGTTCCTCGACGATGCGTTCGACGGCGTCGACGAGTCGTACCGCAACCTGATGCTCCTCGAGAACCCGGCGAAGTACTTCGACCTGGACCTCGAGGCGGACATCACGCCGACGCCCGAGGCGTAGCCATCGCGTCCGGGTGGATTTCCATCCCAGACCGGCCCGTGGCCCAGACTACGGGCCGGTTTCTTTCGAATCCCTTCATTCCAGAGGCCAGATGAGCGAATCCGTTTCCGATGCCGACCTGGTCGAGCGCTTCCCGTGGGTCCAGATCTCCCACGATTCGAAGCACCATTTCCGTGGCTGGCTCGACAAGAAGCTCCTGATCAACCGCTGCGCCGATTGCGGCAACTGGCACCATCCGCCGAAGCCGGTGTGTCCGACCTGCTGGTCGGAGAACCTCGTTCCGACGGAGGTCGAGGGAACGGGCACGGTCCACCTCGCGATGTTCCTCCGCCAGGGCGCGCCGGCTCCGGGGGTCGACTACGCGAAGGGACCGCATCCCGTCGTCGCGGTCGAGCTCGACGGCACGGACGGTGTCCGCTTCAGCAGCACGGTCGTCGACCTGCCCGTCGAGGAGGTGATCATCGGCCTGCCCGTCGAGCTCGACTGGATCGAGCGCTACGGCCATCCCTTCCCCGTCTTCCGAAAGAGGGAGGGCTGATCCATGGCCAGACGAAATCCGATGCGGGACGAGATCGCGATCGTCGGCGTGGGCTCGACCGAGTTCAGCCGCGACGCGGGCGGGGTATCGCCGGCGAAGCTCGGCGCCCAGGCGTGTATCGCCGCGATCCAGGATGCGGGGATCGACAAGAACGAGATCGACGGAGTCGTCGGGGCCCTGGAACCGGGAGCGCCCCGGGCCAACCAGATGTCCGCGATCCTGGGGCTCAGCGACATCACGCACCACTCGAGTCCGATGCCGGTCGCGGTCTTCGCGCTCGTCGATGCGATGACGGCGATCTTCTCGGGGCAGTGCGACACGGTCCTGCTCTACTACGCGTTCACGCGTGCGCCGTGGAACTCGAGATCCGCGGCGCAGGATCCCTTCCGGAGCTACCTGGGCGGGATGATGAGCGGCGGTCTCAAGGCCCCGCCGATGCCCGAGTCGATCGATCCGTCGGCGGCCTACACCGCCTGGGCCGCCCGCTACATCCACGACTACGACGTGCCGCGGGAGACCTTCGGTCGGGTGGCGCTCAACATGCGGGCGAACGCCGCGCGGAACCCCAAGGCCGCGATGAAGACGCCGCTCACGATGGAGGCGTACCTCGAGGCGCGGATGATCCGGGACCCGCTCTGCATGCTCGACATGGACATCCCGGTCGACGGCGCCGACGCGTTCATCCTGACGACGACCGAGAAGGCGAAGAAGCTCACGAAGAACCCGGTCGTGGTCCATGCCGCGACCGCGGGCATGGTCGGGAAGAACGACGAGGACCAGCTGCCGTCCCTCGCGCGGCACGGTCAGCACGTCGTCGTCGAGGCGCTCAAGGAGCGCAGCGACGTCTGGATCGACGACGTCGACGTCTTCTTCCCCTACGACGGATTCAGCATCATCACCCTCGGCTGGATCGAGAACATGGGCTTCGCGAAGCCGGGCCAGGCGGGAAAGTGGATGCAGGACAACTGGGACGACGAGCTCGGTTGCGTGATGATCGACGGCCGCGTGCCGATGAATCCGCACGGTGGATCCCTCTCGGAGGGCGCCTCTCGGGGGACGGGGCATCTGCGGGAAGCGGTGACCCAGCTGCGGGGCGATGCGGGCGAGCGGCAGGTCCACGACGCGAAGACGGCACTGATCGGGTGTGGCGGCTTCTTCTTCAACTCGCAGGGCGCGATCCTGAAGCGCCTCTAGTCGGGTGCGGGAGCGATTCGAATGGCTGATTTCGTCGTCAAGGGCGCCACGATCCTGGACGGGACGGGCGCACCGGCTTTCGTAGGGGACGTCGGGGTCCGAGCGGGACGGATCGCGTTCGTCGGCTCGGGCGACGAGGCCGGACTCGAGACGATCGATGGCAATGGGCTCATGCTCACGCCCGGCTTCGTCGATCCGCATACCCACTACGACGCGCAGCTCGTCTGGGATCCCAGCGCGTCGCCCTCGAATCTCCACGGGGTCACGACGATCATCGGGGGCAACTGCGGCTTCTCGATCGCGCCGCTCGGGCCCGACGACGCCGACTACATCCGGCGCATGATGTCGGTCGTCGAGGGCATGCCCCTCGAAGCCCTCGAGCAGGGGATCGAGTGGGACTGGCAGAGCTTCGGGGAGTGGCTCGCGCGGCTCGACGGGAAGACGGCGGTCAACGCGGGCTTCCTCGTCGGCCACTGCGCGCTCCGCCGGACGGTGATGGGCGAGCGCGCCGTCGGGAACGAGGCGACCGGTGAGGAGGTCGAAGCGATGTCGACCCTTCTGCGGGACTCGATCGGAAGCGGCGCTCTCGGCCTCTCGTCTTCGCGATCCTTCACCCACAGCGACGGCGACGGCGCGCCCGTTCCTTCGCGGGCCGCGAGCGAGGAGGAGCTGCTGACGCTCTGCGACGTCACCGGCGAGCACGAGGGGACGACCCTCGAGTTCATCACCGACGGGTGTCTGCACGGCTTCGCCGACGCCGAGGTCGACCTGATGACGCGGATGTCGCTTCGCGCCGGGCGACCCCTCAACTGGAACGTGTTCACGATCGACTCGAAGGAGCCCGATCGCTTCGAGAACCAGCTCGGCGCCCAGGAGCGGGCGGCGGAGCAGGGGGCCGCGGTCGTGGCGCTCACGATGCCGACGCTCGTCGGTCTCACGATGAGCTTCCTGACCTACTCGCCGATCCATCAGCTGCCGGGATGGCGGAAGGTGCTCGATCTTCCGCTCGCGGAGCGGATGGCGGAGCTGCGAAAGCCCGAGGTCCGCGCGCGGCTCCTCGAAGGCTCGCGCTCGCCCAAGGCGGGCGTCTTCGCCCGGGTCGCGGACTTCCCGAACTTCCGGATCGGGGAGACGTTCTCTCCGGCGAACGAAGGCCTCACCGGCCGTCTGGTCAAGGACATCGCCGCCGAGCGGGGCGCCGACGACTTCGACACGCTCGTCGAGATCGTCCTCGAGGACGAACTGCGCACGGTCCTCTGGCCCGATCCGCCGGACGACGACGCGGCGAGCTGGGCGCTTCGCCGGCAGGCCTGGGAGAACGGACACACGCTCCTGGGTGGATCCGATGCGGGCGCTCATCTCGACCGCATGTGCGGCGCGCCGTACACGACCGATTTCCTGGCCGACTGTCTGCGGGGCCGCAAGCTCTGGCCGATCGAGAAGGCGGTCCAGGCATTGACGGATCGTCCCGCCCGGCTCTTCGGCCTGCGGGACCGCGGTCGGATCGCCGAGGGCCACCACGCCGACCTCGTCCTCTTCGATCCCGACGAGATCGGGAGCGGGATGATCCACGAACGTAATGACCTGCCGGGCGAGTCGGCGCGGCTCTTCGCCGAGTCGACGGGGATCCGCCGTGTCTTCGTGAACGGCGAGGCGATCGTCGTCGACGGACGGGCCACGGAAGCGTGTCCGGGGCGGATCCTCCGTTCGGGCGCGGACACCGAGACGGTGCCGATCCCCGCAAGCGGAGCCGCGTCCTCCTGAACCGCTAGGTCGCCGTCTCCTCGCGCGCCGCGCCGAGCATCCGCCGACGGAGGTACGCGTACTGCTCGAGGAGGGGGAGCTCCTTCGGGCAGACGTCGTGGCAACCCATCAGGCCGATGCACCCGAAGACGCCGTTCTCGTCCGAGACGACCTCGAACCAGTCCTCGTCCCCCCGCGCGTCGCGCGGGTCGCGCATGAAGCGGGCGATCCGATTGAGACCCGCGGCGCCCACGAAGTCGGGATTCACGTTCGCGACGCCGCAGCCGGCGATGCAACACCCGCACTCGATGCAGCGTTCGCCCTCGTAGATCGCCTGGGCGAGATCCGCGTCCATCCGCTCCTCTTCGGCGTGCGGTTCGAAGGGCGCCTTCTCCTCGATCCAGGCGCCGACCTGCTCGGCCATGCCCCGGAACCAGGTTCCGGTGTCGACGGAGAGGTCGCCGATCAGCTTGAAGACCGGAAGCGGCTCGAGCCGGATCGTGTCGCCGAGGTCGCGGGTCAGCGTGTTGCAGGCGAGGCGTGGTCTGCCGTTCACCAGCATGCCGCAGGAGCCGCAGATCGCCGAACGGCACGCGAAGTCGAACTGCAGACTCGGGTCCTGCTCCTCGCGGATCCGGTTGAGCGCGATGTACAGCGTCATGAAGGGCTGCTCGTCGAGCTCGAAGGTCTGGTGGTGGGGCTCCGACGCCGGATCTTCCGGGTTGAAGCGAAAGATCTCGAAGCGGAGGCGTCGGGGCGTCTCGAGCTGGATCGTGTCGGTGCTCATTCGTTTCTCTCCGGTCGTGCGGGGCGGTCTTCGTGTCCCTTCCAGGCGCCCCAGAGCATGCGCGCTCCCATCGGCTCGTCGGTCGGGAGGGCGCCGTGCTCGGCCATCTCGCCCGGCGCGCGCTGGTTGTAGGCGTCGATCGACGTCTCCATCGATTTCTGCAGCGTCTTGCCGTAGCCGCGATCGCCGGGCGGGAGATCGAGGAGGCCGACGGGCTCGTAGGTCAGCCGCGGGGCGTCGCGCTCGGCGTCCCATCGGGCCAGGGTCCGGTTCAGCCACCGAGCATCGTCCCGCGTCGGATGATCCGTGCGCGCGTGTGCGCCGCGGCTCTCGGTTCGATCGAGCGCGCCGACCGCGGTGATTCGCGCGAGACGGACCATCCCCTCGATCCGCATCGCGGCCGTCAGCTCGGGGTCGACGCCGGGCCCGCTGCTGCGGAGACCGACGCGCGCGATGTCGCGCTGGGCGGCTTCGAGCTCCGCGACCGCGACCTCGAGCTCGTCGCCGGTCCGGAACACGCCGACCTTCTCGTTCAGGATCTCGGCCACGCGATCGCGAACGGCGTACACGCTCCCGCCCGTCGAGGGGCGATCGCGCCAGAGCGCGATCCGCTTGGCCGTGTCCGCGAGGAAGGCCTGCGCGACGTCGGTCGAGACCGACAGGCTCGTGGCGGCGGTCCGCTCGGCGACTCGCGCGCCGATCACGCGGCCGGCGACGACGGTCTCCGCGAGGCTGTTGCCGCCGAGCCGGTTGAACCCGTGGAGGTCCCAGCAGGCCGCTTCGCCGACGGCGAAGAGCCCGCGCATGCCGTAGGCCTCGCCGTCCTTGTTCACGCGGACGCCGCCCATCGAGTAGTGCTGGATGGGGCGGACGGGGATCGGCTCGCGGGACGGATCGAGTCCGTTGAAGTCGCGACAGATGTCCCACACCTCCCGGAGCTTCGTCCGGAGGTGCTCCTCGCCGAGGTGCCGGAGATCGAGCCAGAGGTGTTCGCCGAAGTCGCTCGAGACACCGAGCCCGCGCTTGATCTGGTCCATCATGTGCCGCGACACGACGTCGCGACTCGCGAGCTCCTGCTTCTCCGGCTCGGCGTCGACCATGAAACGATGGCCGTCCTTGTTCAGCAGGAAGCCACCGTCTCCGCGACAGCCCTCGGTCACGAGGATGCCACTCGGCACGAGTCCGGTCGGATGGAACTGGACCGCCTCCATGTTGCCGAGGGGGACTTCACCGGTCTCGAGGGCGAGCACGGCGCCGGCGCCCTCGTTGATCGTGGCGTTCGTCGTGTACTGCCCGTAGATCCGACCATGGCCGCCCGTCGCCAGGACGGTCGACTTCGCGAGCCAGGCGGTCAGCTCGCCGGTTCGCAGACAGCGCGAGACGGCGCCCCAACAGCGCCCGCCCTCGTGGATCAGCGTCGTCGCCTCGACCCGGTCGAGCACGCGGATCCCGAGTCGAACGACCTCTCCGTCGACGGCGTAGAGGACGGCGTGCCCCGTTCCGGCCGAGGCGTAGCAGGCACGCCACTTGGCGGTGCCGCCGAAGTCGCGGTGCGTGATCAGGCCGGCGTTCTCCTCCGGCTCGTCGATCTCGACCTTCTCACCCTTGATGAAGTAGGTGTTCTTTCCAGGACGGACGCGGGTCCACGGCACGCCCCAGTGCGCGAGCTCGCGCACGGCGACCGGTGCCTCGTGGGCGAAGATCGTCGCGACCTCCTGGTCGGCGCCCCAGTCGGAGCCGCGGACCGTGTCGAGGAAGTGGATCGTCGGCTCGTCGCCTTCGGCTTTCACGCAGTTGCCGAGGGCCGCCTGCATGCCGCCCTGCGCCGCGCAGCTGTGGCTGCGGCGGGGCGGGACGAGCGAGAGCAGGGTCACGTCGAGGCCCGCCGTGGCGCTCTCGATCGCGCAGCGCTCGCCGGCGAGCCCGCCTCCGATCACGAGGACGTCGGTCGTCTCGATTCTCATGCCGAACCTCCGAGCAGGAAGGCCAGCGGCGGCTCGATCCACTGCGCCAGGACGGCGAGGGTGAGGGCGCCGAGGCCGAGGAATCCGAAGAGGAGCACGTGCTCGATCCGGCGGAGCGTCGGCCGGCCGAGGCGCGAGCCGATGCCCCACTTCACGGCGAAGCGGTAGAGGCCGGTGCTCGCGTGGAACTCGACGCAGAGCAGGAGCAGTGCGTAGACGATCCAGAGGCCTTCGCCGACGCGGGCCTGCGTCGAGACGGCCTCGATCCCGGTACGGACGCCGAACGTGTCGGTGAAGACGTCGAGTCCGACGAGGACGAGATGGAAGCTGCCCAGGACGAGCAGGACCATTCCGGTCCAGACCTGCCAGATCCAGAGGCTCGATTCGAGATGGCCCGGAGACCGCGCGCTCGTCGCGCGCAGCGGCTCGGTCACGTCTCGCAGTCGGCGCCGTTCGCGGATCTGCGCCGGGATCTTGCGGCTCGCCATCACGGCGTGGACCACGAAGAGCAGGCCGATCGCGAGGACCGTCGGCTGGGCGATGTAATAGTCCTCGAGTCCGCCGGCGAGCGCGTCGAAGCCGCGTTCGCCCGTCAGGATGGAGCCGACGAGGAACATGTGCCCCCACATGAAGAGGGCAAGGGCGACGCCACTCGCCCCGCTGGCGAGCTCGTAGCGGAGCTGCTTCCGCGCCTCGAGGCGGCGTTCCGGCTTCGCGGCGGGCCTGCCACTCCGTCGGCGTGCGGGGCGCGCCGACGGACGCGTTCGATTTCGTTCGATCTCGGTCGGCGCTGCGCTCATACCTGGATGCCCTCGTGCTCGCAGATCTCCGCGAGGAGCTGCTCCATCAGGGCGCGCGCCTGTCCCGTTCCCTCGGCCAGGCGCTGATGCTGCGCGGCGTCCTGCTCTTCCCGCGATTCGCACTCCCGGGAGTACTGCTCGAAGGCGACGAGTCCGGTCACGAGGGACGAGAGATGGTTCGGGCACTCGCAGTCGATCGCCGTCGAGACTTCGAGGAGTCGGGCGAGCTGTGCGTCGTCGAAGCGGCGCTCGACGGGCGCCGACGACTCATCCGTTGTCCTGGACGCCCGTTCCCGCCGCGGCGCGGCCGTGCGCGTCTGCTGTCGAGCGAGACGGATGACGATCAGGTCGTCGACGATCCGCCGGAGCGAGCCGAGCGGGAGCGGCGAGCGACTGGTGACGGCGCCGGCGCGGCCGAGCTTGGCCAGCGTCGCGTTGGTCGCGAAGCGGTAGACCACGAGTACGGCGGGGTGGCCGGGCAGGTCCTTCACGGCACGGAGCGTCGGCGCCGCGATCGGACGTCCGCGCTCGAGCTCGAGGATCACGACGTCCCAGCGTTCGCCGCGCGCGCCCTCGAGGAACGCTTCGATGTCGGCGGGCTGGACGTCGACGTCGAGACCGCCGAAGGCGGCCGCGTTCACCGCGAGCTGGCGGGAGACCGCCCCCGACAGAACGGCGACCTTCGGCCGCCGATCCTCGTCGGCTTCGTCGCGGGAGACGCTCGCGAGGGCCTCGTGTTCGGCGATGCGTCCGAGGCGTTCCCGAAGCGTGTCGTCGGGGAGATGCGCGATCTGGCCGATCGCCTCGTTGCAGTCGACGAGCGCCTTCAGGAGCTGGAGTCGCTCGACCGTCTGATCGTCGTAGAGACGCCGTCCGGTGTCGCTTCGATTCGGCTTGATCGCGCCGTAGCGCCGCTCCCAGGCGCGGATCGTGTGGGCGTCGACCCCGGTCAGGGAGGACACCGTTCCGATCTGATAAACGCGGGCGGGTTCTTCGTTCTTGCTCATCGGTTTCTTCCTGGCGGGCCGGGCGGCCCGGTTCATCGTTTCGAGCTTTCGGTGCTCGCTGGGCTTTGGCTCGGCCCCCGGTGGCGCCGACCCGAGCTCGTGGAGAGTGCGGAGCCCTGGGGCGGATCGGTGCGACCGGGAGCCGGCCGTCGTGTGGAGAGGAATTCGTCTTCCGGGTCAGAAGGCGTCGGCGGGGACCGTCCGCTCCCGGTTGCGAATGGCTTCGACGATGCGCGCCGCGACGGCATCCGGTGCCTTGCCCTGCGGGAGGCGCGGGGGCTCTCCGGCGACGGGGCGATTCGCGAGACCCGTCTCCGTGTGCGGCGGTCGCACGTCGATCACGTCGATCCTCCGCGCGCGAAGCTCGCGCGCGAGGGCGGTGTCGACGGCGGAGAGTGCGGCCTTGGTCGCGGAGTACAGCGCCATTCCGGCCGTCGGACGTTCGCCGACGATCGCGCTCAGGTTGGCGATGAAGCCGCCGTTCTCGATCTCGGGGAGCACCGTCCGCATGAGCCGGACCGGCCCGATCAGGTTCGTCGTGACGAGCTCGTCGATCGTCTCGTCCGTGAGATCCGCGAGCGGACCGAAGGCGACGACGCCCGTCGCGTTCACGACGCCGTCGATCCGGCCGTATCGGGTCACCGCTTCCCACACCGCGTCGGTGCAGGCGTCGACGTCGGCAATGTCACCGACGACGCGCGGTCCCGGAAGGTCCACCTGCGCGAGCTTCGCCTCGTCGCGGGCGAAGAGCGTGAGTCGCGCGCCCGCCTTCACCAGCTGCCGACCGATCTCGCTTCCGAGGGCGCCGGTCGCGCCGGCGAGCAGGATGCTCGCGCCTTCGAGGTCGTGGGGTTCTCGGTCCCGCATGATGTGTCCTCTCCTGTTCACGGCTGCACCGACTCCTCGGCGGACCCGCTCCGGTGAGACGGTGACTCGCCGGGCGCATGTCCCCGGGCGAGGAGGAACCGCTCGCGAGCGGCGCCGGCGATCCCGGCTCGGCCTCTCTGCGGAACGATCCGCCTCGGGGATGGGCTGACTATCTCCCTGGATCAGTGCATGTCTAGGTCGACGGACGCGTTATTCTCGAAAATTCCTAGACACGCCCGTTCGCTCCGCTCGGGGACGCGCAGAACACGGGCAGGTCTTCTGCGGGCGTCGCCCTGGGCGCTCCGCGAAGCGAGGGAGACGAGATGGCGGCCTCTGCAGGAGGATTCGAAGTCCTCGACGTGCACCACCACGTAGGAAACGCATTCCGCGCCCTCGGCGGCGATCTGGCCAGTTCGCCGGATGCCGAGACCGAGGCGTACCGCGTCCGCGAAGTCGAAGATCGACTGCGCATCATGGACGAGGCCGACGTCGCGCGTGCCGTCGTCATTCCGGGGCACGGCTACGAACGCCCGAACGGCATCGCCGACACCCGCGCCGAGAACGATGCGATCGCGCGCTACCGCGATGCCCGGCCGGATCGGTTCCCCGCGGCGATCGGCATCGTCGAGCCGCGAGACGGAGAGGCGAGTCTGGCGGAGCTCGATCGTGCCCGGAACGAGCTCGCTCTCGCGGGGATCAGCTTCCACACCCGTTTCCAGGGCGTGTCGCTCGATAGCCGATGGATCCTCGCCTACGTCGCGCGGATGGCCGAGCTCGGCCTCGTCCCCGTCGTCCATGCGATGAACGAGACGCCGGAAGAGGCGCTCTGGAAGCTCGCGGTCCTCGCGCGGTCGATCCCCGACACGCCGGTGCTGGCGCTCGACCCGTTCTCTTCGTACGAGGCGACCCGCGAGTGTTTCTTCATCGCCGAGGTCGCGCCGAACATCCTCTTCGACACGAGCCTCAGCTACAACTTCGACTTCATCGAGGACTTCGCCCGGGCGTTCGGCGCGGACCGCGTCGTCTTCGGGACCGATCTCTATTCGACGCCCGTCGGACGCCGCATCAGTCATCTCCTTCCTCAGATCCTCGAGAGCTCGCTCTCGGACGAGGACAAGGGAAAGATCCTCGCCGGCAACGCGCGCAGGCTCTTCGGGCTCTCGGAGCCGGACTAGCGCGTCCGCGAAGGGCTACGTAGCCCGAGCGAGTGCGCGGGCTCGCTCGGGCGTCCTCCGCTCGGACGCGAAGCTAGGCTCTTGCGATGCCGTCTCCGCCCCCTACCGATCGGGATCTGCAGGACCCGCTTCCCGACACGCCGCTGCCGCTCTTCGCCCGCTGGCTCCAAGAAGCGCGCGCGTGTGACGCGATCCCGAATCCCGATGCGATGGCCGTCGCGACCGTGGACGAAGCCGGTGACCCCCAGGTCCGGCTGGTGCTCTGTCGGGGATTCGATCCCGATCGAGCACGCTTCGAGTTCTTCACGAACTATGAGAGCGACAAAGGGCGTCAGCTGCTCGCCCACCCGCGCGCCTGCTGCGTCTTCCACTGGGACCCGCTGGGTCGTCAGGTCCGCCTGTCCGGCCGCGTCGAACGAACGAGCGAGGCGCGATCCGACGCTTACTTCGCTTCACGCGATCCCCGCTCGCAGCTGTCGGCGTGGGCCAGTCGGCAGAGTCGCGTGATCGGGTCTCGCGAGGCGCTCGAAGCGGAGCTCGCTGCTCTTCGGGACCGGTTCGGGGACGGGGTCTCGATGCCGATCCCGCGGCCGCCCGGATGGGGCGGCTTCGTCGTCGTGGCGGAGCGGATCGAGCTCTGGAGCGCGCGGGAGGGGCGGCTGCACGATCGCGCGCGGTGGGAGAGGACGTCCGCGGAGGACGAGGCGCTCACCTGGGGCGTGGATCGCCTGCAGCCCTGATGACGGCCGGGGGGCACCGGCCGCCATCGAGGGGGATGCAGATCGCCAAGCTGATCGGGCGTAGGGGCGGGCGGCGCCTAGCACGTGTTCGAGCTCGTCGCCCGCGAGCGTCTCTCGTTCCAGCAGCACGTCGGCGCCGCGATCGAGCAGGTTGCGGTGGACGACCAGGAGATCCGTCGCCTCTTCGAAGGCGGCGTCGACGATCGTGCGCACGGCCTCGTCGATCTGTCGCGCGGTGTCGTCGCTGTAGGCCGCGCTCGTGGGCATGGGGCCGAGATGCTGCGGACCCGAGTCCGCGAAGCTTACGTTGCCGAGCTCGGGCACCATGGCGAAGCGCGTCACCATCTCCCGGGCGATCTGCGTCGCGCGCGACAGGTCGTCGGCGGCCCCCGTCGAGAGGTGTCCGAGGACGAGCTTCTCCGCCGCGCGTCCGCCCATCAGGATCGCCAGTCGTGCCTCCAGGTTTTCCCGCGTCTCGAGCTGCCGTTCGCCTTCCGGGCGCTGGAGCGTGAAGCCGAGGGCGCCCATGTCCCGGGGAATGATCGAGATCTTGGTGACCGGATCGGTGTCCGGGAGCGCGGTCGCGACGAGGGCGTGCCCTCGAAGACGACGTCTCCGGCGCCGAGCTCGGCGGCGACGCCCGGGTCGACGGGGTAGGTGACGAAGGCGCGGGATCCGTTGCCGGGAGCGAGCTCGCCGCGAATGGCTTCGCTCGAGACGACGGCCCGTTCGACCTGCCCCTCCTCGAGGAGCGTCTGGAACTCGGAGTAGGGGAGTACGCGCGCCGACGGGGCGCTCGGAAGGAGCTGCGTCACGAACATGCCGAGCGCGATGGAGATCGCGAAGAGGATCAGGAGCTGCTGCTGCGGCTTGCCCGCCGGAGGCTCGGATCCTTCGCCGTTCTCGTCGCGCTTCGTTCGGGGGCCGTGGGGGATCATGATCATCCTCCCAGCAGCGAGTCGGAGAGATGCCTGCGGATCGGGGCGTGGACCGACTCTAGGTTCCCCGGTCCGGATGTCTAAGCCGTGTCCAGAAAGTTCGGCGTGCGACTTCGACGAAACTGCAACGACGCGTTTTCGGTCCGCCCGCTGCGGTTAGAGTCGTTCCATGACGGAAGGCCCTCACGCAGCGCGCTGCCCCGCGCAAGACGTCGCTCCGCGTCGCCGCCCACGGAGGTGGGCGCGGCTCGCCTTCGCGTGGACCGCCCTCGTCCTCGTCGCGTGTGGCGAGCCGTCGACGGCCGACCGCCTCCGCTACGTGCGCGAGGGGGTCCAGGACCTGCTGCATCGCGAGGCGTCACCGGTGGAGACGCGCGCCGTGGCGCTCCCGCATCGTCGGGACCGAATCCTTCCGGTGCCCGATCACACGATCGGCCCCTTCGATTTCCTGGCGACCATCGGCTGTCGACTGTCGGAGGTCATCGCGGGACGGAATGCCGCGCTCGGTCGCGTGCTCCAGCCGACGCGGCGTCTCGCCCACGAGATCGACGTGATCCGAGCCGTCGAGACCTGTCTGCCGACCCTCGGCGAAGAACGGGCGGAACGCCTTTCCGCCATCCTCGCGGCGAAGCGGGACGCGCTGCCGAGACATGCATGGAACGCGATCTGGCTCGACGAGGACCTCGAACGATTCCTGTCCTCCGGACCCGCGGCGCTGATCGGAGGACGGGACCCCCGAGACGGTGCGCGTCAGCTCCGCGCAGCGGCTTCGGCGCTTCGGGCCCGCGACGTCGATGCTCTCGAGGATGCCTTCGAGCAGCTGCGGGACGACCCGGCGGCCGGCCCTCGACTGCGCGCGGCGGCCGCGGCGACGAGCGAGCTCGAGCAGATCGCCGGGCTTGTCGCGTCGGTGCCGGTCGACCGGTGCTCCGCCGCGGCGCGCGAGCTCGTCCGGATCTTCACGGAGCGCTTCGTGCCCGCCCGGGGTCCGCTCGCGGACCTCGACCGGGATGTGCAGCGACTCAGCGAGGGAATCCGCGCCGCCTTCGAAGTGGTCGAGCCCGTCGAGCCGAGTGCGTCGATGCGCGAATACCGGGCCGCGGTCGGCGGGACCGAGGGCGATCCCGGTGTCGCCGGTGCGCTTCGCGTCGCGATCGTCGACCACGCGCGCGCGTGGAGCGGCGTGCTCGGCGCCTGTGAAGCCTTGCCGGGGGCGAGCTGAAGCGAGCCGCGTCCCGCGCGGAAGGAGGGGGGAGAAGTGCCGGAAGGGCCGGAGATCGCACGCGAGGCCGATCGGATTCGGGACGCGGTGCTCGACAAGCACGTCGAGCGCGTCCACTTCGGGCTGCCGCACCTTTCCCGGCGATCGCGGGCCTTCGAGGACGCGCGGGTGATCTCGGTCCGACCGCGGGGCAAGGCGATGCTGATCGGCTTCGACAACGGACTGACGCTCTACAGCCACAACCAGCTCTACGGCCGATGGTTCGTCCGTCCGGCGGGATCGCTGCCCTCGACGCGTCGACAGCTCCGGATGTCGATCGAGACGAAGGATCGCTGGGCACTGCTCTACAGCGCTTCGGAGATCGACGTCCTCGACGAGGTCGGGCTCTCCATGCATCCCTATCTGGCGAAGCTCGGTCCGGACGCCCTCGATCCCGAGCTGGACGTCCAGACGATCGCCGATCGCTTCGAGGATCCCCGATTCATGCGGCGGGGACTCGGCGCGCTGCTCCTCGACCAGTCGTTCGTCGCGGGGCTCGGGAACTACCTGCGGTCGGAGATCGCCTTCGACGCGCGGGTCCATCCCGATCAGCGTCCGGTCGACCTCGAGCCCGGCGACCGGAGGCGGCTCGCGCGGGCCACGCTCAAGATGACACGCCGCGCGTACGAGACGGGCGGCGTCACGCTTCCGGCCTCTCGGGCCGCCGCGCTTCGACGTGCGGGGCATTCATGGAGTCGCGCGCGCCACTGGGTCTTCGCGCGGGCGCGGCAGGAGTGTCGACGCTGTGACGATCGGATCGTCCGGTTCGATCTCGCAGGACGCCGGATCTACGTCTGTCCGACCTGCCAGGAGAAACGTTAGGCGGCGCCGGTTCGTGGACGGCTCGCAGGGTCGCTCGATCGGGCTTCGCTCGTTCCGTTCGCTTCGAAGGGAGACAGGGCGTCGTGGAGCTCCGCGCGGAGCGCCGCCGCAAGCCGGTCCGCGCGGCGCGCGTCCTGGAACCCGGTATGGAGCGCGAGGGTCCATCGGTCGTCCGTCTGGACGACGGCGATGCAGACCCGCTGACCCGGGAAGAGCGGCGGATGGGCAGCCAGCTTCGAGAGCCGCCCCTTGGACAGGGTCACGGTGGAGCGCGGTCCCGGCAGGTTCGTGACGACGAGGTCGAAGGCGTTCCGCCAGGCGGCGACGGCCATGCCCAGTCGGGCGAGCCAGGTGCCGAGGCGGCGGACGAGCTGCGCCATGCGGTCTCCTCCGCGCTCGGCCCGCTGGCGCCGAAGTCTGCGCGTAGCGGCCTGGATGGCGAGGGCTCGCTCCGCACGGCTCACGCCGCCGATCGGCAGGGGAACGAACCAGGGGGCGATCCGATTGCCCCCGTTGCGCTCTCCCGGGGCGCGCAAGCTGACCGGACAGAAAGCCCGGACGGACTCCGGGACGGACGCCCCGGGCTCGGCGGCCAGCCATCGCTCGAGGGCCCCGGCCACGAGGGCGAGCAGCGTATCGTTGGCGCTGACGTCCTGTTGCGCTCGCAGGGCCTGGAAAGCCCCCGCGTCGAGCGAGAGCGAATGGTAGGTTCGGCCGCGACCGACGGTCCCCGAGAGCGGCGTGCGCACGCCTCGCGTGAGATGTTCCCGGACGAATCGCAGGAGCCCTCCGCTTCGCGTTCGCCGTTCCTCTCGCTCCGCCCTTTTCGCATGGGCTCGCGCGGGCGGCGCGTTCGTGTCTCCCGTGGCGCTCGCGGGCGCCCGTGCGCGAGGACGCCTTCCGGGGGCCGGGACGGAATCGGCCGACCCGAAGAGTCTCTCGAGCAGCGACAGGGCACCGATCCCGTCGGCGACGACGTGATGCACCTTGAAGTGGAGGCGAAGGGGAGCGGTCGGATCCGTCGGCTCGAGCCAGATCTCCCAGAGCGGTCGCTCCGCGTCGAGCGGCGCGGCCAGGACGCGCGCCCGCGTGTCCTCGAGGGATTCTCCCGGCTTCGCGAGCTCGGAGAGCGATCGCACGTGCGCCGCGAGGTCGATGGCTTCGGGCGCGCTCCATCGCGGCGTGCGCCACCGGCGGCGGAGGAGCCGCCGCGTCAGCATGGGCTCGGCCAACACGCTCGGCAGGAGCTTCTCCCGAAGCGCTTCGACCGAGCGCAGCTCGCACTCCGTTCCCTCGAACTCGGCGGTCGCCGCGATGTGCATCGGACGTTTCGCCGATTCCCAGGCGAGGAAGGCGAGGTCCTGCCCCGAGAGCGATGTCTCGGCGGCCGTGCTCAAGCGATTCGCTCCGTGTCGAGAGCCTTCGCCATCCATCGCCCGAGCCGCGACCAGAACACGCCTTGCAGCCGCGACCACGGGGTCTCGATCACGGGATGCACGTCGCTCGACAGTCGGACGCGCACGAGGGTGCGGGCGTCCGCTTCCTCTTCGACCCAGAACTCGAGCCGCGTCGGCCGGATCAGGCGAAGGCTCAGCACGTAGCTCCCGTAGAGATAGGAGAGCGACCGATAGGCGCGGTCGTCCGACTCCTCGATCGTGTCGAGGCGTCCCGGGAGCGAGAGAAAGGGCCCGTGATGGATGTTGAGTCCGCCCTCGTGGAAGCCGGCTGGAGACGAGGGATCCGGTGCGAGGAAGTCGACCCGGTAGGGCCAGACCTGTCCATCGGAGAACGTCTCGGGCGTCTCCAACCACTGCCAGACGCGCGTCCAGGGCGCCGCGATCCGAAAGTGGCTCTCGTGGACGTTCTCCACGAAGCCTGGCGTTCGCGGGTGATCGGCCGGTCGCGCGCGGACGGCGAGCGGGTCGTTCAGCGGAGAGGTCGAGATCGGAGCGGGCGTAGCGATCATCGCGTTGACTCCCGGGGCATGCGCGTCGCGCGCGCCGAGTGCGTGGCCGGGGGATTCCAGCCGAAGGCCTCTCGCCCTCCCGTCGCCCGTCGGCCGGGTTCGGGAGGGGGGAGGGCGCGAGGACGGGGCGATCCGGGATTCTCCGGATCGCCAGGGGGAGACTGGAATCAGTCCGTCTCGCGTCGGGCGAGGCGCCGGCGAGCGACCGCGTAGGTGGCCGTCGCCATCGCGGCGGCGGCGATCGCGTTGATCGCGAGCAGCCGCGCCGGACCGAGCGTCGTTTCGAGGGGGGCGTCGACGAGCAGCATCAACGTGAGGATGCTCGTATGCAGGACGCCGAAGAGCAGCACGGCGCCGCCGAGGCACTGCGTGGAGAGCGGAACTTCGTTCTCGGTCAGCGTGTACTCGAGCGTGACCGCGCCGCTCGCCGCGACGACGAAGATCGCCGAGTGGAGGAGCGTGTAGCCGAACACGTTGATCGCCGAGATGGGCGTGCCGAGGTCGAAGGCGAGGCCGCGGAAGACCGCGGCGCCGAGGGCGTTCGGCGTGGCGAGGGGCTGGCCGGCGGCGATGTCGAGGACGAGCACGAAGGCGGCGACGGCGGCGGCGCCGACGAAGCCGATCGGCACGGCGACCTCGAGGTAGGGCATCGATTCGGCGGCGGCCTGCCGGGTCGTCAGGGGGCGAGCTACGGCGCTCGTCACGCGCGGATCGGGTCGATCGGTCATGGTCCAGTCCTCGTTTCAGGCGAGGCGCCGAGCGGCTCGCGCTGCCTCGTGTCTTCGGGCGTGGACGGACCCTCTCTCCTGTCGATTGCGTGTCAATGTTTTGAGTAGAGTTTATCTATACAAAATGTGGACAAGCCAAAGAAATCGAATGATTCCGGGCTTCTAGCGCGATCAAGGGCCTGCCTCACTCTGGGGGGCCGGATCGGAAGCGGCCGCCTCGGCCGCGTCCTCGTCGGGGACCAGGCGGGGGCCGTTCGGGGACTGCGCGTCTCCCCGCGGCAGGGTGTTGAGGGCGCGGCGCAGCCCGTCCGCGGAGCGCTGGCCCGAGAGCTGGAAGCCCAGGTGGACGAGCGGATCGAGCAGGAAGGCCATTCCCTCCAGCCGGAGGTCGGCGTCGTAGTGGATCTGCGTCCCACCGGGTCGCGGCGCCAGCTCGATCGTGTCGAGGGATCGGAACCAGGGCTCGTCCGCACGGAAGACGAGGAGCCGGTCGGGCTCGCAGCGCTCCAGGGTGTAGAGGATCGGGACCGACCGGCGGCCGAGCGAGAGCTCGACGCGGAAGCGCGCGCCTTCGGCGATCGGACCGTCGTCGAGACGAACGGCGCGAGGGACGCTCGGGTCCCACTCGGCGGCATTCGAGAAGTCGGAGAGGTAGCGGAAAGCGTCGCCGGGCGAAGCGCTCGTCGCGATCGTCGTGTCGAAGTAGGCCAAGGTCGTTTCTTCTCCCGGCGCTCTCTCGGGCGAGTGCGCAGCCGCTCGGAGCCTAGGCCCGAGCCGGCGCGCTGTCGCGGCGGGACCTGCGGGCCGCGCTTCCGGAAGTCCGGCGACTCTTCCCGCCGAGTCGGCAGGAGTTAGGTTCCGCTGCACGTCCGCTGGAGACCCTTCGCCATGACCAAACTGCTCCTGCTCGTGCACCTCGCCGCGACCTGGTACCTGGTGGGCCTGTGCTGGCTGGTCCAGCGGGTCCAGTACCCCCTGATGGCGCAGGTCGGGCGGGACGGCTTCACCGCCTACGAAGCGGCCCACGTCGCGCGGATCAGCCCGATCGTCGCGCCGCCGATGATCATCGAGCTCGTGACCGGCGTGGCGCTCGCGATGACCGCGGGGCCGGCGTTCCGGCATCCGGCCTTCCTGCTCTCGCTGGGTCTGCTGGCCGCGATCTGGATCTCGACCTTCACGCTCCAGGTTCCCCTTCACGGACAGCTCTCGACGGGCTTCGATGCCGAGGCCCACGCCTCGCTCGTCGCGACGAACTGGCTCCGCACGCTCGCGTGGACGGCTCGTGGGGCGATCGTCGCCTGGCTCGCGTGGTCGCTCTCCACGGCCGGCGCGTCGTGAGCGTCTTTGTCGAGAGGCTGCGCGACCTCGAAAAGCTGCGCGCCGCGAATCAGGCAGATGCGTCGCACGTTCGTCAGTGGGTCTACGTGCCGTACGACCAGCTGACCGATCGGGTCGGCCCCCTGTCGACGGCCTCTCCGGGCGAGATCGGCATCGTCCTCGTCGAGACGACGTGGAAGCCCCGTCAGCGGCCCTACCACAAGCAGAAGCTCGCGATGGTCCTGGCGAGTCAGCGGCACTACGCCCTCGAGCAGGCGGCACGCGGCGTCGCCGTCCGGTACGTCTTCGGCGAAGATCCCTACGACGCGCTGCTCGCGCGGGTGGTCGAGGAGCTCGGTCCGCTCCGGATGATGGAAGCCGCGGAATACGAGCTCCGTTCGACACTGGCGCCGCTCGTCGAGGACGGTCGGATCGAGGTCCTCCCGAACGAGACCTGGCTCACCACGCGCGATCAGTTCCGGGCGGCGTTCGCCGGCGGAAGAGCCTGGCGGATGGATCGCTTCTATCGCCGCGTGCGACAGGAGTCGGGCGTTCTCATGAACGGCGGGAAGCCCGAGGGCGGCAAGTACAGCTTCGACGCGGACAATCGGAAGGCGTGGAAGGGCGATCCGCCGGCCCCCGTCCCGCCCGTCTTCGAGGTGGACGACGTGAAGCGGGAGGTCGCCTCTCTCGTCGAGGACCGTTTCGGAGATCACCCGGGCACGCTCGACCCGTCCGCGCTGCCGGCGACGCGGGCCGACGCCGATCGTGCGTGGGCCTGGGCGAAGGACGCGTGCCTCGAACACTTCGGGCCCTACGAAGATGCGATGTCGACGCGGTCCGCCGGGCTCTTCCATACGCGGGTGTCGGCGCTGATGAACAACGGCCGGCTCCTCCCGAAGGAGATCGTCGACGACGCGCTGGTGCTCGATCTCCCGCTCGCGAGCAAGGAAGGCTTCGTCCGGCAGATCCTCGGGTGGCGCGAGTTCATGCGTCACGTGCACGTCGAGACCGACGGCTTCCGCAACCTGCAAGCGGGCGCGACGACGAACGCCCTCGACGCGACCGAGCCGCTCCCCGACGCGTATTGGGGGACGCCGTCCGGGCTCGCCTGTCTCGATCACGTGGTCGAGGACGTCTGGCGAACGGGCTACGGCCATCACATCACGCGGCTGATGGTGCTCTCGAACATCGCGACGCTGCTCGGCCTCGACCCGCGCGCGCTGAGCGATTGGTTCCGGGTCGCGTACGTCGATGCGTACGACTGGGTCGTCGAGCCCAACGTCATCGGCATGGGGACGTTCGCCCTTGGAGACCTCTTCGTGACGAAGCCCTACGTGTCGGGGGCGGCCTACGTGAATCGAATGTCCGACTTCTGTTCGACCTGTGCGTTCTCTCCCCGAAAGGACTGTCCGCTCACCCCGCTCTACTGGTCCTTCCTGGATCGGAACGAGGAGGCGCTCGCCGGGAACGTGCGCATGGCGATGCCGCTCCGCAGCCTGTCGAAGCGGGGCGACGAGCGACGTGCGGAAGACCGGCACGTCCACGACCGTGTCCTCGCTGCGCTGCGCGCGGGGGAACCCCTCACCCCGGAGGCCCTGGCATGACCGAAGACTACTACTCGCCTCATCCGAGACTCGTGCTCGCGCGTCCGATGTTGATCGCGGGGGAGCTCGGCTGCGGGGCGCGGATGGTCGGGCGGACGCTCGCGGCGAGGACGGGGCTTCCGTTCGTCGAGGTCGATCGACGCATCGAGCACGAGGTCGGTACGAGCGTCGCGGACCTGGTGGCGCGGACCAGTGTCGACGCAGTCGCCCGCCGCGCGCGCAACGTGCTCGAGGCATGCGCGCTCCAGCGCCCCGCCGGCGTGATCGTCCTGGACGCGGCCTGGCCGAGCCTCGAGGCACGTTCGCTCATCGGTCGACGCATGGAGTTCGTCTACCTCGAAAGGCCGGCCTCCTATCTCCTCGCCCGGATCGAGAAGGAGATCCACCGCGGCGGCCGCTGGCTGCTCCGGGGGCAGCCCTTCCGTTTCCGGAGCCCCGACGACCTGGGTCCCTTGCGTGCCGTCCGATCCGAGCTCCTCTCCACGGCGACGGTCCGGTACGACGCCGGCGACCAGCATGCGCACGAGATCGTGGACGGGCTGCTCGAGTGCCTCGAAGCGGTCTTCGGCGCCCACGCGCTCTGAGCGGGGTCGGCCGTGTCCGAGGATCGCCTCTGTCGTCGTTGCGGCCGTCGGATCGAGTGGCGGCGGAAATGGGCCGCGGACTGGGACCGGATCGCCTACTGCGGTGAGAAGTGCCGGCGGCACAAGCTCGGCCGCCGGGATCGAGAGATCGAGCGGGCGCTCGTGGCGCGCGCGGGGCGCGCGGCGGCCGGCGCGACGTTCTGTCCTTCGGAGGTCGCGCGGACGGTCGGCGGCGAGGATTGGCGCGAGTGGATGGAGACCGTCCGCGAAGCCGCCCGTCGCCTCGTCGTCCGCGGGGAGCTCGAGGTGCTCCAGCGAGGATCCGTCGTCGACGCCTCGACCGCGCGGGGTCCGATCCGCTTGCGTCGTGTGGGCGGGCCGCCGGCGCCCGGCCGGTAGCGCGGTCTCGCTCGCCACCGTCATCGTTCTATGCTCCTTTCTTTCGCGCGAAGCGAGGAGGAGGGCGATCGATGCGTGGTTTGGGGTGGGGCCTTCTGGGCGCCGTTCTCGTGCTGACCAGCTGTGTTCCCGGAGCACCGAGCGAGGCGCCCTCTCGGGAGACGGACTGGGAGTGGCGGGTCTACCTGGGAGACGAGCGTCGCTCGCACTTTGCGCCGCTCGATCAGATCTCCCTGGACAACGTCCATCTCCTCGAGCCGGTCTGGACGTACGACACCGGTCCCGTCGAGGGCGGCCTCAGCCAGATCCAGTGCAACCCGATCGTCGTGGAGGGCATCCTCTACGGCACGACGCCGCGATCCCATCCCTTCGCCCTCGATGCGGCGACGGGCGCCGAGCTGTGGCGCTTCGATCCGACGGCCCACGGCAGCGCGGCGCAGGGGCACAATCGCGGCGTCGTCCACTGGGCCGGGCCCGATGGCGGTCGGATCCTGGCGGCCTCCGGTCAGGATCTCTGGATGCTCGACGCGAAGACGGGACAGCCCGTCGCGAGCTTCGGGGACGAGGGGCGCATCGACCTCCGCACCGGGCTCGCCCACGGCCTCGAGGCCTCGGACGTCGGCTCACCGACGCCCGGCGTGGTCTTCGAGGACCTGATCATCCTTGGTACGAAGGTCGGCGAGGTCGACGGGGCCGCGCCGGGGGACGTCCGCGCGTTCGATCTCCACACCGGGGCGCTTCGCTGGAGCTTCCATACGATTCCGCACGAGGGCGAGTTCGGCGCGGAGACCTGGCCCGAAGGCGCCTGGCGCGAGCGCGGCGGCGCGAACTCCTGGTCCGGGGTCACCCTCGATCGCGAGCGCGGGATCGTCTACCTGCCGACCGGTTCGGCGACGCCGGACTTCTGGGGCGGGGATCGTCCTGGCGACAATCTCTACGCGAATTCGCTCCTCGCGCTCGATGCCCGCACGGGCGAGCGTCTCTGGCATTTCCAGACCGTCCACCACGACCTTTGGGATCGCGACCTTCCGGCGCCGCCGAACCTCGTGACGCTCGAACGCGACGGTGAGCGGATCGACGCGATCACGCAGACGACCAAGAGCGGGCACCTCTTCGTCTTCGACCGGGTGACCGGGGAGCCGGTCTTTCCGATCGAAGAGCGCCCCGTTCACGCTCCGATCCTTTCCGGAGAGTGGGTCGCGGCGACCCAGCCCTTCCCGACGGCGCCGCCGCCCTTCACGCGCCAGGCGATGGACCTCGACCGGATCGACGACGACCGGCGGGCCGAAGGGTTCCGGGCGAGCCAGAGGGCCCGCCTCGAAGGCATGCGGATGGGCGAGAACTGGATCCCGCCGAGTCTCGAGGGATCGGTCCTGTACCCGGGCTTCGACGGCGGCGCCGAGTGGGGCGGGGCCGCGTGGGACGCGGAGACGGGCCTCCTCTACGTGAACGCGAACGAGGTCGGCGGCGTGATGACTCTGATGGAGGCGCCGAAGGACGTGAATCCCCGGAGCGTCTATCTCGAGAACTGCGCGGTCTGCCACGGGACGGACCTCGAGGGAACGGGCGTCGGCCCCGCGATCCGCGACGTCGGCGAGCGGCGGACGGATCTAGAGATCATCACGAGGCTGGCCCTCGGTGGCGGGCGGATGCCGGGCTTCGTGCACATCCCCCTCCCCATTCTCGAACGCCTGACCGCCTACGTGTCCGATCCGGACGACGAGAAGAAGGCACTCGCGGCCCTCGACGCGCGGCCCGGAGGCAGCGCGCCCTACGTCGCCCGGGGATACACCTACCTCCGCGACGAAGAGGGCGTCCCGATCAACTCGCCGCCCTTCGGCACGCTGACCGCGATCGACGTCGCGGCGGGCGAGATCCGCTGGCAGGTGCCGCTCGGCGACTATCCGCATCTCGCCGAGCGCGGGATCACCGGCGCGGGGACCGAGAACTACGGCGGTCCGATCGTGACGGCGGGCGGGCTGCTCTTCATCGCGGCGAGCGCGGACGAGACCCTGCGGGCCTTCGACAAGCGAACGGGGGAGGTCGTCTGGGAGACACCGCTTCCCGCCTCGGGCTTCGCGACGCCTTCGACCTACTCGGTCGACGGACGCCAGTACCTGGTCATCGCCGCGGGGGGCGGCAAGCTCGGCCGGCCCTCGGGCTCGACCTACGTCGCCTACGCCCTGCCGGAGCCGCTCCCCTAGCGTTTCGCCGGCCGGGTCCGTTGCGGGTGTCGATCGCCCGTTGTGTGAAGCAGCCGACAGATCGAATCGCGCGCGTGGCCGATCCTCTCCTCGAAAAGGGAGGAGAAGCCATGGAGACGACGCGGGTCTCGCAGGAGGTCCGGGGGCGGGTGCTCGACCGCATCCGGGCCGCGATCGCGGCGGGAGACGAGGCGAAGGCGATGCGGGTGGCACGGGAGCTCACGACCCGCTGGGAGAAGGCCGACGCCCGCGCCCGTGCGGCTCGGGCTCACTGAGCCTTTCCCGATCGCGACCGGACGAAGACGGCGGGCGCGTCGACCTCCCGCTCAGGGGAAGACGAGCTCGCCGTCCTCCGGAATCACGATCTCGCCGCTGAAGGTGTTGCCGACGAGGCTCTTGGTCTGAAGCTCGAAGAAGGGCGGTGGACGCAGTCGGACGAGCACGAGCCGGTCGACCTGGGCGTCCGTCGCCAGCTGGCCGGCCGCATCGACCAGCGTGTGCATCGCCCGGTCCCGGTCGACGCGATCAGGATCCTCGACGACGGCGCCGGTGCCTTCGAGCTCGGAGACGGTCGGCAGGTAGGCGGCCTCGTGGACGAGCACGTCGGCGCCGCCCGCGAAGCTCGCGAGCTCGTCGTGTCCCCAGCCGCTTCCGGAAACGACGATTCGGGACTGTCCGTCGGTGAAGCGCCATGCGAGTGTCGGCAGCGGGCCGTCGGGCAGGGCGCGCGCCTCGATGGTGATCGGGCCGACGGTCTCCGTGTGGCCGTCCGCGACTTCCTGGACGTCGATCTTCGCCCCTTCGGTGGGAAGGCCCAGGGCCGAGGCCATCGCCGCGTTGCCCGCGGCGTGGGCCGCGCCGATCCCCTCGACGAGCGCACGGGTTCCCCGCGGCCCGACGACGCGAAGCGGCTGCTCACGTTCCGTGAGCCAGCCGTTCAGGAGCAGATCGTCGAGCCCCACCGTGTTGTAGGGCAGGAGGTTCGTCAGGTAGACGACGGTCGGTTGGTCGACGGGGATCTTCGCGAGGCGGAGCCCCTCTGCGATCCCGCGGCCCGCGTCGACGAGGACGACCGTGGTTCCGAGACCCACGGCGGTCGCGGGGCCCATTCGCTCCGGGTTCTCGAACTCGCTTCCCGTTCCGACGGTCACCACCGAGAGCTCGTCGTAGTCGGCGGGGTCGAGCGGCGCGACGAGCTCGGCCACCTCCGCAGCGCGCCAGAGAACGCCGGCTCCGATCCAGGCGAGGATCAGGATGCTGAACACGAGTGCGAGAAAGGCGAGTCGTCCGTCCATCATGATCTCCCAGCGAGTGTGCGCAGCCGCAGGTTTCCTGGTCGAGCGCCTTCAGCCGAAGATGCCGCAGGTTGCTCCGGCGAGCGCCCGCAGCTGGAGGACTCCCCGGCGAGCGCCCGCAGCCGAAAACCCCTTCGGCGAGCGCCCGCAGCCGAAAACTTAGTCGAAGACCACCGTCTTGTTGTCGTAGACGAGCACGCGTCCGTCGAGGTGCCACGCGACGGCGCGCGAGAGCACGGTCCGCTCGACGTCGCGTCCCTTGCGGACGAGGTCCTTGGGCGTGTCCCGATGGGAGACGCGAACGACGTCCTGCTCGATGATGGGTCCCTCGTCGAGGTCGAGGGTCGCGTAGTGGGCCGTCGCCCCGATCCGTTTCACGCCGCGGCCATAGGCCTGGTGATAGGGCTTTCCGCCCTGGAAGGCGGGAAGGAACGAGTGGTGGATGTTGATGATGCGCATCGGGAAGGCGTCGATCATCTGCTGCGACAGGATCTGCATGTACCGCGCCATGACGACGAGGTCGATCTCGTACTCGTTCAGGAGCTCGATCTCCTGGCGTTCCTGCTCGGCCTTCGTCTCTTTCGTGATCGGATAGATGCGGTAGTCGATGCCGAACTGCTCGGCGATCGGCTCGAGGTCCGGGTGGTTGCTCACGATCAGCGGAATGTCGCAGTGGAGCTCGCCGGACCGGTGTCGCAGGAGGAGGTCGTAGAGGCAGTGGTCGGTCTTCGACACGAAGATCGCCATGCGCGGGACGTCGCGATCCAGGCGGAGCGTCCACTCCATCCGGAAGCGGTCGGCCACCTCGCGAATCGCGCCTTCGAGGGTCTTCTCGTCGATCACCGAAGCGCCGTCGCCGACGGCGAGGTCGAAGCGGATACGCTGGAAGAACTTCTCCGCCACGGAGTCGGTGTGCTGATCCGCATCCAGGATGTTCAGACCCAGGGCGAAGAGCAGTTGAGAGAGGGCGGCCACCAGTCCCGGCCGATCGTCGCAGCTTACGAGCAGCGTCGCGGTCGTCGAGTCTTTCGGGGGGCTCGGCATCGGGGTTCTCCTCCGGGAATCCGGGCGCGGAGCGTAGCCGAGGGTGGCAATCTGGCGAAGTTCGCCGTTCCGCTCCGGCGGGAACTATGGCCGGTGCCCGATCCCTCCGATAGATTCCTCGACAGGGAATTCACTCATTCCCGAGTTCCTCGCGGCCCGTTCATGGGGGCGAGTCGTGGGAGCGGCCCGGAGGGGCGGTTACGGCGACCACCTGAGCCCGGGAACCAGGCATGCGCTTTGGGGCGCATGCTCATCCATACCATGCCGACTTTGGGAGGTAAGAATGGACCAACGTAGCACTACGGCGAGTGAGGTGGTGGCGTCCTAGCAACGCTGAACCGTTTCGTCGAAATAGCTAGGTGCTGCGTGGGACGCAGGTTCCCAACGCCGCCGCCCCTGGGATCGCGGATGTCGTAGCCGCTTCGGGGCCTGATGGCCTGATCCCAGGGCCTTTTTCGTTCTGGCCCCGAGAATCCGGGATCGTCGGAGATCCGATCGGATCAGAGCCCGAACGAGAGACTCGCGCCCGCTCTTCAGCCGCGCGTCGCTCGAGGCCGCCGGGCGAGTACGCCCAGGCCGAGCCCGAGCAGCATCGCCGTGCCCGGCTCTGGCACGGGGTTCCACGTGAGCTGGTCGGCGATGAAGAAGTTCGAGCCGCCACTCGAGTGTTCGATGCGCAGCGTGTCGAACTCGATGTCGCGAAAGCCGTAGACCTCGGGCGTGCAGCACGTCCCGTAGGCGAACACCGTGGATTCCACGACGGCGCCCTCGCGCAGCGCCGTGAACTCGAAGGCGTTCCCGCTGTTGGCGGCGAACTCCATCGCGACCGCGTTCACCGTCCCGGAGAAGATCACCTCGATCGTCGCGTTGACGGTGCTCGTCCCGGTCTGGAAGTTCGCGAAGTTGTCCCCGTCCCAGCCCAGCCCAGCGCGCCGCGGTTGTTCTCGTACCAGACGTTCGGAGAGAACGTGACGCCGAAGCCGGCTTCGTACTGGTTCGTGATGACCGTGCTCTGGCTCATCGCGATCTCGTCGAATTCGATGGAGAGCGTCGAGGCGTCCGCGAACGAGAAGTCCGTCGCGGGGAGCGCGTTTACGATCGCGGGCACGAGGACGAGAAAGAGCGCCGTGGCGGCGGTTCGCCCGGTGGATCCGAGATTTCGAACGGGAAAGGGTCGGGACATGTCGATGATCTCGCGAAGGACGTTGGATTCCTCGAGATGCATCGTCCGCCGGCGAGCGGATCTCCACACGGAACGGTTCGAATCCGGCTCCACGTGACGGAGTTGCCGGCGCCCTGCACATGACTGTGGGCCCCGGGCGGTCCGGCCGCGGGCGAGGGGCCTAACGAATCGCCAGTGGATTGATCGGCGATCCGACCGCGCCGGTGATCGGGAGCGGCGGGGCGGTGAAGAGGAACGCGTAGCGGAGATCCTCGGCGCAGGCCTCGGCGAGCGCGTCCATGTGGAAGATCTCTCCGAAGAGGACCCCCGTGTTCCGGAGCGAGATCATGTGGAGGGGTTGGAAGCAGTCCTCGGTCTCGTTCGGGAGGACCTCGATTCCCCACGTGTCCGTACAGACGGCCGCGATCTCCCGGTCGTAGAGCCAGCTCGCGCAGTGGACCGAGAGGCCGGGCGCGCTCCCGCCGCAGTACCCTTCCCACGAGCCCTCGGCGAGGCAGCGGGTCATCATGCCCGTGCGGACGAGCACGATGTCGCCGCTCTCGATCGCGACGCCCTGCGCCTCCGCGCAGGCGTCGAGGTCGTCGGGCTTGATCGCGAAGCCGTCCTCGAGCCAGAGCTCGCCGCGATGGCGGGGCATGTCGAGCAGGACGCCCCGCCCTACGACGCCGTTCTTGGCGGCCTCGATCCCGTTCGCCCGCGCACCGCGGCTGGTCACGAGCTCGATGTCGCGGTCGTTGTACATCTTGCCGTCGTAGAAGACGTGACTGAGCGCGTCCCACTGGGTCCCGCACTGCAGCGGCATCGTCACCGAGTCGTCCGCATAGCGAAAGCCGCCCGGGATGCCGTCCTGGGCACCGGCGAGGACGTCGCCGCCGTCCTGCAGCATGACGTGGATCGGGTTGTGGCGACCGCCGGATCCGCTCTGGGGCCCCTTGTGATCGAAGTTGAGGCCGCAGGAGACGACCTGACCGCGCCGGGGCAGGGCCGTCGCGGCGAGGATCCGCTCCGGCGTGATGAAGTTCAGCGCCCCGAGCTCGTCGTCCGGTCCCCAGCGCCCCCAGTTCGAGTAGCGCCGGCCCCACTCGCGGACCGTGTCGGCGGTGATCCGCGCCGTCATGCAGGATCTCCCGCACGGGCGAGGGCGGCTTCCACGACGGCGACGTCCTCGGGCACGTCGACGGGGACGCTCGTCCAGCCTTCGATCTCGGCGGCGCGGATCCGGTAGCCGTTCTCGAGGGCGCGAAGCTGCTCGAGCTCTTCCGTCCGCTCGGCGGGGCTGCGATCGAGCTTCACGATGTCGAGCAGGAAGTCCTTGCGATAGACGTAGAGCCCGACGTGCTGGAGCGGTGCGATCCCCGTGTCCTTCCGGCGGAAGGGGATCGGAGCGCGGGAGAAGTAGAGCGCGAAGCCGGCGGCGTCGAGCACGACCTTCACCCGGTTCGGATCGTCGAACGCTTCCGGCTCCGCACGATGGACGATCGTCGACATCGCGGCCCGCTCGTCTCCGAGGAGCGCCTCGACCGCGGCGTCCACGACGAAGCCCTCGATCAGGGGCTCGTCCCCCTGCACGTTCACGATGACGTCGTGGTCCCGGCGAGCAGCCACTTCGGCGAGGCGATCCGTCCCGGTCGGGTGGTCGTCGCGGGTCATCTCGACTTCGGCACCGAAGCCGGCACAGGCTTCGCGAATGCGTTCGTCGTCCGTCGCGACCACGACCGCGTCGACGCTCTTCGCGGCGAGCGTCCGTTCCCAGACGTGCTGGATCATGGGCTTGCCCGCGATCGGGGTGAGCGGCTTGCCGGGAAAGCGGGTCGAGCCGTATCGGGCGGGCAGAATCGCGAGCGTGGACATGGAACCATCCTAACGGACTCGGCCCTCTCCTACGAAACGGACGCGCGACGACGGCGCCGCGCGTGCTCCGAACTACCGGTCAGTTCCGCCGACGGCTTCCGCCCGGCTGCTAGGATTCGCGCGTGCGAGACCCCGACGTCGATGGTGCCCCCGTCTCCGACTCCGGTGACGAGCCGCGGCGGGCGAAGCGCCCCTGGTGGCTGCCGCACATTCTCGGGCGCGTCCCGCTCGGCCTCGACGAGCGACACGTGGCCCTCGTCGGCGTGGTGGCGCTCGCCGCCTTCTTCGAGAACTACGACCAGTCGATGCTCACGTCCGCGTTGAAGCAGATCCGTGAGGATTTCGCGCTCACCCAGTCGGAGGCGGCGACCTGGTTCGGTTGGATCCGTCTCGGCGCGATTCCCGCGATCGTCGTCCTGCCCCTCGCGGATCGACTGGGGCGCCGGAGCGTCTTCCTCGTCGCGATCGTCGGGATGAGCATCGGGACCCTGCTCTCGGGCTTCGCGCCGAACGTCGAGAGCTTCGTCGCCGTGCAGACGATCACGCGGACCTTCATCGTCGCGGCGATCTCCTGTGCGATCGTGATCATCGCCGAGGAGCTGCCGGCGGCGAACCGCGGCTGGGGCATCGGCATCCTCGGCGCGATCGGCGCCTTCGGCTACGGCCTCGGCGCGATCCTCTACGCCTTCATCGACGTCCTGCCCTACGGCTGGCGCGCGATGTACATGGTGGGTGGGGTTCCGCTCCTGCTGATGCCACGCTTCGTGCGAACCATCCCGGAGACGGCGCGCTTCCTCGAGGAGAAGGCCGAACGACTCGCGGGACGGCGACCGGAGAGCGGATGGATCTCGCCGCTCGTCGAGCTGGTCCAGCGCTACCCGGGACGGGTGATCGGGGTCGCCGCGATGTCGCTCTTCTTCTCGACCGGCGCCTCGCCCGCCTTCGGCCTGCTCTCGGACTTCGTCCAGACGACCCACGGTTGGACGCCCGCGAACTTCTCCACGATGGCGTTGATCGCCGGGACGTTCGGGATCGTCGGCAACTCTGCGATGGGCTGGGCGGCGGATCGCTGGGGGCGTCGCCCGGTCGCGATCGGAGGCTTCGGGCTTTTTCCGGTGACGGCGTTCGCGCTCTATTTCGGTCCGGAAACCACGCTCCCCCTGGTCTGGATTCCGTTCGTCTTCCTGCTGACGGGCGGCAACGTCCTGATGCGGATCATCGTGACGGAGCTCTTCCCGACGTCGAGCCGGAACACGGCGATGGGCTGGGGGACGCTCATGGAGACGCTCGGGAGTGCTGCCGGCTACTGGCTCGTCGGCGGCTTCACGATGGTCGGCGCGTCGATCGCGCCGGCCGCGGTCGGGGTCAGCGTACTCACCCTGGTCGCCGTCGTCGTGATGCTCTTCATCCCCGAGACCGCCGGTCGCGAGCTCGAGGAGACCAGCCTGCGCGCCTAGCGCCGGCGTCCGTCGCGAATCGGACGGCGGAAGAGCGGGGGTCGCGTCTTCCCCCATTCGCTACTGTCGCGCCCCAACCCTGGCGCCGGCGAAGCGGGCCGCGTCCTCCTCCCGACTCGAGACTCGATGGATCCCAAGATCATCTTCTGGGCGGCGGCCCTCGTGAACCTCGGCGTGCTCTGCGGCTTCGGCCTCTTCGGCGTGCGATACGCGCGTCGCGGAGAGATCGCGCGCCATCGCCGCAACATGAAGATCGCATCCCTCCTGATCGTCGCGTTCCTCGCCGCCTACCTGTTGAAGGTCGTCTTCCTCGGTCGGGAAGATCAGTCCCTCTGGTCGACGCTCGACGTCTGGGTGCTCCGGATCCACGAGCTCTTCGTCCTGTTCATGCTCGGCGGCGGGATCGTCGCCTGGCTCCAGGGCCGAAAGCTCGAAGGCACGCAGCTCGTGACCCGGGATCCCGGGGATCCGGCGCCCGATCCCAGGGTCGCCCGGACGCACCGGATCGCGGGAAGGACCTCCGTCGTCACGGGCACGCTCGCGTTTCTGATGGCGATCGGCGTGCTCGCGGGGATGATCGCGCGCACCGGGAGCTGAGGGCCTCGTCCGGGCGGTGGGCTTCGGTCAGACGATCGAGCGCAGCTCGCGAACCATCTCCGTCGACGCGCGCTCGATGATCTCGTCGGGATCCGAGAGCGCGGACATCACGAAGTGGCGGCAGCCCGCCTTCGCGAAGGCGCGCATCTGGTCCAGGCAGTCCTCGGGCTTGCCGAGCAGGCAGTAGCGCTTGGACGCTTCCGTGAAGTCGGTGTTGTAGATCGTCCCGAGCATCTCGGAGGCGCGCTTGTGGGCGGCTTCGTAGCTGTCGTCCAGGACGGTGAACAGGAGCGCGGCGGTGTGGAAGGGGAGGCCGGCTCGACCCGCGTCCTGCGCGTGCGCGCCGATCGCCTGCATGTTCGCGGTGTAGGTCTCGACGTCGCACATGTGGGAGATGTAGCCGTCGCCCAGGCGTCCCGCGCGCTTCATCGAAACCGCCTTGCGACCCCCGACGATGATGGGGGGTGTCCGCATGGGCTTGGGCTCGATCTTGACCGGGTCGAAGGCATAGTACTCGCCCTGGTAGCCGGCCTTGCCCTCGGCCCAGTGGGCACGGAGGATCTCGATCGCCTCGTTCGTCCGGGGACCACGCTCCTCGATGGGTGAGGCGACGGCCTGGAACTCCGGCGGAAACTCGCCGCCCACGCCGACGCCGCAGATGAATCGGCCGTTCGAGAGCATGTCGATCGTCCCGGTCATCTTCGCGGTCAGGGTCGGATTGCGGAGCGGGAGCAGGAGCACGCCGGTTGCGAGCTCGATCCGCTCCGTGGCGGCGGCGCAGAACGAGAGGAGCGACAGACTCTCGATCACGGGAATGTGGAACGCGATGTGGTCCCCGACCCAGATCGAATCGAGGCCGCTCTCTTCCATCTTGCGCGCGCGCGCGAGCACCGACTCGCGATCGTTCGCCGCGAGCATCATCCCCATCTTCACTTCGTCGACGACGTTCAGCCCTTCGATTTCCATGAAGACACTCTACAGCGCCCGCGGCCCGAGGGCGCTCTGCGCCCGCCGAATTAGAGCCGGATGCGGGAAGAGGGGCGTCGCGTCGAGTTCCGGTGGAGGAAGGCGCCGAGGATCATGCCGCCGGCGAGGATGAGCGCTCCGGTGATCCACTCCTGATAGCGGCTGCCGGCACGGAGCTCGTAGTTCTCGATCTTGAGCGACTCGATCTCGGCGCGCTGGCCGGAGTCGGTGGAGGCGAGCGTCGCGTTGGACTCACGCAGCTGCGCGGCCTCCGAGCGGATCTCCTCGAGCTGGCTGCGGAGACTGGCGGTCTCGCTCTCGAGGCGCTCGAGGCGCTGCGTCGGCGGAGGCTGTGCGTCGAGATAGCCCGCGGCGATCCAGCCGGTCCGGTCGTTGGCGGCGCGGACCCGCGTCCAGCCGTCGCCCCGTTCGATCACCTCGAGCTGGTCACCCGGCTTCGCGGTGCCCACGATCTTGTACTGGGTCCCCGGGCCGGTGCGCAGATTCAGCGGGGCGCCGCGGACCCAGCCCGTGTCGGCGAGCGCGCTGGACGCGAGGGCGATCACGGTCACGAGGGCGAGAAGGGCGGGGACGATTGTCGAGGGACGCAAACGGGTACTCCCAGGGCGGCGGATGGGCCCTTTGGGGGGAGGGGTTGGGACGATAGTCGACGGCGGAGGGCCCAAGTGTGATCCCGGACACCGGATCGGTGCGCCGAGTCGCGCGGGGGCACCGACGACTGGCCGGCATCATATCGCCGGAAGCGTCCCGGCGGGAGTCGTTCGGGCGATCGGGCGCTCGGCGACCGAACCGTCACCGCTCGCGGCGGCAAGCGTCGCGTCCGCGAGGGATCGAGGGACGAACCTCGGGTAGAGCCGGGTTGAGGCGGAAAACACGCAGGCGGCGGATTTCCCGAAGCGCGTCGACGTGAGATCCTGGAACGCGCCTCCGTCGACCGAGAAGCGCAGCGTCGTCGAGCCCCCGCAGCAGTCTTCGAAGCCCACCCAGGCCAGGGTGTACGAGTCACCGACGGTGAAGTCGAAGGTCGTCTCGAACACGTCGGGGTTGTTCCAGTCGTAGCCTCACCAGATGTCGTCGGTGATGACTCGTTCGTAGACGATGTCGCCGGTCGAGTTGTCGATCAGCGCGGTGGCGCCGCCGCGTCCCCAATCGGTCCCGACCTGGAACGTGTAGCGGCCTTCGACGGCGAGCGTGACGTCGGTCGTCATCAGGATGCTGTAGTCCGACCGGACGCCGCCGCCGTGCACGGCGGTCGAGACGTTCTGGAGCGACCCGATCACGTTGCTCTGGATCAGGGTCTCGCTCTCGTGCTGTGCGAGCAGGTCCGAGAACGTGTCGCCGGCCGCCGCCTGGAACGTCGACTGGCGGAAGTCTGCGCGGAAGTCGAGTGCAGACGCCATCCCGGCGAACGCGAAGAGGGAGGCGAGCGAGCAGGCTACGGCACGAAACGTCGGAAACCTCGCGGCCCCCACACCTGGCCGTGACGCTCTCATCGGTTCCGTTGCATCCCGACTTGAAAGACTGCCGCCCCGTCGCCTGTGACTCGCGCTTCCACACGAACGATCCGCAGCAGGAGCGCAACTCGGCGCTCACCGTCGCCTACCGGCGCCGCCAAGCGCGCGGCGAAGCCCTGACCGCCGGGTTCATCGCGAGCCCCCGTGGCGCAAAGACATCGTCGCCGCCGTGAATCCCAAGCCGCCGGCGTACCGCGGTGGAAGGCACCGTCGGCCGCGTGCAGACCGCGGGTCGGCGATCGCCGAAGTCGCCGCGCCTGCTGCAGGCCCGTAGAGCGTCCCTCGACGGAGAGCGCCTGCAGCCCAGCGGAGCGCGCGCTCCGCGCGCGCAGCGAAAAAAGGATTGGCTCCCCGGGCAGGACTCGAACCTGCGACAAGGCGGTTAACAGCCGCCTGCTCTACCAGCTGAGCTACCGGGGAACGGAAACTCGGGAGCGGGGAGTCTAGGGCGTGCCGGAATGTCCGCAACGCTCTCCGGCCGGCAGCTCCCGTGCGACTCGCCGGGCGCCGAGCGGGCCCGCCCGCCGGAGGCCCGAGGGCGGGCAGCGCCGCTCAGAGGGCGTCGAAGCGGATCTCCAGGACCTCGAACTCGCGGACGCCCTTGGGCACCTTGACCGAGACGTCCTCGCCGACTTCCTTGCCCATGAGGGCCCGGGCGACGGGCGACGTCACGGAGATCATCCCCTTCTTGGCGTCGGCCTCGTCCTCGCCGACGATGGTGTAGGAGACCTCGTCCTCGGTCTCGACGTCCGAGAGGACGACGGTGGCCCCGAATCGGACCTTGTCGGGGTCCTGACCTTCGGTCTCGATCACCTGGGCCCGGGCGATCTTGTCGTCGAGCATCGCGATCCGACCGGCGATGTGGGCCTGCTTTTCCTTCGCGGCGTGGTATTCCGCGTTCTCGGAGAGGTCGCCGTGGGCGATCGCCTCCTCGATGTCCTTGACGTTGGCGGGCCGCTCGACCGACTTCAGATGCTTGAGCTCTTCCTTGAGCGCCTCGTAGCCACGGGGAGTCATCGGGACTCGCTCGTCCATCACATTCCTCACGTCAGCACGCGCGCGCGTGTCGCGCGCGGCGCCGTTCGAGTCGTTTGCTGCGATCGTGAACCGGGCGGGTCGGGGCCCCGGGTGTCATCCCAGGATTCGGGGTCGGTCGCGCGGGGGGCGCGCGCTCACTCGCCGGAGCCGGCCAGGCGGGGATCTCTCGACGAAATAGGCTACCCAGAGCCTTCGGTTGCTTCAACCGTGCTGTTTTTACGGGTGGAATCAGACCCGATTCGGGGAGCGGATGTGTTCGGCGAAGGGCCCGACGACGACGGGGGAGAGGGCAGCGACTCACGCGGGGCGGCCGAGGACGCCGCGCATCGGACAGGCTTCGTCCGGGGGGCGCTCTTCTTCTACGGCGGACTCGGATGCGTCGCGTTGGTCTGGCGGATGTCCACGCCCGGTGTCTCGATCCTTCACCCCCCGGGACATCCCGAGACGCTCGAGGGGCTCGGCGGTGCGATCGTCGCCGGGATCGTCCTCGGGCTCGTCTCCCTCGGCCTTTCCGAGCTGTTGACCCGGTTCTCGCGCCTGGGCGAGGCGCTCGCCGATACCCTGGGCGAGAGCCTGACCGGGATCACGGCGGCCGACGGGATCCTGCTGGCCTTCGCGAGCGGCATCGCCGAGGAGATGTTCTTCCGCGGGGCGCTCCAGCCGGCGGTCGGACTCGTGTGGGCGAGCCTGGTCTTCGGCGCGTGTCACTTCCTGCCGCGCCGCGAGCTGGCGCTGTGGAGCCTCTACGCGGTCGCGATGGGCTTCGCCTTCGGCTGGCTCTTCGAGGCGACGGGGCATCTGGCGGCGCCGATCGCCGCCCACGTGCTCGTGAACGCGGTGAACCTGCCGCGTCTGGCTCGTCGGGCCGAAGGTCGCCCCTCGGACGACTCCGCGAACGGCTGAACGGCGAGCAGAGTCCGCCGCGCGCTCGCAGGCGGCGGAGGTTCAGCCGGCGGTTCAGCCGACCTGCGCGATCGCGTCGATTTCGACCTGGGCGCCGAGGGGCAGCGCGGCGACGCCCACGGTGACGCGGGCCGGTGCCGGATCGGCGTCGAAGGCCTCCGCGTAGACGGCGTTCACGCGAGGAAAGAGCGAGAGGTCCGTCAGGTAGACGGTCGCCTTCACGACGCGGTCCATGCCGCTGCCGGCCGCTTCGAGCACCGCCTTCAGGTTGGCCAGGACCTGGCGGGCCTCGTCCTCGATCTCGCCTTCGACCTTCTTGCCGGTCGCGGGATCGAGGGGGATCTGTCCCGAGACGTAGACCACGTCGCCGGAGCGGATCGCCTGGGAGTAGGGGCCCACCGGCGCCGGGGCGTCGGCGGTCCGGATTTCCTCGCGTGCGTCACTCATGGCGCGGGAGCATACCGCGCTCCCGAGCCAGCGGGCCGGCGATCTCGCGACTCAGACGAGCGGCGTGGGGTCTTCCGGGTCGGGAAGCAGTCGCTCCTCGAGGACCCGGATCAGGTACCCGAACAGCAGCAGGTTCGGCAGGCGGCCGCGCGCGTCGCCCGAGATGCCGGCTCCATCGGCGAAGGCTTCCGCGTACTGCGAGAAGAACTCGATGGTCTCGAACGGGATGTTCTTCGCGAGCATCTCGTTCACCTGTTCGGCCGGGAGGTCGTCGAAGATCTCTGCGAACTCGACTGCGATCTCTTCCGGGGTCATTTCCGTCTCCATGAAACGAATGCGACCCGGGAAGGCACCCCGTGTGTCACGCGTCTCAGCATGTTCAGCTTCGCGTCGGGCTCGTCTCGTGGCCCTTCCGACGGGGCCGATCTTCACCCGACCGCCGCGGAGTGTCAACCATCGCGGAGCGGCAAGACGGCCGAAAACGGACGGGAGAAGCGCTGTCGCCGCCGATCTACGTTCGGCCTGCCGGAGTGCTTCGTATCTCGGCCGAGCGGGAATCCCGAGTCGCAACGGGTGCGCAGCGTCGGAGTTGCCGGTCGGCGAACGCGGACAGGCGTCGGCGTCAGTCGATCGACGGTCGGGTCGACGACGCGTTCGCGCGGCGAACGGAGTCGGTCGTGAACACGACGAGGCCGACCCACACGAAGCCGAAGCCCATCGCGTGAGCCGGCGTGAAGGCCTCGCCGTAGACGGTGGTGGCGAGGATCAGCGTGATCGTCGGCGCGATGTACTGGAACATGCCGACCGCGGCCAGGGGAAGACGTCGCGTCGACGCGTGGAAGAGAAGGAGCGGCACGGCCGTCACGAGGCCCGAGAGCGACAGGTAGGCGTGCTCGCGGAGGCTCGCCTCGAGGAGCGGAGAGCGCTCCTTCGTCGTGAAAGCCGCGACGGCGAGCAGGGTGAACGGGGTCAGCACGAGCATCTCGCGGGCGAGTCCGCCGAGCGGCGGCTGGGGGCGCAGCTTGTGGATCAATCCGTAGAGCGCGAAGGAGCCGGCGAGCGCGAGGGAGATCCAGGGGAGTCCGCCCGCACGGACGGTGAGCGTCGCGACGCCGAGCGCCGCGACGGCGACGGCGAACGCCTGCGCGCGATTCAGGCGCTCGCCGAGAGCGACCAGACCGAGCAGGATGCTCATCAGCGGATTGATGTAGTAGCCGAGGCTGGTCGCGACGATCCGGCCCGACTGCACGGCGTAGATGAAGATCAGCCAGTTGGTCGAGAGCAGCAGCGCGGCCAGCAGGTTCCAGCCCCACTCGCGTCGCCGTGCCGGTCGCAGCTCGCCCAGCTTGCCCGTCGCCGCGGTCGCTCCGACGAGCAGCGCGAGCGTCCAGAGGATCCGCGGGATCAGGGCCTCGTCGGAAGGGATCTCCTCGATCGCCTTCCAGTAGATCGGGACCAGGCCCCAGACGAGATAGCAGGCCGTCGCGAAGCCCATTCCGCTCGGGGAGAGCGCAGCTTCGCGGGAGGAGTCCGGGGTCATGCCCGGAGCCTAGCGGCTCAGCGCTCGCGCTCCGCGAGATGGGCGAGGGTCGAGGGCGCGACGCCGAAGTCCGGCGGCGTCTCGATCTCGCGCAGGGCCAGCGTCAGCCGGATCAACGCGTGATGATGGATCACGTGGGTGGCGACGGACTGGATCTCCCGCGCGAGGGACGAACGCGTCCAGTCCTGTCCCGGCTCGGGGCGCACCTCGATCGGCATCCGCCCTTCGAGGTCGCCGAGTCGTTCCAGTCCCCCGATCGCCCCTTCGATCCGGCGACGCCCCGCGTCGCGGCAGGTCTCGACCTCGGGGTCGCGCTTGCGGGCGGTGTAGTCGATCCGCCGGGCGTCGATCCCCGCGAGCAGGCAGTCGACGAAGTCGAGGAGGTGTCGGGTGTGCGCGCCCGGGCTGGCCCAGGTCGCGTCCGTCGCCTGGGTCGTCGTCTCGAGCGGCGAGGCGTAGTCGTCGTCGGTGAGCGCTTCTAGGAGGCCGTGCGCCTGGCGAAGCAGCTCGATCAGCGCGCCGGCGGAGCGGCTCGACTCGCTGCTCCGGACCGGATCGGGAGCGGGCGATCCGCTCGGCCGTAGGATTCCGGTGGGGTCGTGGGGACGAACTTCTTCTGCACGGCTTCGTAGGCTAGGCGACACAGTTCCTTGCGTTTCCTCGAATGATGGGGGCTCGAAGATCTCGAGCCCGCGCTGCTCTCCATCGGCCGATCGGCCGCGAATCCTTCGCTCGGCGGGAGGAGGGGCCGGGAGAACCGGACGCGCGCCTCGATCCTCGGGAGGGTCAGGAGACGGCCGACGTGGGAGAGGAACGTCATGTCGCCCCACCAGCAGACGGCGGTGTCGGCCGGTCGGTTCCGGTCGGCCGTCTCGTATTCCAGGCTCGCGGCGACGACGGGGGCACCGCTTCGGACCGCGGCCTCGAAGAGAGCGCTCTTGAAGGGCAGGACCCTGGCGCCACGGGTGCTGGTCGCCTCGGGGAAGAAGACGACCGCGTCCCCGTCCCTGAGCGCGTCCGTCATCCGAGGGAGCACGTCGAGCAGGGCACGCTTGCGCGCGCGGTCCAGGAAGAGCGTGCCCAGCAGCCGGGCGGCGCGTCCGACTCCCGGCCAGTCCGCGACGTCGGCCCGGGCCACGAAACGGCCGGGGACGAGCGTCCAGAGGAGCGGGATGTCGAGATAGCTCAGGTGGTTCGCGACCAGCACGACGGGGCCGGCGGGGACCTCGCCCTCGACGCGAATGCGGACGCAGAGGCTTCGCATCGTTCGTCGGGCCCAGCGACGAACGCGGCGCTCGGTGTCGTCGGGGCGATTCAGTCCCCGTGCAACCCACAGCCCGGAGACCAGCGCCAGCGACCGCGCGACCAGCATCGTGCCGCGGCGCAGCGCCACGAGACGCCGGAAGGCCCTCGCGTCCTCGAGCGGCGATCCCGTCATCGTGTCCCGCAGTACCGCGCGAAGGTGCGCGGCTCGACGTGCTCGAGGTCCAGCAGGACGAAGAAGTCCAGGGTCCGGAAGTCGGGGTCTCAGGCGGGTGCGCAGGCCAGTCGAGCGCCGATCGCGCAGTAGGCGTAGAGCAGCGCCGGGATCTCCGGTCGTGATCCACTCGAAGAGGCCGGGTAGCTCGGGCGGTAGGCAGGCGTCGGCGTCACGTCGAGGGACGGGTCGAGCCAGTCCTCGGACGCGATCTCTGCGAGGGCCTGCCGCGCCTGTCCCTCGCCCTCGAGGCCGACCGACCCACAGCCGAAGACGAAGCGCTTCCCGGTCTCGACGAGATGTGCGCCGATGCCTCGAAGCAGGAGTTGGAGGACCCCGCGGTTGCGGTGTCCCAGCGCGACGCAGGCGCGGCCGAGCTCGACGCCTTCCCTGCGGACGGCGGACGGCAGCCGGTCGAGTTGGAAGAGGCGTTCGGTGTAGAAGCCCGGGGCGCCGACCTGTTCGGCGGTGGCGAGCCGGTAGCTCCCGACGCACGCGCCCGTCGCGCGCTCGAGGACCATCAGATGGTCGGCTCGCTCGTCGAGGGGATCGAGATCGAGCCCGTGCTCGGCGCCCTCGACCCGGGCCCCGAGCTCGCGCGCGAAGACGTCGTATCGAAGCGCCTGGACCGCCCTTCGATCCGCCGCGTTCCGAGCGAAGCGAACGGCGTAGGCGCCGCGCTCCTCGCACCACGGCGAGCGCGCTGAAGCCGCCGGGGCCGCGGCGGCGATCGTCGCGGGCCGCGGCGATCCGGTTCCTTCGAGCGGCTGCTTCGCCGGCAGGGGTCGTCGTTCCACTTTGCGAAGGAGACTCATGGGCGGCCTCCCGCGGATCGCGTGACGCGCGGCGTAACCGAACCCCGGCCGATTTCGTCTCTTCCCCTGGCGGGATCGAGACGGTCCCGGCGCCGGCTCCGTACGAAGCCGGGGGCCGCGAGGCGGAACGGTTCGAACGTTCCTCGATCGGGGAGAAGAGAGAGATGTCGTCGTTCTCGGGTGTGCAGGGGACCGTGCTCCTTGCCGGCTCCTACGCCTGCCCCGCTCGTCTGGTTGCGACGGGCGCGGGATTTTCTTCGCGCCAATGGTTCGATCCGGCGGACGATCCCTTCCCCGGTGCGGGATCGCGTTAGGCCATGGCCGGATTTCGCGCTCGCCGGTTCGGGTCCGTCTATCTCTTGTTGCTCGTGGCTTCCCGCCTCTGGCTCACGTTCGCGCCCGACGCCTTCACGCAGGCCGGCGAGCTGCCCGAAGGGATGCAGCGCGCGCCGGTCCTCTCGAGTGGCGTGGAGCGGACGGTCGCGTTCCGCGACTTCGGTCCGCCCCGCGACGAAGCGGTCGTCCTCTTGCACGGCAGCCCGGGCTCGCTCCAGGATTTCGCTGCCCTCGCGGCTCGTCTCGGTCCCGACCGGCGCATCCTGGTCCCGGATCTGATCGGCTTCGGCCACTCCTCCCCGAGTGCGCCGGACCACTCCTTCGTGGCCCAGGCCGAGGCGCTCCTGCAGCTGCTGGAGGCGCGCGGCATCGCCCGTGCCCACGTGGTCGGCTTCAGCTGGGGCGGCGGCGTCGCGATCGAGCTCGCCCACCGCGCCCCCGAGCGCGTCGCGTCCCTCGTCCTGGTGTCCGCGCTCGGGGTCCAGGAACACGAGCTGCTCGGTCGCTACGAGCTCAATCGCCTCGTTCACGGCTTCCAGCACGCGATCGTCGTCGGCCTCGACTGGCTCGTTCCGCACTTCGGCCTGCGAGGCCGCGTCCCCTTCGGTCGCGGCTTCACGCGCAGCTTCCTCGACGCCGATCAGCGCCCGCTGCGTGGACATCTCGAAGCGTTCGCGGGACCGATGCTCCTGATCCACGGCCGAGACGACTTGCTCGTTCCGCTCGCTGCAGCGCGTGAACACCATCGGATCGTCCCCCAGAGCGAGCTCGTCTGGATCGAAGGCGGGCACCTCGTCCTCTGGAACGCGCCCGAACGGGTCGCCGAGACGCTCCGTGACTGGCTCGGACGGTCGGACGCGGGGGCGTTGGCGACGCGGGCCCGGGCGACGCCCGCCCGCGTGGCGGCCGCGGCGGCCCACTTCGACGCGGGGCGCGCCGGCCCCCAGAGCGGTCTCGGGTGGGCGGTCTTCGTCCTGCTCGTCTTCGCCGCCTCCATGGTCAGCGAAGACCTGACCTGTGCCGGGGTCGGATTCCTCACGGCCGTCGGGCAGGTCGGATTCGTTCCGGGCGTCGCGGCCTGCGTCCTGGCGCTCGTCGCAGGCGATCTTCTTCTCTATGCGGGCGGGCGATTCGTCGGCCCCTCGCTGTTTTCGCGTTTCCGGAGGCTTGGGAAGGAGTCGGGCGGACTCACCGACCGCCTTCATCGGTCTGGTGGCCTCGCCGTTCTGCTCGGCCGCTTCGTGCCCGGAGCGCGACTCCCGACCTACGTCGCCGCCGGCGCGCTCCGCTATCCGCTGCCTCGCTTCGCCGGCTGGCTGACGTTGGCCGCGGCCCTCTGGGCGCCTCTGCTCGTCGGGGCGGCGAAGGTCGGGGGGCGTGCGCTCGAGGTGGAGGCGGCGACGCCCCGCGCCGCGCTCCTCTACGGAGGTCTGCTCGTCGTGGGGGTCGCGGTCCTCGCGCGGATCGTTCCGCGACTCGCGAGCTGGCGCGAGCGCCGCCTGCTCCTGGCGAAGCTGAAGCGCCTGCTGCGTTGGGAGTTCTGGCCGACCTGGGCCGTCTACGGGCTGCTCGTTCCGTCCGTGATCCGCATGATGGTGCGAGCGGGATCGATGCGCGCGCCGACCCTGGTCAACCCCTCGATTCCGGGCGGGGGTCTCGCCGGCGAGTCGAAGGCCGCGATCGACGGGCTGCTCCGCCACGCGCCCGCCTTCGCGATTCCGACCCGGGTGATCGAGCCCGGCCCGCTCGAGGCGCGCGTCGCCGACGTCTTCGCCTTCGCGGACGACACGAAGGCGGAAGGGCCGCTCGTCCTCAAGCCCGACGTGGGCGAGCGGGGACGGGGCGTCTCGATCGTCGACGGCCCCGAGGACGTGCGCCTCGCCCTCGCGCGGACGCCCGGCCGGATGCTCGTGCAGGTCTTCGTGCCGGGAGACGAGTTCGGTCTCTTCTACGTCCGTCGGCCGGGCAGGGCGCACGGCGAGCTCTTCTCGATCGGCCGCAAGGTCCCGCGCTTCGTCGTCGGCAACGGGTCCGACACGCTCGAGCGGCTGCTGCTCACGGACCCGGTCTGTCTGCCGATGGCGCACCGGCTGATCGAGATCAACGCAGCCCGGCTCGGGGAGGTGCCCGCGCCCGGCGAACGGGTGCAGGTCACCTGGCTCGGGACGCATTCCCTCGGCTGCCGCTTCCTCGAAGGAGAGGATCTGCGAACGGAGGCCCTCGAAGCCGCGGTTGATCGACTGAGTCGCGCCGCCGGCTTCGACTTCGGCCGCTACGACGTGCGCGCCGCGGACGAGGCAGCGCTTCGTCGCGGCGATTTCCGGGTGGTGGAGTTCAATGGATTGACGGCGGAAGCGGCCCACATGTTCGACCCCCGCTACGGGCTTCGTGCGGGGCTCGCCGTCCTCCGCGAGCAGTGGCGCATCGCGTTCGAGATCGGCGCCGCCTACCGCGCCGGCGGGCGCGAGCCCCTGTCCTGGCAGGGGCTCGCACAGCTCGTCCGGGAGTCGCGCGGCTGAGCGCCGCGCGGTCTCCCGTCCGGATCAATCGTCTCGAAGTCCCGGCCATCGTGCGTCCGCCTGCTCGATCAGCGCGTCGCGATCCTCGAGCCAGGTCTTCATGACGCGTTCGTCGTAGTTGAGGTAGAGCTTGCCCTCGACGATGCTCCACGCGTCGGGGTCGATGCCGGCGGTATAGCCCTGCGAGACGGCCCACGCGCAGTAGCCCCCGTACTGCGGAGCGTACTTCTCGGGATCAGCTTCGAAGGCCGCCTTGTGCTCGGCGCTCGCGAAGCGCCAGGTGGCGCCCAGGTACTCGAGACTGTGGGCCTTCGATCCCGCGACGGGCCGACCCTCCGTGAAATAGGCGACCGGATCGGTGCCCTCGATCGCGACGCCGAAGAAGCTCGCGTTGACGGGGTCGAGGGCCAGGGCGCCGCTCGGGAGGACGAGGCTCGCGCCGAGGATTCCGGCGAGGAGGACGAGGACGGCGCCCGATCGGACGCGGGTCATGCGGGACATGAGATTTCTCCTTCGTGTACGGGCTAGGGAGCTACACGAAGGAAGGAGGGATCCGGTTACGCGCCCGTCGCCTTCGCGATCCATGACGCGCTCGGATCGGGTCGGGAGCCGGTCCCGAGCTCAGGTCACGACGCCGCTCGCCATCAGGTCGGCGACGTCCTCCGGGCTGAACCCGAGCTCCTCGGCGAGGACCTCGAAGCTCTCGCCACCGATCAGCGGCGCGGCGAAGCGGGGGCCGTTGTCGTAGCCCGAGACGCGGAACTGGTGGCCCGAGTAGGGGATGTTTCCCATCTCCGGGTGGTCGAAGTGACGGTAGAAGCCGCGATGGGCGTACTGCGGATCGCGCTGGAGATCGCTGCTGCGCTGGACGTGGCCCGCCGGCACGCCCGCTTCGAGGAGCGTCGCCATCGCCTCCCGCGGCTTCCGCTCCCGCGTCCACGAAGAAATCCGCGCGTCGAGCACGTCGTGGGCGGCGAGGCGTCCGTCGACCGTCTCGAGCCCCGGGTCCCGCGCCCATTCCGGATCGCCGAGGATGCGACGGAGCGCCTGCCATTGCGCGTCGGTCTCGACCGCGATCGCGAGCCACTCGTCCTCGCCCGCACAGGGATACGCCCCCTGCGGCGCGGCGTCCCGGGCGCGGTTGCCGTTGCGCGCGATCTCGAGGTCGGTCGTCTGGCGCGCGAGGATCTCGGGCGCGAGGAAGTGGAGTGCGGCCTCCATCTGGCCGAGGTCGATGTGCTGTCCCTCGCCGGTCCGGCGCCGATGGTCGAGGGCGGCGAGGAGCGTCGTCGTCAGGAAGCGCGGCGCGACGGTGTCGGTGTACGCGTTCCAGGGGCCGACCGGGGCCCGGTCCGGCCAGCCGGTCAGGTCGAAGAAGCCGGCGACCGCGGCCGCGTGATAGCCGTAGCCGGCCATCTTCCCGATCCGCCCGGTCTGCCCCATCAGGCACGTCGACACCATCACGACGCTCGGGTTCACCGCGCGCGCGGCTTCGTAGCCGATCCCGAGTCGATCGACGGCGCCCGGGGTGAAGCTCTCGAGGACGACGTCGGCCCACTCGAGCAGGCGGCCCGTGATCTCGCGGGATCGCGCGTGCTTCATGTCGACGGTCAGACTGCGCTTCGAGGTGTTGAACTCGCCGAAGAACTGCGAGCGGTTCCAGCCGTGCTCGTCGTCCTTGTAGGGGCCCGCGGTCCGCAGGTTGTCGGCCTTCACGGTCGACTCGATGCGGATCACGTTCGCGCCGTGGTCCGCCAGGTACTTGCCCGAGATCGGGCCGACGCCGACCCAGGAGAAGTCCGCGACCTTGAGCCCTTCGAGGGGGAACGCGGGCGCCGGCGCTTCGGCGCGGAGCGGGATCCGCTCGCGCGGGACCTCGTCGAGCTCGCGCAGGATCTCGTCGGTGTGCTCGCCGAGCCGCGGCGCCCGGCGCGGGGTCGCGAAGGGCGTCCGGCTCGAGCGGGCGAAGGGGCCCGGGGCGCGGACGGCGCCGCCGCCCGGGAGCGCGATCTCGTGGAAGTAGTCGCGGTCCTCGAGCTGCTCGAAGGTGAGCATGTCGTCGAGGGTCATGACCGGGGCGATCGTGAGCCCGAGGTCGAGTCCGGGCAGGAAGTGTTCGCGCTTGGTCCGGCTCGCGAAGAAGCGATCGATCGTCTCGGTCAGCTCTTCCAGAGAGACGTCGAACTCGCCGCCACGGAAGATGCGGTAGTCGTAGCTCTTCCAGTCTTCGCGTCCGACGAAGTCCGCATCGACGAAGCCCTCGGCCTCGAGGATCGGGCGGAGCGTCTGGAACGTCTTGCCCTGCACGAGGGTGACGACGTGGCCGTCCTTCGCCGGGTGCGCGAGCTGGAGATCCTTCGGCCCGATCTGGAGCATCGCCGCGTTGCGCTCGTAGTCGAACCCCTGGATCGGCGCGGCGGTCAGTCCGTTCAGCATGGTCCAGGTCAGCGCGCTCTGCGCCGAGACGTCGACGAAGACGCCGCGCCCCGTCGTGCGCGCTCGAGCGTGGCCGATCATCGCCGCGACGGCGGCCTCGGCGCCGGCGTGCCGCCACGCCTGGGGGACCGAGAGGCGGATCGGCGCCCGGTCGCGGTCGCCCTGGAGCGACATCGGACCCGCCAGCGCGGCGATCGTGAGATCCGCCGCGGGCCACTCCGCCGCCGGGCCGTCCGAGCCGAAGGGCGTGACCCGGACGTGGACGAGCTGGGGATTCGCTTCGAGTAGCGTTGCCGGGTCGAGGCCCGCTTCGTCGAGCAGGCTGGGCGGTCCCGAGTCCAGCACGAAATCGGCGCCGCGGACGAGTCCGAGGAAGCGCTCGCGTCCCGCGTCGTCGTCGAAGTCGAGGGTGATCGAACGCTTGTTCCGGTTGTAGGCCGCGAACGAGAGGCTGCGTTCGGTCTCGGGGCCGTCGTGTAGGAGCGGGCCGGTCCTGCGGGCCTCGCTTCCCTCCGTGGGCTCGACGCGGACGACGTCCGCACCGAGGTCGCCGAGCATCATGCCGGCGATCTGCCCACGGACGTCGGTCAGGTCGAGGACACGGTAGGGCGCGAGCAGATCCAAGGTCGTCCGCTCGGCTCAGGCGTCGGGGTGGTAGACGCGCTCGGTGAAGCGCCAGCCGTCGGCGGTCTTGGTGAGCTTGTCCTGGTACCGACCCGTGGTGATCACCTTGTAGCTCGAGCCTGCGATGTAGCCGAGCAGGAAGGCCGAGCCGGTCGCTTCGTCGCCGTCTCCGTCGACGACGATGTTGGTCGCGTTGTGGCGCATCAGCGGCATCGCTTCGTGCGTCTTGACGGCGAACTCGGAGATCGCCGCCTGGCCCTCGCAGAGCGTGTGGCCCGGGTTGAAGACGCCTTCCGGAACGAAGAGGCCGCCGAAGGTCGCGCCGTCGCCGGTGTCGATCGCGGTGTTGTAGCGGGCGTAGAGCTGCTGGATCTCGATCACGTCGTCGGTCGTGAGGGGCATGGGGCGTCCTTTCCTTTGCGTTCGCTCGGGGCTCGGCGTTTCTTGCCGGGAGGCAGACGCTACGGCATGAGGCCTCGGTCGCAAGCGAGACGACCCCGAGGGCCCGCTCCCGTCGTCTCGGCGTCGAGCGCGGCACCGCGCTATAAAAACCGTCTTCGCGGCCCCCGGGAATCAGTGGCCGCGGCTCCTGGAGACGCGCATGGCCGACGATACGCCCCAAGCCGAAGACGTCCTTGTCGGGATCGTGATGGGGTCGACCTCCGACTGGCCGACGATGAAGCATGCGGCCGAGGTCCTCGAGGCCCTCGAGATCCCGCACGAGACGCGGGTCGTCTCCGCCCATCGGACGCCGGACCTGCTCTTCCAGTACGCGGAGACCGCGGCGGAGCGGGGGCTGCGCGCGATCATCGCCGGGGCCGGCGGCGCCGCACACCTGCCCGGCATGCTCGCCGCCAAGACCTGGGTCCCGGTGCTCGGCGTGCCGGTCCAGAGCAAGGCCCTGTCCGGGATGGACTCGCTGCTGTCGATCGCGCAGATGCCGGGCGGCGTGCCCGTCGGCACGCTCGCGATCGGGAACTCCGGCGCGAAGAACGCCGCGCTCCTCGCGGCCGCGATGATCGCCACGACCGACGAGGGGACGCGCAAGCGGCTCGAGGAGTGGCGCGCGAAGCAGACCGCGGACGTCCTGGCGAAGCCGGACCCGAGCGTCGACTGAGGCCGCGAAAGGGCCGCGAGAGGAAGAAGAGGAAGAGATGAAGGTCGGGATCCTCGGCGGCGGTCAGCTCGGGCAGATGCTGGCGCAGGCGGCCCAGCCCCTCGGCGTCGAGACCGTCGTCCTCGATCCCGCTCGGGACGCCGTCGCCGGCCAGGTCACGCGCCATCTCGTCGCCGACTGGACGGATCCGGCCGCGCTCCAGGAGCTCGCCGCGACCGACGTCGTGACCTACGAGTTCGAGAACGTGCCCGCGGAAGCGGTCGAGAAGCTCGTCGCCGACGTCCCCGTCCATCCGGCGCCGGAAGCCCTGGTGAAGAGCGGCGACCGGATCATCGAGAAGAACCTCTTCAACGCGCTGGGCATCGAGACCGCCCCCTTCGCCCAGGTCGACTCGCGCGAAGACCTCGATCGCGCGGTCGCGGCGATCGGCCTGCCGGCGATTCTCAAGACCCGTCGCTTCGGATACGACGGCAAGGGGCAGGTCGTCCTGCGGAGCGCGTCGGACGTGGAGACCGCCCTCGACGCGATCGCAGGGCAGCCCGCGATCCTCGAAGGCTTCGTGCCCTTCGACCGGGAGGTGTCGGTGCTCGCGGTGCGCGGCCGCGACGGCGAGCTCAAGTACTGGCCCGCGACCGAGAACGTCCACGTCGACGGCATCCTCCATATTTCCCGCGCTCCCGCGCCCGAAGTCTCCCCCGAGCTGCTCGCCGAAGCGGTCCGCGGGCTCGAAGCCGTGATGGCCCACCTCGACTACGTCGGCGTACTCGTGGTCGAGTTCTTCCAGGTGGGGGACCGGCTCGTCGCGAACGAGATGGCGTGCCGCGTCCACAACTCGGGCCACTGGACGATCGAGGGAGCGCCCGCGAGCCAGTTCGAGAACCAGATCCGCGCGGTCGCCGGACTGCCGCTCGGGGAGACGGACGTCTCGGGCTTCTCCGCGATGGTCAACCTGATCGGGGAGATCCCGCCGCTCGATGCCCTCGAAGGTCGGGACGACGTCTTCCTCCACGTCTATGGCAAGGCGCCGCGCGAAGGGCGCAAGCTCGGGCACGTGACCGTCTTGGCGGACTCCCGCGAAGCGCTCGAAGCGAAGATCGACGAGGTGCTCGCGGTCGTCGGGGATCGATCGAAGCCGGCCTGACCGGAGCCGTCTCCCGCTCCGGTGTCTGCTCCGCCCCGAGCTAGGCTGTCGCCATGGATTTCACCGACTTCGATCATCACATGGCGTTCGTGAACGCCCAGCAGATCCACTACGTCCGCGCGGGCGAAGGGCCGGCCGTCGTCCTCCTTCATGGATGGCCGCAGACCTGGTACATGTGGCGCAAGATCATCCCGGCGCTGTCGGAGCGCTACACCGTGATCGCGCCGGATCTGCGCGGGTTCGGTCAGTCGTCGAAGCCGCTTCACGGCTACGACAAGCGGACGGTCGCGGTCGACATCCGGGAGCTGGTCCGGTCGCTCGGCTTCGAGGACGTGGCGCTCGTCGGGCACGACATGGGCGGACCGACGGCGTACGCGTACGCCTGTGCCCATCCCGACGAAGTGCGTCGGCTCGCGATCCTCGACGTGGCGATCACGATCGACGAGGCCGAGCAGGCCGAGTACTACAAGCGCCTCTTCCACCTCTCGTTCAACGCGGAGCCGGACATCGCGATCCAGCTCGTGACGGGGCGCGAGCGCGAGTTCCTCACCCACTTCTATCGCCGCTGCTACAACCCGGGCGCGTTCACTCTCGAGGACATCGACGAGTACGTCGCGGCGTTTTCGGCGCCGGGCGCGATGCGCGGGAGCATGGCCCACTACGGAGCGTTGCCGCTCGACCTGAAGCACAACCAGGAGAACGCGAAGACGAAGCTCGAGATGCCGGTGCTCGCGCTGGGCGGGGCGATGAGCTTCGGGATCGGCGTGAAGAAGAGTCTCGAGGCCGTCGCGAACGACGTGCACGGCGGCGTGATCGAAGGCTGCGCCCACTGGGTGGCGGAGGAGCAGCCGGAACGATTGCTCGAAGCGCTCCTTCCCTTCCTGGCCGAGGACGCCTGAATCGGCGGATCCGGCGGCGATCGCGTAGCCTCTGGGCGCCTCGCAATGAAGCGGGGATTTCGGGGGCGGGACGCCGCGCGGCGGACGTCGTGTCGGGGAACCGCTCCGCCAGCAGGAGCCAACCATGCTTGCAGTCGGGAGCGATGCGCCCGACTTCTCGGCAGAGGATCAGGACGGGAACACCGTCACGCTGTCCTCGCTCGCCGGGAAGTGGGTCGCCCTATGGTGGTATCCGAAGGCCTCGACGCCGGGTTGAACGCGTCAGGGCCACGGGTTCCGTGACCAGAAGGACGCGTATGAAGGAGCGAACGCCGTCGTGATCGGCGCCTCCTTCGATTCGGTGGCGGACCAGAAGACGTTCGCTGAGACGGAGGGCTTCCCCTATCCGCTCTTGTCCGATCCGGACAAGACGATGGGGGCTGCCTACGATGCTTGTCGCCAGGAAGGCGAGAAGTATTTCGAAGCCGGGATTCCGCGGCGGATCAGCTATCTGATCAGCCCGGACGGCAAGATCGCGAAGGCCTACGACGTCGAGAACGATGGACTCGACCTCGATGGCCATGCGGCTGCCGTTCTGGAGGACATCCGGTCGGCGAGCTGAGCGCCGGGCCAGCGGTCCCGCCGCTCGTCCGACCACCAGACGAAGACGCCCGGAGGGTCCGACCCTCCGGGCGTTCTTCGTTCGGGGCCCCCGCGGTCGGGTGCTTCCCGCGGTCAGTCGCTTCGCGCGGTCCGGCCTAACGTCGGCGCGCGGCGAAGGTGCCGTTGAAGGCGATGACCCGATCGCCGATCCGGTCGCTCCGACCCGCGAAGTCGGCGCCGAGGCCCGTCTCGACGAGCTCCGTCGCGAGGGGGAGGGCGGTCTCGACGCCGGCGTAGTCGAGTCGGATCTCGGCTTCGACGCCCTCGGGATGGGCGCGGCCGACGATCTCGAAGCGGACGCGGGCGCCGTCCTGCTCGCAGACGCCTGTGCCCATCCGAGTCGTGCCCGCGCCGTCGGCGACGGTGAGGGTGACGTCGGAGATGCAATCGAAGGTCCGTTCCTCGATCGCCGAGCCGTCGGCGAAGCGCGTCTCGGTCACGAGGAGGAGGAACGCCTCGTCCCCTTCGTAGCGGCCGGCGGCCGCATACGGGATCGTCTCGGCGGAGGCGGCCGCGGGGATGGAGCTTCCGCCCGACGCGAGGCCGACGAGGGCGACGAGGGTCGTGAGGACGATGACGGCGAGGCGGTGGATCATGACGGGGCTCCTGGCGCTGCGGAGGGGACGCGGGCTCGCGTCGGCTCTCGGGGAGGAAGGCGCGGTCCGGTCGCGAATCGGGCAATCCGACCCTCTCGAGCTGCTCTTGCCGGACGCCCGCGGGGAAGCGGCCGCCGCGACCCGTGTCGGGGCGCTCCTGCCCCTACTCCTCGTCCTCGCCTGCGCGGCGCCGACGCGCCACGTCCCGGAGCCCTGGGCCAGCGATCCGGAGGCCGGTGCCCTGCTGGCGGCGCGGGCGGCGGCCGCCTGCCAAACATCGGGGGGGAGCGGCGGCGTCCAGCCCGTGCGGCCCTTCGTGACCGACGGCTGCTCGCGGTTTCCGGACACGGAGTGGAACACGCAGTGCTGCGTCGAGCACGACATCGCCTACTGGTGCGGCGGGACCTCCGAAGAACGCGCCGCGGCGGACGCGGCCTTCGGAGACTGCATCGCCGCCCGTGCCGGGGGATTCATGGGCTGGTTCATGGAGGCCGGCGTCCGCGTCGGCGGAGCGCCCGTCTTTCCCACCCCCTACCGGTGGGGCTACGGCCATCCCTACTCGGGCGGCTATCCGTCCGCAGAGCCCGATCCCGCCCGGGATTGATACGCACCCGCGCTCCGGGCCCGGCTCAGACGATCCGCCAGTGGATCAGCGTGTACGCCGGCTCGCCCGGATGGTGCTCGAAGACGGGCTCCACCCGGGCCCCGATCGGGATCTCGCCGTCGGGCGGGTCGACGAGGTTGCCGATCATGCGGATGCCGTCGGCCTCCGGGAGCTCGACGAGCACGACGACGTAGGGGCAGGCCGCAGCGAGCACCGGATGGACCGGATGATGCGCGCGCTGCCAGCTGAAGATCCGCGCCTCGCCCGGGACCGGCGCGAAGCCGAGGTCGAAGGAGTGGCAGCGGTGGCACAGGTATTCCGCCGTCCACTGCCAGCCGCCGCAGGCGTTGCAGCGTTGGGCGACGAGCTCGCCGCGCGCCGCGGCTTCCCAATAGGGCGCGTCGAGGTCGTCGGCGATCGGCTTCGGGAGGCCTTCGGGCAGGACGAAAGAATTGCTCACAGCGTGGCCTCTCCCGCGGTCGGCGTTCGATTCACAGCGTGGCCTCTCTCCGCGTGCGGCGTTCGATTCACAGCGTGGCCTCTCTCCGCGTGCGGCGTTCGATTCACAGCGTGGCCTCCGAGCCGAAGATCGAGTTCGTCGCCGGCACGACCATCGGTCCGGAATTCACGAAGGCGACCTCCGCGCCCTCGACCGGGTTCGGGGACGTGCCGCGGATCTGGCGGACGGCTTCGATGTTGAGCTCGAGGCCGTGCATGTAGCACTCGGCCAGGTTGCCCCCGCTCGTGTTGAGCGGGAGCCCGCCCGTCGGCGCGATCAGGTTGTCGAAGGCGATCACTTCGTTGGCGTTCTCGTAGGTGCAGAAGCCGTGCTCGATCAGGCTCATGACGACGCCGCCGGTGAAGTTCTCGTAGCTCTGGACCACGTCGACGTCCCCGGGGCCGAGCTCGGCCATCGCGAAGAGGTCCGGGGCGACGGTCTTGAAGCTCGAGGTCGCGTAGTCGGGGTTGTTGTGTCCGCCGGCGCCCGCGCGGTACTCCGCGCCCTGTGCGGCGCCGAGCAGGTAGACCGGCTTCTGCTTCAGGTCCCGGGCGCGGTCCGCCGGGACCAGGATCAGCGCAGCGGCGCCGTCGTTCTCGAGACAGCAATCGAAGAGGCGGAAGGGCTCGGTGATCCAGCGCGAGTTGTCGTAGCCCTCTTCGTCGAGGGGGCGGCCGTACATCACGGCGCGCGGGTTGTTCTGGGCGTGGTGGTACGAGGCCATCGAGACCGCGCGGAGGGTGCTGCGCGAGATCCCGTGTTCGTGCATCAGCCGCGTCGTGCGCATCGCGAACATCTGCGCCGGCGACATCACGCCGTAGGGAATCGACGTGGCGTAGGAGCCGGCGATCGCCGTCGGGTAGTGGGCGCCCGAACCGAAGCGCGCCCCCTGGCCCTGCGCGAGTCCGCGATAGACCACGACGCAGTCCGCCACGCCCGCGTGGATCGCCATCGCCGCGTTCCCGATCGCGCCGGATCCGCCCCCGCCTCCGCCGCCCCAGACCATGTTCGAGAAGCGCAGCGACTTCATCCCCAGGGCGGCGGCGACGCGGTCCGGCGGATTCCCGTCGTCGGCGTAGGAGGCGATGCCGTCGATCTCGCGCGGATCGATGCCCGCGTCTTCCGCGGCGGCGAGGATCGCCTTGAGCGTCAGCTTGAACTGCGCGTCGGGGGACTGCCCGTGCTTGTAGTAGGTCGTCTCGCCGATCCCGGCGACCGCGACCTGGCCGCGCATCGTTCGCTTCGAAGGCATCGCTGGCTCTCCCGCTCGGGTGGCGTCCCGCCTCGACGATACGTGCGGGCCGAAGCCGGCTCAAGCGGCCTCGAGCGCCCGACGGCGCGGATCGATCCCCCGGCCGGTCTCGATCCGCCCGCCGACCCCGTTGTGGCCGGGGTCGGGAACGCGCCATAATCCCGACTTCCGATCCGGAGGAGAGCTCGTGTCCGCACCCGTTTCCCGATTCGAAGCGCCGACCGAAGTGGACGCCGCCGTCGCGTTGCTCGCAGGAGAGGAAGGCGCCCGCGTTCTCTCCGGCGGAACGGACCTGCTCGTCCAGATGCGGCTCGGCGCCGGCGCGCCGCCGGTCTTCGTCGACGTGAAGCGGATCCCGCGCCTGACCGCCGTGCAGCTGGATGCGAACGGCCTGCGGATCGGGGCGGCGGTGCCCGCGGCGGAGATCTACGAGAACGAGTCGATCCGCTCGCTCTGGCCCGGCCTCGCCGAGGCGACCGACCTGATCGGTTCGACGCAGATCCAGGGGCGCGCGACCTGGTCCGGGAACCTCTGCAACGCGTCTCCGGCGGCCGACTCGGTGCCCGCGCTGATCGCGTGTGGCGCGACGGCGGTGATCGCGGGGCCGGCGGGGGAACGCCGCGTGGCGGTCGAGGACTTCACGACCGGGCCGGGCCGGACGGTGCTCGAGCGGGGCGAGCTGGTCGTCGAGTTCGAGGTGCCGGCGCCGGCGGCCCACGCGAGCGACGCCTACCTGCGGCTCATCCCGCGAACGGAGATGGACATCGCCGTCGTCGGCGCGGGCGTCGCGCTCACCCTCGACGACGGCGGGACGGTGACCGAAGCGCGGGTCGCGCTCGGGGCGGTGGCGCCCACGGCGATCCGGGTGCCCGACGCCGAGGCCGCCCTCGTCGGTTCGCGGGCCGACGACGCCGCGCTCGCCGCGGCGGCGGCGGCGGCGACCGCGGCCGCGAGCCCGATCGACGACAAGCGCGGCACGGTCGCGTATCGAAAGAAGATCGCCGGGGTGCTCACGACCCGCGCGGCGAAGATCGCCTACGAGCGCGCGAGCGCGCGCTAGTCGGGCGCGGCGCGGCCTCGCCGGTCGTCGCCCGCTCGCAGGAACAGAGAGAGACGAAGTGGCCAAGATTCGAGTCGAGACGACGATCAACGGCGAAGAGACCGAGTTCCTCTGCAGCGGACAGGAGAGTCTGCTCGAGGTCCTGCGCGACGGGCTCGGGATGACCGGGACAAAGGAAGGCTGCACGACCGGCGATTGCGGGGCCTGCTCCGTCGTCGTCGACGGACGACTCGTCCCGGCCTGTCTCGTACTGGCCGCGGAGGCCGACGGCCGCACGGTCGAGACGATCGAGGGCGTCGCCGACGGACACCGGCTCACGCCGGTCCAGCAGCAGTTCCTCGAGCACGGCGCGCTCCAGTGCGGGATCTGCACGCCCGGCTTCATCGTGGCCGCCGAGAAGCTGCTCGAGAAGAACCCCGACCCGACGGAGGACGAGGCGCGGTACTTCCTCGCCGGCAACCTCTGCCGCTGCACCGGATACGACAAGATCATCAAGGCCGTCCTCGACGCGGCGGCCGTGATGCGGGAGGAACGGGCATGAGCGCCGTACCGGAGACCTCGGAGCACAAGTACAAGCAGATCGGCAGCCGCCCGATCCGTCACGACGGCCTCGAGAAGGTCACGGGGCGCGCGCGCTTCGGCGCGGACTTCACGCTGCCCGGCGCGCTGCAGGGCGTCTTCGTCCGCAGCCCCCACGCCCACGCGAAGATCCTGTCGATCGACACGAGCAAGGCCGAGAAGGTGCCCGGCGTGAAGGCGGTGATCACCGCCGCCGACCTGCCGGAGCTCCCGATGGAGTGGATCGCGCAGGGCCCGGCGGGTGTGGACCTCGGCGCGAACCAGCGCGTGATCCTCGCCCGGGAGAAGGCGCTCTACCACGGTCACGCCTTCGCCGCGGTCGCGGCCTCGACCCGGGAGATCGCCGTCGAGGCGGGCAAGCTCATCGAGGTCGAGTGGGAGGTCCTGGAGCCGGTCCTCTCGATCGACCAGGCGCTCGCCGCCGATGCGCCGATCCTCCACGAAGGGCAGAAGACGGAGGGAATGGGGCCGCCGGTCGAGGGCGACACGAACATCACCAACCAGATCGTCTTCGAAGGCGGCGACCTCGACGCCGGCTGGGCCGATGCGGACGTCGTCGTCGAGGGCGTGTTCGAGACCCCGATGGTCCATCAGGGCTACATCGAGCCCCACGCCTGCCTGGTGAACGCACGCGAGGACGGCACCGCCGAGATCTGGTGCGCGACCCAGGGGCCGTTCGGCGTCAAGAACGAGACCGCGACCCTGACCGGAAGCGATCCGGCGACGATCAAGGTCACGCCCTCCGAGATCGGGGGCGGCTTCGGCGGCAAGATCCCCGTCTACCTCGAGCCGGCGGCGCTCGTGCTCTCCCGCAAGGCGGGGCGTCCGGTCAAGATGACGATGACCCGCGAGGAGGTCTTCCGCGGCACGGGCCCGACGTCGGGCTCGAAGATGCACGTGAAGCTCGGCGCGAAGAGCGACGGAACGATCGTCGCGGCCGACTGCCAGCTCGACTTCGAGGCGGGCTGCTTCCGGGGCTCCCCGGTCGGCGCGGCGTGCATGACGGCGATCTCGCCCTACGTGATCCCGAATTTCCGGATCCTCGGCCGCGACATCGTGCTGAACAAGCCGCGCGTCGCCGCCTATCGCGCGCCCGGCGCCCCGATCGCTTCCTTCGCTGCGGAGAGCCTGATCGACGAGCTCGCCCGGAAGCTCGGTCGCGACCCGGTCGATCTGCGACTCCAGAACGCGATCGAAGAGGGCGGACGGGCCAAGTACGGCCCGAAGTTCGGCCCCATCGGCTTCAAGGAGACGCTCGAGGCGGCCCGCGCGCATCCGCAGTACAAGGCGGCGCTCGGAGAGAACCAGGGTCGCGGCGTGGCCGCCGGCTTCTGGTTCAACGCCGGGATGCAGTCGAGCGCGACCGTCAGCGTCAACGCCGACGGCTCCGCGGTCGTGCGGACGGGCAACCCGGACATCGGCGGCAGCCGCGCGAGCATGGCGCTCATGTGCGCGGAAGAGCTCGGCATCGACGTGAAGCGCGTCCGCCCCCTGGTCGGGGACACCGATTCCGTCGGGTACTGCGACGTGACGGGCGGAAGCCGTGTCACCTACGCGACCGGCATGGCCGTCATCGAGGCGACGCGGCAGGTGATCGACCACCTTCGCGCTCGCGCCGCGACGATGCTCGACGTCGAGCTCGACAGCATCGAGTGGCAGGACGGGAACGCCGTCGCCGTCAACGGCGCCTCCGAGAAGGGGTCGCTCTCGATCGAGGAGATCGCGAAGAAGATGGGCGCGACGGGCGGCCCCATCGTCGCGAGCGCCGCCGTCAGCCCGCCGGCGGCGGGGCCCGGCTTCGGCGTCCACGTCTGCGACCTCGAGGTCGACCCCGAGACCGGGGTGACCCGGGTCCTCCGCTATCTGGTCGTGCAGGACGCCGGGAAGGCCATCCACCCGACCTACGTCGAAGGCCAGTTCCAGGGCGGCGCGGCCCAGGGGATCGGCTGGGCTCTCAACGAGGAGTACCTCTGGGACGCGGACGGCAAGGTCGAGAACGCGGGCTTCCTGGACTATCGGGTGCCGGTGGCGAGCGATCTGCCGATGATCGACACGGTGATCGTCGAAGTGCCGAACCCGCTCCATCCCTACGGCGTGCGGGGGGTCGGCGAGACGCCGATCGTGCCGCCGCTCGGGGCGGTTGCGAACGCGATGCGGGATGCGACGGGGGTGCGCTTCCACGCGTTGCCGATGTCGCCGCCGCGCGTGCTGGAAGCGCTCGAAGGCGCCGACTGAACCGCGCGCTCCGCGCCGGGTCCCCGGACCAGGAGAACCGCTTGGCGACCGTCCTCTTCTCGTCGGCGCAACGACGCTTCACGGACGGCGAGGAGCGCGTCGAGATCGAGGCGGGTCGCGTCGACCAGCTGATCCGGGCGCTCTACGCGCGCTATCCGGCGCTCGACGGCCAGCTCGAGAACGCCGCGGTCGCCGTCGACGGAGTGATCCACAACGAGGCCGAATACGTCTCGCTTCCGCCGGACGCCGAGGTCCAGTTCGTGGGCCAGGTCGCGGGCGGATCGGGCGATGCGGTCCGGGAGCCCCTCGGTGGCGTGGCCGGAGACCCGCTCGCGCTCGCGCGCGCCTGGCGGGACGCGGGGCACGGCGTCGCGCTCGCCACCGTCGTCGAGACCTGGGGCTCCTCGCCCTGTCCCGCCGGCAGTCAGCTGGCCGTCGACGATCGCGGTCACTTCGAAGGCTCTGTCTCCGGGGGCTGCGTCGAGGGGGCGGTCATCGAGGCGGCCGCCGGCGTGATCGAGAGCGGGGACGCGACCGTGCTCGAGTTCGGTGTGGCGGACGAGGACGCGTGGGCGGTGGGACTCGCCTGCGGCGGTCGGATCCGGGTCTACGTGGAGCGGGTCGCTTGAAACGGGAGACCCTCGACGGGCTTCTCGCGGCGCGCGCGGCGCGGCGTCCGATCGCCCGGCTCTCGTGGCTCACGGGCGACCGGGAGCGGCTCGTCGAGCCGGGGACGGGCGACCTCGAGGCCCCGCTCGCCGAGGCGGTCGCTCGCGCGCTCGACTCCGACGACGCGGTCCTGGCCGAGAGCGAGGACGGGCCGGTCTTCGTCCATCCCTTCAACCCGCCGCTCCGTCTCGCGATCGTCGGCGCCGTCCACATCGCGCAGCACCTGAGCGAGCTGACGTCGCGCCTCGGCTACGACGTGACCGTCGTCGACCCGCGGCGCGGCTTCCTGACCGAGGCGCGCTTCCCGGGCGTGGCGCTCGATGCGCGTTGGCCCGACGAGGCGCTTGGGGCCTTCGGTCTCGACGCGAGGAGTGCCGTCGTCACGCTGAGCCACGATGCGAAGATCGACGAGCCGGCGCTCTCGGTCGCCCTTCGCTCCGAGGCCTTCTACGTCGGGGCGCTGGGGAGCCGACGCACGCAGGAGAAGCGCCGGGCGAGACTGCTCGACGCCGGACTCTCCGAGGCGGAGCTCGACCGGATCCACGGCCCGGTCGGGCTGGACCTCGGTGGTCGCAGCCCGGCGGAGATCGCGCTCTCGGTCGCCGCAGAGCTGACGGCGACGCTGCGCGGGCGCGGGAAGCGCGCGGCTTGACCCGTCCGGTCGAGGGCTACGTCGCGCTCGTCCTCGCGGCGGGCGCCTCGCGGCGCATGGGCGAGGGCCGCAACAAGCTCCTCGAGGAGATCGAAGGCGAGGCGCTGGTCGTCCGCGTGGTCGACGCCTTCCTCGCTGCCGGCGTCCGGCGGGTGGTCGTGGCCGTCGGGTACGAGGCGGAGCGGGTCCGGTCCGCCCTCGCCGGACGACCAGGCGTCGCGTTCGTCTCCAATCCCGCATGGCGCGAGGGGATGGGGCGTTCGCTGGCCGCGGGCGTGCGTTCGCTCGACATCGACGGGGGCGAGCCGGTCTCGGGTGTCCTCGTCACGGTCGGTGATCTCCCGCGGCTCCCGACCGAGGCGGTCCTCGCGGTCCTCGACGCGCACCGTGCGGATCCCTCGCCGCGAGCGATCTGCCTGCCGACCCACGCCGGCCGGGACGGGCATCCCGTGCTCTTCGGGGCCGCTCACTTCTCCGCGCTCGCTGCGCTCGAAGGGGATCGCGGCGCGCGAGCAATCGTCGAGGCGAACGCCGAACACGTCCGCCGCGTCCCCGTCGATTCCGATCGGATCCTGCGGGACGTCGACACGCCCGAGGAGCTCGCGCGCGCCCGGGACGAGATCGCGCGGAGGCGCGACGGGGCCGAGCAGGCGGACGTCTAGTCGATCGCGCGCGCCGACCCGGCGTCGATCGCGTCCCCTCGTTCGCTGTGATAGCAATGGAGGCCCGCCGGACCCGGTGGGCCCCCACCTTGCCCGGTCGTGCCGCTCTGGACGACGTCGCGACCGTTCCACATCAGGAGACGACCCCATGGAAGAGATCCGATTCGACGACATCGAGGCCCTGCAGAAGCACGTGAGCGAGGAGTTCGGCGAGTTCGGCGAGCCGATCGAGATCACGCAGGACATGGTCAACCAGTTCGCCGACGTCACGGGGGATCATCAGTGGATCCACATCGACGTCGAGCGCTGCAAGAAGGAAAGCCCCTTCGGCGGTCCGATCGTCCACGGCTTCTTCACGCTCTCGCTCATGCCGAAGCTCTCGCAGACGCTGCCCCAGAC